>Ga0182030_10006500_pt1 | contig 24659 bp, 26 predicted proteins | sample 812S3MmetaG_FD_121299 | JGI IMG/M metagenome (GOLD analysis project Ga0182030, IMG submission 121299) | Permafrost microbial communities from Stordalen Mire, Sweden - 812S3M metaG (Illumina Assembly) | ecosystem: Environmental > Terrestrial > Soil > Wetlands > Permafrost | place: Sweden...
GTTCTGGCCGATTTCCCCAGTTCGAATCCCCTGTAAAAAACGGCTATTTTTGCGCGAGAATTTCATGCGCAAGTAGATTGTAATCAGCCGTTTGCTGGCGTCCCCACGGGGATTCGAACCCCGTCCTTCGACTTTTGCGATTTCATGAAGTCACAGATATAGAGGGAGTTAAGGAAATCGAGGTTTTGCGTATTTGTAAAAAACCGAGGTTCCAGAGGGTGAACTATGCTCGAACTATGCTCCAAACTGAGCCGGCTGTGGTACCCTGGCAGTACCGGGGAGGCGCACGGAAGTTAATCCACGGCTCTACGGCAGCTCTGGAGACGGGTTCGCTATCCAGTGAAGCTTCTCAAGGGCGCAATCTACCTTGAGTAATAGCCCCACGGCTTCTCGTTGGATGGATGGTTTCACTCGGAACCCCCGGGGGCCTTCGGTCCAAACCTTTTGGGGCTCTGTGCCGCCTAGGTCAGGGGTGTAGAATGTCGGCACGTAGAGCCAAACCGTGGCATCCTGGTCTAGAGCCATCGCACCGATACGTCCCGTCGTCTCGATGTCGCGGACGGTGAGTAATCGGGGCCGGACAATCGACAGCGCGAACACTGATACTGTTGCCCCGTCTACGGCTGCTTGGACGTGGAGATGTCCGTCTGCCACGTCCCTCAGGGGGCTCGGGACGCCAATGTCGGTCTCGATCTTGAGCCATAAAGGCCCCTCAGAGAGCGCGATTTCAACGCGATGCCCAGGGCCAAATGGGAAGCTCGGATAAAGGCGGCGAATGCTGGCATGTAGGGTTTGCACGCATTCTAGGATCATCAGGCGCTTCGCCGCCGAGAAGACTCCGTCGGCGAAGCGCCTTTGATCTGTAGTTGCTCGCGGTAAGAGTGATGCTATGGTGTCCTTGATGCCACCGGTCTTAGAACACCCCCTCAGACTCCGTAAGCCACCAATAGTGGAAGCTGTCTTTGACTTGGCATGTAGTATGCCAGAAGGCTTTGACGTACAGAAGATTGAGGAGCAGGCTGCGAGCTTACTCCGACACCGTTACCCAACTGTACGCCCAGCTTTGATGTTCGAGCAGAGTTTCGTGCAGCAGCCCGGCAAGGAACCGGCAATTTCGTCTCGGCAGATACTGAGGGGTTACCAATTCCTATCGGAGGATCTTAAAAGAATCATTCAATTTCGTTCGGATGGGTTTTCGTTCAACAAATTGGCTCCGTATTCAGTGCTAGACGATTATCTCCCTGAAATCAGGGAGTCCTGGGAAGTGTTTATTAGGATATGCAATCCCTCTCTTGTAACCCGAGTCAGCCTTCGGAATATCAACCGAATTCAGGTGGATAAGGATTTGGTTAACGTCGAGATTGGCGATTACCTGAAAGTTGGGCCACATCTACATGATGAAAAGAATCTCACGTTCACCGGGTTCTTGAACCACCATCAGGCCCTTGAGAAAAGCACCGGTAATCACGTAAACGTGATCACGACTACGCAAGCAACGGGTGATGGCTCGCCCGCGCTAATATTGGACGTAGAAGCGTATCGGCAGGTCGCCTATAAATCCAATGCACCCGATATTTGGGAAAATGATCTTCCTTCAATTCGGAGTTTGAAGGATCGCGTCTTCTCGAACACGCTCACCCCGGAATGCCTGAAGACGTTCGAACCATTCTGACCTTTAGCCACGTTGCCCTCAGGGCATTCGGCAAGATGTCAGCCGCACTTTCTGCTGAGGCCGAAAATGTTTCTGCACGAGTTGAAGCAGTTTGTATTAGCTTAGAGGGCATAACGGCCTACACCAATTCGAGGGCAGCGGTCATAGCCGATTTGGACACGCAAATTGTAGAAATGCTCAGCGCCGAAGAAGACGGAGGAGACATGCCGATTGTTTCATTCAATTCATACTGGAACGCCAAAGAATTTTTAGTTCTCTTGCCTGCGAATATTCCGGATCCGGAAGTAGCAATCGAGCCCGGGGACGGAGCGATTTCGCTCGAATGGCATTTTGGCTACCGTAGGGTTTTTGCAGTTAGTGTGGGCCAGGGCCGCAGAATTGCGTTTGCCGGAATTAATGGAACTGACAGAGTACATGGCGTAGCAGAATTCGACGAGAAACAAGGGGTGCCCCCACGAAAGGTGCTCGAAGAAGTTGGTTCCATCGCCAGATGGCCGCGTTGACATCAGGCCTCGCAGAAGAAATCGACGACTCCGAGCACGTCGGACGATTTATTACATCGTCTGGCCATGTTGCGAAGACTAAGGGGCGTGTTAAGCATCCGGCATTTTTTCCGGATAAGACTGACGACGAGACCTCGATATTTCGAGTGGATGGACTCGATCAGAGGCAGATCTCTGAAATCGGCTCAGCAAACATTCCCTACGGAAACTTTCATGGAGCTGCCGTCTTGAGGGCGGGCATCGTGAGGCGGGAAACGTTAACGGTCCTTGCTGATGAGCCACCAGACAGACATGGCGTGTTCAGGTCGTGGCCTCATCATGACGATGCCGAATTTCAGAAGGCACGACGTATGGAAATTGCCATGGCTCTAGCCGAGGAGGCCAACTTCGTCCCCCGAATCATAGAAGGGTAATCGGGGCGGCGAGGCTGTTTTTTTGAAAATTCCGTCGGAGCCGGAAGCTAATACCTCCACGTCTCGTTGCGCACAGGAAGCCGGTTCAGGGTTTCCCGACAGTGCGATCTCGCCCGTCAGGTGGAAGACCTTGTTGGAGTAGTAGGTGTCGATTCCGTCGCGTTCAACGCAACGGGCCAGTTCCCACATTTCGCCGTTGGTCGTGTCCGGGCGGATGCCGGCAAAGAGCGCGATGGCAAAATAGCAGCACCAATCCGGGTGGTGGTCTTCGAGGTATGCCATTAGGTTCTGGCACTGCTCGATGGTGAGCCTCTTTTTTGGTCCGCGCCGCAGGGCCTTCTTCGAATAGCGCTTCATGCCGCTAAAGGGCGACTTGGTGAGCCACCCCTTGCGCACGAAGAAATTGAAAACGGCCGCAACGTCGCCGTAGAGGTTGTTCCAAGTCTTCTTCTCGATTGGCCCGCCGTTCCTGGCCTTGGCGGATGCCAGCCAGCTCTTCATGGACTGTTCGGTTATCGCCGTGATGAGCTTTTTGTTGCCGACGAACTTGCCAAAACGACCACCACGTTGCCGATAAGCGGTGTACTGGGCATCGCTCACATGGGCCTTTGTATCCTCCAGGAAGCTAGCGAAGCCCGTCTCGTAGTCAGGGACCTCCACTATGGTTGCGGGCGCCGCTGATTTTGCCGCCCGGTGCGCCTCCAGGCCGAGCTTCACAGCGTCCATCGGAGAGAGGCCCTCGGTTTTCAGCATTTCAACGATGGCCTCCGCCTCCCGGATCTGAAGGAGCGTCAGGTAGGTGAGCTTCGGACGGCTGGCAGAGTCTCCGCGAAGCCTTTGGGCTTCCCAGATCTGCCTCTGGGCCTCTGCGGCCTCGTAGTTCGTCGTATCAAACTTCCGTTGCCTGCCGCCTGGGTTAGGGGTGCCCGTGACTCGATACGTCACATTGCCCGCGGGGGTTTTCCGCGTGCTAATGGAGATCGGTTTTGAGCGAAGGGACACATCCCTCGTATTCTGCGCCGGAGGTTTTTGAAAAGAGACTTTCTGATCTTTTTCTCCGATTTCTCGCCGATCAGAATTCGGCAGAGCATAGTTGAGGTATGCGCGATCAGACGTGGCGTAAGAGGTTAGGCTCGAAACACGAGCCTCAACCTCATCTCTAACAGATACTTGTAAGCCTGTGCTAGATGGCGTCCCCACGGGGATTCGAACCCCGGTCTACACCACCCGCCACGGAAGGCTGAATCTTCAGAGGGACGGCGTCTTCTGCGGCCTCTTGACACTTCTGCGTTATTGATACTCTGTTGATACACATGGCATCTGTTGTTCGAAAAGCTAGGAGCCCATTTTGGTACGGCTGCTATACCGACAGTACCGGCAGACAGCGCCAAACGTCGACGAAAGAGAAGGATCGGAAAAAGGCGCTTAAGATGGCCACCGATTGGGCTGAATACGGCCGCGGTACGGCTAGTGAGGTTCAGACGCGCAAGGTGCTTGCCGACCTATACCACCAGCAACATGGCGAGGCTCTCAAATTTGAGTCAATTCGTAGCTACCTGGGTTCGTGGCTCGATCGGAAGTTGGGCGAGACAGCGAGAGGGACGTTCGCCAGGTATAAAGGTGCTATCAGGAAGTTCCTTGAATTTCTTGCTGATCGCGCGGAGCGCTCAATGTCCGTGATACAGAGTGGGGACGTGCTGGCGTTTCGGAATCACGTCGCAGACCAACTATCAACGTCCAGTGCAAACACCGACCTTAAGATTCTTCGCATCGCATTTGGGCAGGCGTGGCGAGACGGGATTGTGCCCGTAAACCCTGTTGCACAGATTGGTTTCCTAAAATCGCGCGATGAAGGTCGCGCAAAAAGAAGGCCCTTTACCGTTGCTGAGTTAAAGAAGCTGATTTCTGAGGCCGACGACGAGTGGCGCGGTATCATCCGGATTGGATTCTATACCGGGCAACGCTTGGGGGATCTAGTTCGCCTGAGGTGGTGCGATATCGATACCGCCAACTACAGAATTCAATTCCAGACTAGCAAGACAGGTCGGGTTGTCCTAATTCCATTGGAGAAATACGTACTCGATCGGCTAGTTGGGCCTCGAAAGAACGCACCCCCAGATGCTCCGCTATTTCCCAAAGCTTTTGCTGAAATACAAAAAGCCAACGGTGACACCCGCCGCCTTTCGGGCCAATTTTACGAACTCCTTGTCAAATGTAGCCTGGCCGAAAAACGCGCAAAGGCGAATACGGGCAAAGGGCACACCGCCAGGAGAAAGACTAATCCGCTTTCGTTCCATTGTCTGCGGCACACGACCACATCCGAACTCAAGAACACAGGCGCTACGGACGCGATCGCCGGCGATATTGTGGGCTTCGACACCGAAGCAATTGCTCAGAATTATACGCATATCGCAGAGCAAGCAAAACGGACGGCGCTGGGAAATCTTCCCGATATCGGATGAGAAAGCATGTTGCCACAAACCGTTTTGGTGACTTCGAAAATCGACGCTCGCCAAAAAAGAAAGGAAGGGGCGCTTCATCAGGGGCGCGTCGTAACCGGATGCTCCAAGCCTATTGGGAGTTTTGTGGGGACCTGGCCCCCTCGGTCTTCAAAGATTTCGATACCCTTTGGCTGCACATTCAAGGGGATCTGACTCTCGCGGATCTGGATGCCTATTTCCCGGATGGAGCGTTTCCTAATAAGGATTTTCATCCCGAGGTCCCGCCAAGCGTTCTCATGGATCTGGCAATTGCTCGCGACCTGCTTTCTCAAGCCCGGTGCAGCAAGAAGGTGCGAAACGCCATCTATAACCGGATTTTTCATCACCTCACGATGGGAGTCCCTAAAATTCCGGGCCCTATCCTGAAAAGATGGTTGGATCGGATTGGTGCGACCCGCGCATCATGCAGCCCTGAAAGTTACGGTTGGGACCACCCTGATTTTAGTCCTATGGGGACAACACAGCTCCGGCTTAAGATGCGCATGGCTGCAGCGACGAAACTAGAAAACGCGATTGGGTCAAAATGCCGAGCAGTTGAATTCGACTACACTATCTCTCTGAAATGCGCGACAATGGTTGAGAGAATACAGAAACGCTTTCTTCTCGAGCCAACGCCATCGGGCCTCAAATCCGCAATCGATTCTGACGCGGAACGGCGAAAAAGGGATCGCGTTACGCAACTTACCTCGCGCGAGATCTACAATCTCTGCGGGCAGATCTTTTTCCTCCCGGTCGCACCCGAGAAAGCGACGAACAAAATCAAGGATCAGCTATTCGAGGCTTATAAAGTCTGGTCTCAGAAAAGGAGCCAAATAGGAGTCGTCTGACACCGACATACCCCGAAAGACCTTTCGGGGTACACGACGATTTGAAGGGGGTCTGGCATTATGTGCCCATGCCTCCAACGATTATTACTGACGCAGAGATAACCGCTCAGGCGTCTCCCGAACAGACGGTCTATCCCGAATTTATACGACTTCCGAAGATTGGCACCCATTGCCGGTACACTGGGTTAAGTCGGTCAGGGATGGCCGAGATATGTGTGCCGTGCCCGCGGAATGATTTTCGTCCGGCTGTTCCGTCTAAATTGCTGAGGCGACAGGGCGCAGCCAGGGGGACGCGGCTGATTCCCTACGCGGCGTTAAGGGCGTACCTCAATTCGCTGCCGAGCCAGTGAATGCTACTGGCACTAATTCCGTAGAGCCCGCCGGCGCCGTCGGCCTTTGCGCGTTCACACCGCGGCAAATCGCCCGGCAAACCGCCACCCTCAAAATCTGGGAAGAGTCGCCTCTCGATAAGGGAAAGGTCGGTTACGCAGCCCTATGGGCCAGCATGTTGCCGCATTCGGATCCGGGCGACGTCCCTGCGTGGAGTCGGCGAGATGGCCATCGATCGGTCATCATTCGACCTGGTGCACGGGCCAATCCGGACGGCAGCATCACGAAGGGAGGGATACCCTTCGGTCAGCTAGCCAGAAAAATCTTAATTGGTCTCATCTCGACCGCCATAAAAACCCGGAACCCAAAGATTGCCCTTGGCCATAGCATGGCCGCGTTTCTGAGGGGATTGGGCCTCCGGACTGACGGCCGCTCGGGTTGGGGCGTGCGTCGGCAACTAATTCGACTCCTAGGTGCCGCCATCACGTACGATTACGCGGATGACTACCGTTTTGGAACGGAAAATATTTCAATAGCGGATGAGTACATGTTGTGGTGGAGCCCAGCAGCCATCAACCAGGCAACCCTCTGGGAAAGCCACATCACCTTAAACGGTCGTCTCTTCGAAGATATTCTGGCGCACGGGTTCCCGGTCGATTTGAGAGCGATTCGTTTGCTGCGTTCGTCGTTGGCTCTGGACCTCTACGTGTGGTGTGCGTGCCGCGTTTCTCGGCTACGCGAGCCTTTGCGTTTGTCCTGGCGGACCCTCCATGGGCAGTTCGGTGCTGATTATGCCTGCGCCGAAATCAACAATTTCCGGAGGCACGCAATTTCCGCTCTATTTGAAGTTGTACGTGTATGGCCCGGTTTTGAGTACGGCCGCGTAAGGGGCGGAATTGTTCTCCACCCGTGTGCCCTCCCGGTCCCGAGAATTTCGAACGTATCGAAAGCAAGAACAGCATAGCCAACCCAACGAACATTATGAACGACAACCAAGACCCAGCCGCGGCGGTAAATTCTATCGTCGGTCCGCTAACAAGCCTCGCCATTAACCCTCCGTGGGCCCTGGCCATCTCTAGTCCCCTGATTGCTCCGGTGACTGTCTGTGTTCGCCGGCAGCTTGGGGAGAGATTTTATCGCATCGGCTGGTTCACACGCTTTGCAGTAGTTTCCGCTGCCTTTGCCCCAGTGAATGCGTCGGCGCTCATAGCGTGGATGCTGTTTGGCGCGCCAATAGGTGTGCTCTGGTGGTTAGCTGGTTACGCTGTGAACATCGCAGCAATGGTATGGTTCTTTCGGTGCGATCGCGCGATTCGGCGCGAAATCGCCGAGCGCCGTAGGGCAAATATCCTGGTCCACAGCTTTTCGCGCGGGCTTCCTCGTTTTGGACTCCCGAATACTGCCCACGCTAATAAGATTCAGCTGCCGGCTAGGCTAACGGGAGCCGCGATTGTGGCGGGCATTTTCTCTTTCTCCTTAGGGGCATATCTACTTTTTTGTGCCGTTGGCACGTTCATGACCGAGAGCTATTTGGAGCATCGGGCCCGGCAGGACGCTTTGGACGCGGCCGATTTGGATGCCCCGCAAGTTGCATCTAACCACGAGGCCGTAATTGCCCGAGAGGCGCCGGGACTCATTTCTCGGAATCGGCAGTCATCGACGGACCCGCTAGAGGGATTCGAAGGGGTTCTCTCAGAGGACGACAACAACTAAGTCACCGATGAAACTATTTCATACGGCTAATCTACATTTTAGGCGAGAGGCTTTACTGTACTTATTCGACAGAGCCGAAGAAGAGTCAGCAATTCTTACGATCGCCGGCAACCTACTCGACGGGCACCGCGACGCGGATCTTGATTCCGAAGGCGAGATTCGACTGCCCACCCAGGCTGCCTGGACAATTGAGCAATTCGCGAGAATCCGGACACCCACATTCCCAGTGCCAGGAGAACATGACATTTGGTTGCCAAATGGTCCTGAAGACATCGGGCATAGCGGCCAATGGCTGCAGCGCGTACGGCGAGCAGGGATGGTATATGGGGCTGGTGACCGTGAAAAGGTGTGTGGATTCAATTTCGTGTGCGTACCGTGGGACGATTTTGACGAACTGGGGGCGTCGAACGATGATGGGGTACCCAGCGTGGTCATTTCGGCTGTTCCGCCGGCTGGGACGCCCATATCTCAGGAAGCGGGGGCCGACGTAGGTAGTCACGAATTTGCACGCGCCTTGGGTAGTTTCCGGCCTGGTAGCCTGTTCTTGACTGGGACCGTACACGGGGGGCTGGGGTACCAGTGGTGGGCAGACCTCGGGCATAATTCCCATGCGTTTTCACCCGGCTACAGTTTCGACTCCCTCATACCCAATTTCATCGAGATCGATACCAATACCGGCTTCGCATCGTACATGGTGAGGGGAAAAGCGATTGATCGCATGCGATTTGCGCCTGCACAGACTGTGGGCCACTGATAATGAACCGTCGGCGAAAAAAAATCATGCAGATCGCGGTAAGGCGCCAGCTAGAGGCTGGCCGGGCGTCGGCGAGCGAGGAGGCCGCTACCGCACAGCCAAAGACGTACATTTTCTATGTCCTGCCTCGGCCGTTCCTAGACGTAAGCCCTTACCGAAATGGGCGCGGCGCGAGAACTCAACTGACGCCATTGCCTGGGTCATAACATATGAGCATGGCACTGCAGACTCCTACCGAGGTAGATAGTAGCCCGCGATCATTCAACGATCATGCGCTACCGACATTTTCGGTCCTTCTTGGTTCTGGGATTCGGCACTCATGGCCACTGCACCTGTTGGTGAAGTGGACTCAGTATCCGCCTGCACCGATCGGTGGGAGCGGCATTGGCAAGGGAGAGGTCCTCGAGATTCTTATTGGTGACGGAGAAACTCTCAGGATTTACGGACGCTCTCTTGATGAGATAACCGAGGCACTTGACGGCGGCCGGGGTGGGCTAGTGAGCCAGCTTGACGCGCGTTATAGCTCGTTGGCCAAAAAAGGCCGGGCATTCGTGTCGGGCATCGAGCTCGAGGACGCCCAGGAGGTCTCGGAAATCTGAGCTTCGTTTCAACAAAAATTCTATGAAAAAAATATTAATGCTCCTCTGCCTTGCATTCGCGTTCGCCGGGAACTCGATGGGCCAGCCAAGCTGGCCAACCGGCCCATATCGGACATACACAATGTTTATATTCTCTCCGACTGTCTTCACAGAGACCGGCAGTCCGCAGGGACCAAATATTACCCCCATACCCGCAGACGCCACGTACAAGGTCACAGGCACGCCGAGCGCGACGGCCCCTGGTAAATATGCGCTCATAGTTACAGCGACGGGTGCCTATGAAGGTATGGCCGCGGTGGCGTGGTCGATCACTCCCGCCTATCTGCCTCCGAGCACATCCGTCTCAGTGGATCTCGACGCGTCGAGTCCGCCGGTAGTCGTTGCGTTTACCGTCGCTGCACCCGGGCGATACCTTGTGCGTGCCGTCGGGCCCGGTCTCGTTGGCTTGTTGGATGCAAAGACAGCACCTGGCCAGGCCAAGACTGCGCCAGTTCTTTCCCTTTACTCTGGGGATACCCTGATTGCTGAAAGTGGGCCGTGGGGAGGAAATCCCTCAGTACCACCTGCGAATGCGAATCAGGTGACTCTCGCCGCATCGCCCGTCTTTGAGTCCCTGGAAACAATCAACATTGCGACCGTTACCAGGCTGGTTGGCGCATTTCCGCTAGTTCCCGGTTCGAATGACGCTGCGTTAATTGTAACATTAACCCCTGGTGTCTGCGAGGCCCAAGTCGAGAACGGCGGCGAGACCGGACAAATATTAATTCAAATCTATCCCATTCCTGCGCCATAATCATTCGCCACTAACCGACAACATTCAAAGACAGAGAACCTACACACGACCGAACTTGCCCGATCAATTCGATGCTTAGAAACACCCATTTTCCATGAAAACACTGTTTGCCCCCATCCAATGCATTATCAAGTTGTCCGACAGAATATCCCCTCTGTTGGCCATTTCTGCCATCGCCGTGGTTATTGGGGCCCGTCTTCTATACGTGGCCATATCCGAGCGTGTTTATTACCAGGAGCCGCTTCGGGCCCGATTTCTCACTGGCTTGGTAGCTTTCTGCGGTGCCATCTTCGGCATTGCCTGCATGTAACAATCCTTCAATGGAGCCTATTACTCTAGAATTCCTTGCGCTAGTTTTCCTTGCAAAGTTTTCTATAGTTTCGAATTCAGAGTAAATCCGTGAGGATGACTGTACCAGGTGGCCGCGACTATCGCTTCACGGCGTCGGACCGAGACTTCCTCGAAACCGTTGCTAGGACTCACCGAGTCACCGAGGTCCTGAGCGGAGCAACGCGAGGAGCTGACGAAGAGGCAGAAGCCTGGGCTGCTAAAGCCGGTATCCCAGTGCGTCGGTTTCCTGCCGACTGGGGCCGTCATGGCCGGGCTGCAGGTCCGCTAAGGAACCGCGCGATGGCGGCCGCGGCCGACCTTCTTGCAGCGTTTCCCGGCGGTCGAGGCACCGCCAACATGGTTGAGGAGACGAAACGTCGGCATATCACTATTGTTGAAAGTCCAACCAGGAGGGGCAATCTGAGGAGATTGAAGATCATTTCTAAAACCTGATGCACTCGAGCTCACAGCGTAGGATGAAGCCCCGGCAATTCGTAAAGCTGTTGCGCCTGGCGTGCGACAAAGGCTCCAGCGCGCGCGATCGCGACTGGGCAATGAGCCAGATGAAGGGACATCGCGAAGAATTTAGATTCCAGGATCTCGCCTCGGTTATCAACGAGACCGCCTTGGACAACAGCCGCCGTCTTAAAGCGACAATGAAAAAGACCCTTGCGGGCCTATATGGCCGAACCCCCAATCGGATGATCTTGCCGAAGGCCGAGGCAATGGGAACACCTGCACGCAAGCAGACTTTGTCCCGGGGCCGCGATGGGCGGATAGTAGTGCCGCTGCCGGGTGCGCGGGTGGACGCGCTGTAAAGTATATAAAGCGTCTTACGGCCGTTCAGCGCGCCTTCGCCCATCCCGAGCGGGCGCTCAAACGGGCAGCAGGTGATAGTACCATTTTAAAGGTGCCAAGGTGAGTAACCGGACTTAGATATTCGCCGTCCATTAGGGTAACTCCAGCATCCATGAAAAAAATACTCCTTCCTATCATTCTTCTTTTAATAGTAGCGGGTCTGTATGTGATTAAAGTTCGTGCGGACAACAGGCGCGAACAGCAGACAGCGATTCTCTCCGTTTTTAACGAAGCCGATGCGGCTACCACACAAACTCGAGTATTTCCGAATGGGCGAACGGTCGTTATCCATTCAGGAAACAAGATGTTTTCGCGGGCAGAATTCGCAAAGGCTCTCAATAGGATAAACATTACTCAATGCCCCGTGGAATTTAACATAGCCTGGATGAACTTCGTTCAAACTGTGCAACGGAACCAAGAGCCCTTTGCGGGTCTTGGAGCCATGGGTGAATATGGTGTGTCAGTGGCTAAGACCTCTGCGGAAGGCACGAGAGATGCATTAGCAAGACTCGACCGCCTAAATGCTCCTGAGGCGTACCGGCACGTTGTAATGGTTGCTTTGAAATACGGGGTACAGATTCACGATAAGTGACGGGATTACTCCCGAACCAAGATTAGCTCTGGGGGATTCGGCCCCCATTTTGTACGAGGTCGCGGTAGCCATGTGAAAGCCCAATTCAGTCGAGAGGAGGGGCCTTGCAGAGGGAACTTGGAACATTATACAGGTGCGGAATGATCACCGATGAAATCAAAGCTCTTGCGGCTGCTAAGGCCAATTTTGTGCAACTCGAGCAATCGATTGCGTCTTCGTTGGACCGCGAGCTCGCCGCGTTGCCGGCAACATACGGGTTTAGCGACGTGGGTGCCTTTATCCGTGCCGTAAAAGCCGCCGGCGGCCGCCGGCGTGGCCGCCCTGCCAAGCCACCGATCGAGACAAAGCGCAGCAAGCGAATAAGGATCACAGACGCCATTCGTGCGCGGGTGAAAAAGCTAGTTATGGCTGGCAAAAGCGGCTCGCAGATCGCTAAGTCTGTAGGGATTTCGCCCCCAAGCGTGCAGAATGTGAAAAAGGCACTCGGGCTCGTACGCCCCCGTCAAAGGCCTCACAAGAAACCCTGGCGGACGGCTCCGAAACAGGTCGCAACCCCAAAGCTTCGCAAGATGCGCAAACCTGCAAAGCCGGTCGATTTCGAGGCAACGCTTAATGTCACACAATCCCGCCAACTCTCCACTGATGTGGTTACATCATTGAATGAGGATAACCGCGGCGACAAGTAATGGTAGGCACCGCCGATGCCGAAACCAAACGAATCACCAGGCGTTTCCATGCTAGCGGCTTCCCAATTCTTAGAGCATGCCAGCTAAATGGCGATTTTCGCATACTACGCCGGCAAAAGATGGTTTGCTTGGGATGTTGACTCTTTGCCTCAGGACATACGTGAGACGATGGGGACGACGGGTTTTTACGACTCAACGGATCCCTCTGCGACACGGCTCCATTTTCGTTCTTCGACAGAGCGCAAAGTGCGCCAAGATTTTGTGCCGGTACGGGCGGCGTTTTACCGCAAGTCTGGCGAAACCGGTGAAGGAGAAAGCCTCACGCACTTGCTATTTAAAATCGCATTCGAACGTGTATCGCGCGTTACCATCTTAACGCCCGGACTGTCTAACAGCGGTACTCCATTACAAATTGAATTCTTGAGGGTCGAGACCGAGGCGCCTGTCCATATTAGCCACGATAGGGTGCTCCGAATTGATGTTCTTGCCAGCGTGTCCGGGCCAAAGAGGCTGCTGGAATATTGGGGTGATCAGCTTGCGATCGAAGTATTCCATACGCACAAGACCGATGAGAATAAGGCACAGATCCTTTACCAGCGGAGAATCCCCTGCATTGAGGTAGAGATCCCAAAGGATTTCGTCATAGCGGACTCGGCTGAACCAACTGAAGCGGAGGTGGAAAATTACCTTCGCCTCCGTGAGGCTTGGATAAAGGCGAATATCCTGCACTGCGAGGTTCTGAGCCGCCCAATCCGGGAGGAATTCCTCGGCGCCAAGATCAAGGATCTTGATGGAAAGCTTACGGATGTCGCCAGCCAACTCAAGGAACGAGATGTGCAAGTGGCTGCCAGTAACAGTAAGATCCAGCTACAGCAAAGCATTGTGACGACTCAGAAGAAGGAGATCGATAATTTGCAGTCGGCATCGCGTGCCGCTCTCGTAGAGAATCAAAATAAGAACGACAGGATCAATAAACTTTTGTCGAGAAGCCTGTGGGCGCGGATCTGGAATTCACGTTAGATCATTGTAGTCGTCGTCGTCGACGACCTTGCGCAAGGAGTCCGGAACCATCGGTCAAATCCCGATCTTCGCCGGCGTTGGCGCCGGCGACGTGGAACGATGAGCGTCGGTTCGCGGTCGGGGACCGGGTAGCTCACCACCCGGGACCAGGCCAGACGCGGCGGTGCGCAGCCGCTTGTTTGCGTAGAGCGGGAGTTACTATGACCGTTGAACGGCCGTTCACGAGCGCAAGAGGTCGGGGAGAGCGTCGGCGCTCGTACGGCTACCTGAATCAAACCGATCCCTGACTGACCCTGCGCCTCTTAAGCCAGTTGGCCAAATCTAACTAGAGCCAAAGGGGATGGGAACGCCACGCAGCGGGAAGGCCCATTTCGGCAACGGGTATATCGGGGTATTCGTCGAACAACGCAAAGAGTCGCGTCTTCCAATTTGAGGCCGGGTTCACCTTCTGCAGCCAATGATTGCATACTGTGAGTAGTATGCCCACCCGGTCTGGTGCAAAACCAGGTGCGACATGCCATAGGGGGTTTTTGTTTTTCCCCGGTATAGATGGTTTCACACCAACAACGCGGTTCCACACCCTTGCGTGATGTGCGCAACTATTGCGAAGCGTGAAGATGGCCTTGGTCCAAGACAGCAGTTGTTGGTCAGGAAATCCGAAATCGTTGGCCGCATTTCTGAGAAGATTCGGCTCGATCGCTCTCGCCAGCATTTGAGTCGTTTCGCAGGTCATTAATTCGGCCGCCATCCATAGAGGCAGAAATTTGTGGGCACCTCCGTATTTTGTCTCAAAATGTATCACGAATTCATTTCTGGCTCTCGCCTTTTCGTTTTTCAGCTTTCGGATCCAGAATGTGAATTCGGGAGGTTTAGCACGCTCCAAGCGGGACCAATGTTTTAAAACTTTAGTCATTCTCCTGAATAACGATCTCTTTTTGAACCCCGGGAGATTTTTCTGTCTGAGATAGCCAAAAGGACCGTGCGCCATTACGAAGTGATGGACCACTCGACTCCGGACCGCTATTTCCAAGCGTTCGATCGCATCCAGGAGAAGCATCCGAAGACGGCGATCAAAATTATAGCGTCTCCAAATCGCGTCAAACGTGGTGCCCGAAATATAGGTGTCGTCCAGCTGACGGAACGGGTAAAGATAGCCGCTCAGTCGATAGTAATTTACAGTCCTCAAACGCTCTATTAGGACTGCGCGGTTCGCTAGCAACCCTCGGGCTAAAAGTAAGTCGGCTTGCTCGTCCAGTGTTAGAGCCTTCTTGTCGTATGTCTTTCCCATGCTGAATCTACGCGTACACTTCGCCAAATTTGGGCAAAAAAAAGACCCACCGAATTACGCTTGCCTACATTGCTGCAAGTAGAGGCGCGGCAGGTTTGATGCAAAGAATGTGTAGTGTCGGATTGGCTGAGTCAACTGCTATGGCTTAAAATTAACAGCCACGTTAAGAGCCTGCGAATCAAGCACTAGTCGGTCCATAAAGGCAAAGTGTGTAGTCGATTTCGATCGTGTTATGAAAACAATGCCCCTCACGGCCCCCTCTTTCCTCTCGGTCTCCTTCAAGATAGGCCCCGTGACATGTCACACCATACTACGGAAATCTCGCCGTCACAAGAATGCGTTAACCCAAGCGCCCAAATGCACTTTAAGACGTACCGGCGCTTTCGAAAGCGAGGTGATCGATCATCCTCCCTGTCGTTTATGCCGGTAAGGATGGCCCAATCCGGGACCCCGAGTTACTCACGTGAAAACGGTACCCCTTGGTACGTGAAAATGGTACCTCTTGAGCCGCCAAAATCACGTGAAAACGGTACCCCCTCGCCACGTGAAAACGGTACCCCATACCTATATTATACCTATAAAAGAACCTATAGGGGGCCTTGGGGCCCTCGCGGGACCAGAAGGACTTCGCCCTTGCGCTGCCGGCGCCTAGCGGCGCCGGGAGGTATTGCTTAGAAAGGGCAATTAGGGCGCTACGCGACGGCTCAAAGGGCTCGCCGGAGCTCGCACAGGCCGCCACGGGCCGCGGTAGCGGCCCTATCTGGGGCCTACAGGCCCCAGCCCCCTCAATACCGTGAGATCGGCCAGCCTGAACGATTCTAGCTGCCCTCGAGCGCTCCCAAAGCCGTATGCCGACCATTTAAGAAAGGCTTGAACGAAGCGCGCCGCCGGGCGCGCGTGGGCATAGCGGAGCGGTGGGGCCGAGCTCGGGGCGTCATCGGGATCGTTCCAGGCTGTAGCCGACGCGAGCCTTAGTGCTATAATTGTCGTCGAGGGACTTATGCCCCGGGCGCTGCTGGGCGATTCCGAGTGGGGTATTGTTGCGGAGGCGCCCTAATCCGGTGCTCAGTCTGAGCCGCGGCGGAATTGGGGCCCCGCGGCTGGCCGCAGTGGAGAGATATGCTTGCAACACCCGGCGGACACTTGAGTTCAATCTGCTGTTTGTACCACTGGCGATAACGAGGCTCGCGGTCCTGGAATGCTGCTTGAACTGGAGATCTTCCTTTTTCTTTAGTTCCGGGAGCGACATTGGCCCGTCCCATTTTTTGAAATCAGGCAGGCACACACTCCCAGGCGTTTGACTGCGCTCCGGTGTCGATAGGCTGCTGCGCCCCGCTTGCCGATCCTTTTGAGCGGCGGATTCCGTCCCTGTTAAAAAGTCCAACGCCGCGGGTCGATTCTCAATGGTATTCCCAATGGCTCCTATTACGGCCGCCTTGTCTGGCACATGGATCGACACCGCACGTCTCCCGCGAGAGGTCATTACGTTCCATAGCTGCCCCGAGAGCTTTCTGCCGGAAACCCCAATTACATCGCGGACCGTTTGTCCTTGTGATGCGTGGACCGTGGTTGCGAAACCATGCGTCAAGGTTTCATAGCTGTTTGGAATTGTCCGCACCTGGTCCGAGACTTTCCCATTCACGATGGGACGAAAGCGCACGTCACTGCCGACAAATCCAGCGACGACGCCGAGCGTTCCATTTGTCAGGCCGGACTTCTTGTCGTTGCCTTGAAGGAGAATCTTATCGCCCATCAAGAGCTCCAATTCCTTACGGCGCCCCAGCTGAATTCGATCGCCAATGTCGCCGAGCCTAAGGGAGCGACCGTTTTCGAGCGTTAGGGTACCCTTCTTCATTGCTTGGATTGTATACCACTTTCCAGGTTCTAATCCGGCGATCGGTTTCACCGTTGGAGAAATCACCATACCCTTTTCGTAATGGCGGCCCGATCGGCGTTCTTCTGGAGATAAACCAATTTCGTCCACCACAGCCTTCCGCATCGCTGGGCCCGCGATTTCGCCGGCTTCCTTTAGTTTGTTCCTCACAAGGTCATTCAATTTGTCTACTTCGCGCCAGGTGGGTGCTACCAGGGCCACGGATGCCGGTTTACCTTCCAGCCCGTTATCTTTCGATTTCCGGTGGTATTCGTCTGCGGCGTTCTTGAGGTAGTCGGGGCCGCCTTCCTTCACCCGTCCCTGATCGTCTAACAATTCGAGCGAGTTCTTCACTTTACCTTGTGCCATTAGCGCCATCGCGGCCCTGTAGCCCGGTTCACGCTGCCGATGGATTTCGGAGAGCTCGACGGTCTTCATCTGCGAATGCCGCTGCATAATTTCGAGGAAATCGCCTGCCTCGACTGAGGAAAGTTGTTTCTGGTCGCCAGCGTAAAGCACCCTCGCGCCGGCGGCGGTCGCGGCGGCCAGAAGATCGTGCCCGTCCCGAGTTGACTGCATGCCGGCCTCGTCCACGACGAGAAGTTTGCCGCTTAGATCTTGTGCCCCGGACTTCAGATCTACCTGAAGCCTGGCTACCGTAGTTGCCTTCTCAAACCCGTCGGATCGGAGCACCCCTTTTGCGGTGTGGGTAGGGGCCACATAAATCGCCTCACATGAGGAGGCGTTTGTGACCGCCCCTACAATGCGATCAAGTTGGGAGAGCGTCGTTGTCTTCCCGGTGCCTGCAGGACCACGCAGACACATAACCCCGTCCCTGCAATCCAGTATGCCTTCGACGGCGGCTTTTTGATCGGGACTCAGACCTGAATCCAGTTGGTACTCTGTGGCCAGAGGTTCGTGAGCTCCCATTTGGCTTTTCACTATTGCAACAGAATCCAATTCGAGGCGCAGGTTATCCACGGTCGTGAGCTTGGCGTGATCAGCCGGCGCCAGCGGATCATCCATTTGATGCCTATCGGGAAGCCGGACTACTTGGCCGCCCAAACCGGACGCGAGCATCTTCCGCCCGTTTTCGAAATCTATCTGGCCAGGGTATTCGCGCATTGCTCGGGTGAGCAACGCCTTCTCATCGAATACCGCTTCGGTGTAGGAGTGATGCCGGACTGCGGACTCGAGCGCTTCGCGGGTTTGCTTTTCATGGTGGCCTGCAAACTCGACTAATCCGATTGGATGTACCGAGTTGGCTATGGCCTTGGCCTGATCAAAACGGTAAAGGGCATCGGGGATCTCCTCATTAAACTTTGCGTGCTGCCCGGCAAGTACCTCTCCTTTTGAAGTGTGAGCTAGTTCTGATTTCCGTGTCCCAACTGCCATCTTGTGCGTTTCGGGAACGGTCGGTTCCCGGCCGAACGTTTTGACGTATGCTTCGATTTCCTCCTCGATCTGTGCGCGCCTGGTCGATTGCACCTTGCAGTCGGCGTCTGTGACGTGACCGAGCTCCCAACCCTTTATTTTGCCTTTCTCAAAGGTGGCTCGAATTTCATACCCAAGGTCGATAACTCGCTTGGCGAGCTCATTGAGATATAGCCGGCTCACCACCTCCCTGGCTTTGTAGAGCTCCACATTCAGGAGCGCGAACCACTTGCCCGTCCCATTATCATACGTCGCATTGGCACAGACCAGGTGCGTATGTAGCTGAGCCTCGAGCTCGCGACTGGTGTCATGCGTGAAAGCCGCGGCAGCCAAGTTCCCGGTAAACCGCAATTCCTCCTTATTTGCTTTGTCGCCTTCACGGTCCCGCCTGGCGGCGTGGCGCTCGAATTCGACGAAGGCAGCCCTCCAGGACTCCTCATGGGCACGCACGAGCCGATCATCCCCGGCCGTTATCGCTTGAATCGAGACCGACTTCGGGGCCGAAATCTGAAATTCGTAATAGGTTATTTCTCGGGTACGTTGAGTCAGCTTATCACCTGTGAAGAGGTGTTGATTTACCCTGAGCGCTTCGAATGCCTGGTCTTTTGGGCCAATCGCTGCGCCGCCAATTCCCAGGAGGGTGGCACCTTTGCCAACCCAAACGCCTGTTACGGTTTCGTCTTTGCAGTAATAATCGTTTGAGCACAAATGCTGGCCCAGGTACGTCTTGCCGCCTTTGAGTGCGTTTGCCGGGGTCAGCATATTTTGCGAAAGCAGCTCAGTTCAGTCCTGGTCATCACGGCCGCGGAAATTGATCCGCCATATGAGGGCGCGCAAGTGTTAACGTATCGGAAACAGCGTGACAACTGGCTTCGCTCCGCTCAGCAGCTTTTCTGATCCCGAAGGCTCCAAGCAGCCTTCAAAAACAGACGCAATATCCCTAAGCGCTTCGCGCTTGGGTCCATTCGTTCCGACGATACTCCGACATTGTCGGAGCTTTGTCGGAGGTCTTTCCCCGCACACTTGGTGGTCGCCAAATACCTCCGACATGACGCTGGCCTTCGAGATCAACCCGTTCATGCACTATTCGGGGTACAAGGCGTTTTGTGGAGACTGTGGTTTAATCACCTCGAATGAAGCCCGCAGACTCAACTGCCAGCGTTGGCGGCCACATTTCGACTGAGAAATCCTCCGACAAGAGGGATGCGCCGCGGAAAAATACAATGTTGCGCCGGCCATATCGTTCAATGCTCGTTCCATATCAAAGGGAGATCGGGCTTTGGCAGCGCCAGGACAAGAGCTATCGGGAGATCGCGGCGCTTCTCCGGGTCACGCATGGGCTCGAGGTTCACCACGACACGATTCATAGCTTTGTCCAGGCACGCATCCGATTGAGGAAGCGTAAGATTCTCCCAGCCGAGTATCTCGTAACCCCATCGGCACCTACTCCGGGAAGGCTTCCACATGCCATTGAGGCGGTTCGATCTGCCTCCGCGGTCGCCCCGAAATCAAATACGGCAGGAAGAATTCTGAGCACCGAAGGGAAAGAAATCTGCGGGGCTCAATATCCTCCGGTTGACCCAAACAACCTGTGATTTGTGAGCCCAGGAACAATGGCCATTTCGAAACGCATGAAAAATACACCTGCCTGTGAAACTGTTTTCCCATGGCTCCGAGCCAATCTCGGAAAGCACTGTCTTGCGCCATTGACTGGTACCGACCGCAAAGCATTAGAAGCTGCCGTCCAGATCATTTCACTTTACGCCTATGCCGAGGCACCGTCCGTAATCGAAGCATTTGGCATAGTTGTTCGCCGAATGCAGCCGAGCACGCAGGAGCTCGCCTATCACGCGATAGCACACGTCACGGACTGGTCCTATCGGTCAAGGATTTGGGTCGCCGCTGGTCTGCCCGAGTTCGCCCCGGCGCGTTGTGTCTATGAGTAACCAAACCAATTGCATTCGAATTTCCGATGAAAAACACCACAGAAGTACAAAAGACAAACAAGACCATAGTTCTCGTTGCCGGCGATAAGGGCGGAGTAGGCAAATCGTGCCTCGCCCGGGCGATCGCTAGCTACTTAATCGAAAACGGCGTGCGTTATCGCGGGTACGACGGGGACGACACGAATCCGACCTTTTTTAGGTTCTTCCCCGACGTTCAGAGGATTCACACAAAATCCCCAAAGGGATTCGAGGCATTGATAAACGGGCTTGAAGGGGACGAGCCCTGTCAACTTGCCGACCTTGGCGCCGGGACCTCCATTGTTCTCGGACAGTTTATCGATCAAACGGGATTCCTCGAGCTGGCGGCGTCGTATGGCAGCCGAATTGTCTTCGTATTTGTTCTTGCGCCAGGTGCCGACAGCGCCGGCCTGTTACAAATTCTTGCAGAGCGATACGGCAACAAGGTGACGTATGTGATCGCCCGCAGCAACGCGATCCCTGGCACCTGGGACTTGTGGGAGGGAAGCAAGACAAGGAAACGGCTCCTCGAGGACCTCGGCGCGGTCGAAATAGCAATTCCTGCGCTCGATGCTGAAGCGTTCTCACTTGCCGATCGCCATTCGCTTCAATGGACGGCCGCCGCGACCGACAAACGTCTCCCGTTAGCATGCCGTTCTTACGTTCACCGGTGGATTAATAAGGTCTACGTTGAATTCGGCAAGGTTCCAGCCCTTACGGGGCAAGCCACATGAATACGCGTCTGGCTCAAATCATTGCCCAATCACTAGGCGCGGACGGGAAGCCCGACCCTATGAAGGTTTATGATGCCCTCAGGATCGCACCCGACGATCCTATCGCGCTTATTATCGATGGCGTACTCGCAGCTAGAGAGGTGCAGTCGGAAAATCTCTCAGCGATTCAGGATGTGTTGAATTCAGAGCGCGTGAGATTTGCCGAGCTCCTCGCTGCCCACACGGATCGCGCCGATTCGTCGGCGCGGGCGCTGATGGCTCAAATCACAACGTTTGCGAACGATCGAAATCGCTTCACTCAGGCGATCGAAAGCCACGCTGAGAAGATTAGGGCCGATGCATTTACATTGGCTGAACAAGCGCGGCGAGTTGGCACCTCTGTCGAGGTATTCTCGAATCGAGCCTTAGTCTCTGTCTTTTGCCTGGGACTGGTAGTCGGTGGTATAGCCAGTTGGACAGTAATTCATTTCTTCCCGCAATTTTCCTTTTAAGCGATCAATCTCATGAGCATCACGAGTTTTTTAAGATGGGCGGCTGGCATTAGGCCGGCCGTCAATCCAGGCGCAGCGAGTCCGACTCCTCCCGCGTTGAGACCGGCGCCCACGAGCGTTGTCACCGGCTGGGACGACGACGAGGTGCTTTTCAGCTTTGGAGATCCCAATTGCGATCAGCAAACCATCCGGCATGCTTGTACTGGCGCCGTAGTCTTTGGTTCGACCGGTGCGGGAAAGAGCACGGGGCCAGGAGCCACGATCGCTCTTTCGTACCTGGGCGCAGGCATGGGGGTTATTGTATTTTGTGTTAAGGAAGATGAGGCGCGCACATGGGAGGCGTATGCGGCCGCGACCGGTAGGAGCGACGATATTGTGCGCTTCGGGAGTGATCCACGATGGGCCTTCAACTTCTTAGATTACGAAGCCCGCCGACCCGGCATAGGTTCTGGTCTAACGGAGAATCTGATTCAACTTTTTGTGGAGGTCGTATCGATAGGCGCAGGCGAGACTGGCGGAGCGAGGAATGAAGATCCTGTTTGGGATAACATGCTTCGCAGTTTGGTGCGCAATCTTTTGGATCTACTCTTGTTGGCTAAACGGAAAATAACTCTCGCTGATATGCTTGCCGTTCTTCGGTCGGCTCCGCTCGACCACCAGCAGGCCTCATCGCGCTCGTGGCGAGACGGATCTGTGTGTGCTCAGTTTCTGGACGCCGCAGAAGCAGCTACCAAGGGCGCAGCAAGAGAGAACGACTTTCGACAAACGCGTGACTACTGGACGAATGAGTTCCCCGGCATACCGGATAAAATGAGGGGAAGCGTCGTTACAATGTTCACTTCGAAGGTGGAACCATTACTCCGTGGAGACATGGCAACCCTCTTCTGCGAACGCACCACACTTATTCCAGAACACGTACTGGCCGGAAAGATTGTCATCATCGATTTGCCCGTGAAGGTTATGGGTGAAGTAGGGCGATGCGCCGGGGTCATTTGGAAATATTGCTTTCAAAAAGCGGTGGAGCGCAGACGAGATAATGCCGACTCCCGAGGGCGGCCAGTCGCAATATGGGCTGACGAGTTCCAATTCTTCATTACCAAATCAGATTTCCTCTTTCAGACTACTGCGCGCGCTTCAAGGGTGGCTACGGTCTATCTGACGCAGACCATTAGCGGTCTACTGGCGGTATTGGGAGGGGAGGGCAATGGTAAGGCCCGTGTGGATGCTCTTATCGCAAACCTCAATACCAAGATCTTTTGTGCCAATAGTGACTCCGAGACGAACAAATGGGCTGCTGACCAAATCGGGAAACAGCTTATCAATCTTTCCAATGATTCAACAAACAACGGCTATTCCGGGTCTCTAATGGGGCAAGGCTCTCTGTCGGTCTCCCACAATCGGTCGAAAGGGAGAAGCCAGCAGGTCGACTATTCAATTCAGCCAGGTGAATTCAATAACCTCAAAACCGGGGGCCCCCAGAATCATGGGATTGTAACTGCCATCGCATTTCAAACTGGCCGGATATGGAGTTCGGGGAAAAAATGGATGATCGCTTCGTTTCAACAGCCGCAGCGACTGTAAAGAGATTGGCTCCTCGCCCCCTAAGATTACGTCGATTCGCCGGCGTCGTTCACCGACACGTGGCTTAGTCAAAAAAAACCTGTGCAGGATCCTGTTTGGCATTAGTCGGACCATTGGATTGCTGTCTTTGACCGAATGATATGCGACCGACGGGTGCTGAAGTATTCTCGCTGACCGTCTCGGTAAAAGACATTTAAGCTGTCCTCAAAAAGACCTGGATGAAGGAGGATCTTGGCATTGGGGTTATGGAAAATCCAAATGCCCGTGGACCACGTTTCGCTTGCTACGCCGACTTCGGCCTCGTTCGAGAATCGGGATAAGGCCATAATTTCCAGGTCGAGTGTGGCGCCAATACGAGTTAGCTTTACCTTATGATCGCCGAATCCAGCGATCTTCCCGATCCTGGCAAATTTGGGCAGCGTTGCTTCGTTAGACGCGATCACGGCCGAAATATTCTCAGCTTCGGGAAGAGAGAAAAAGCCCGAAGGGATTGTCTTTTTTCCGAGTGTGTGGCTTTCCACTTTGACAAGGCGCTCATCCGGTTGGCTCCGAACTCCGTAGAGGTAGTCGTTGAGGGCCCAGATGGACCAGGTCATGGATCCTGGGCCATGGAAATCGTGAATTGCGATTACGAGAGGAAGCCCGGCGATCTGCGTCTGTTTCCAGTATTGTTTTCCTAACTTTGCCGTAAGGGGCCCTGCCCACTTAATTGGCATGTAGTCCCGGCTCAGTTCAAATTCCTCTGCAGTGGTTTTGGGCACTCGAGGAGCAACGCCCGGGGTAGGATTGACGGTTACCGCTTCGATGGCGATGCGAGCGCCGCCTTTCTCCGCAATGAAATCGGGCACAGGTTGCTTGTCGTCAACCCGGAACCTCTGCTCGTAAAGATAGGCATAAAGATAGATTTCCCACAGTCGTCCATCAAAGCCGGTGGTCTGAAAATCTTTCCGGAAATTCCCATCGCGGTCTTTGAAAGCGAACGAGAGTTCGGCCAGGAGCCCGCGGGCCGCAGAATAACCGGGGCCGTCGAGCAGGGTCTGGAAATTGGGATGTAGCTTCTTGGAGGCCACGCAAGGTACGAGGATCTCTTGCTTTCTGCGGTCATTGTCTCCCTGCGGAAACTCCTTCGCGTTTGTCGCGGAAATCGCTTCGATCCGGGTGTGCAGTAGAGCACGGGCTTCGTCCAAGGTCGGCACCGAGGCGTTTGTGTCGAATGCGCGGAAAACGCCGGTTTCGTCTCGCCCAAGAATTGCCCAAGAAAAATCGTGATCAATCCTGTCGAGCCCGAGCGTTGCGATCACGGTTTCGTCTGCATTGCTCCAGCGCTCCAACTCCTCGAAGACTAGTTCCACGAGAGGATCTCTTCGGTAAAGTAATGCCTCGAAGCGGGGCTTTGAAAGGGCGCGCACGGCGGACATACTGCGGGAAGGCGGGGGCCTGTGGTTTAGCTCACTGCGTCCTCTGCGGCTTCGTTGAGGTTCTGCGTTTCCTTGATACTATATTGATACTTTTACAGATCTTATGGTCCTTAAAGCGGCCACAAAAAACCTTAATTATTCACTGGTATTATCTTCCATAACCTGGCGTCCCCACGGGGATTCGAACCCCGGTTCTCACCGTGAAAGGGTGGTGTCCTGACCGGGCTAGACGATGGGGACATAGCGCGGGACTGGGCAAGCTAGGCTGCAGTGTTCCCCAAGCAA
>Ga0182030_10006501_pt1 | contig 24659 bp, 29 predicted proteins | sample 812S3MmetaG_FD_121299 | JGI IMG/M metagenome (GOLD analysis project Ga0182030, IMG submission 121299) | Permafrost microbial communities from Stordalen Mire, Sweden - 812S3M metaG (Illumina Assembly) | ecosystem: Environmental > Terrestrial > Soil > Wetlands > Permafrost | place: Sweden...
GTCTTCATGAAAGAGACCTCGATCAAAGTGATCTTGGTCGTGAAATACCCGCAATATCCGAGCGATGTGTGACGAACCGTTAAATGTGTGACAAAGTAACTGGTAGGAAACCCCCAAACTCCTCTCATCGCTATCCCAAGGTCAAAACCGCTACCAGAGACCACGAGGCTGACCCTAGAAGACCATGCAAGAGATGGTACTCTAAGATCAGCCACACAATTAACTTTCGCTGCAACAACCCAAGGCTAACTTTCTTGCCCTCATTCCGTACGAACGCGCGGGAGATCAGAGATTCACGTCAAAACATCAGTACTCTACTGCCAGCGACTGCCCCCCTAATAGCATGTTAGTACTTCTGTACCTTGGGTCGGTGAGGGAAGATTATTACCTGTTGCTGCTCGCCACCACCATAACCGCCTGATTTATCTGCTGGTCAGCAAAGAAGAGTCCTAGGGGGAGAGGGGTGTTTGAATCCTCACCTCCGCCATATCCGCCTCCACCTCCCTGGTATCCTCCTCCGCCAGAGTAACCACCGCCCCCGCCACCTTGGTAACCACCACCGCCACCACCGGAGTAGCTGGACATTGGTTAGTCTTCGATTGCAAAAGATGAGGTAGAAATGGATAAGGGAATGGTACATACCCGCCACCATCACGTCCACCACCATATCTATTTTACCATTAGTCCCCTTCTATAGAAGCTTATGAATAAGCAATTGAAGGCGGATCTTACCCTCCACCACCTCCACGTCCACCACCATAACTGATATAGTGTTAGTACTGTTGCATGAAAAGTGTGACAGCCCGGCACTTACCCTCCGCCTCCACGGCCACCACCAAATCCACCGCCTCCACCACCACCTCCGGAGCCACGCTCAGATGCCTTATCAACTCGGATAGTACGGCCATCGAACCTGAGAGGGATTAGCATTAGAAGATGGGCCAGTTTCATGTTGGACGTACTCTATGTTGTTCATGGCGGCGATGGCGGCCTCGGCATCGGCCTCTTGACCATAGCGAACAAACCCGAAACCGCGGCTGCGGCCAGTGTCACGGTCCTTGACGACAACCTTTACAAGAGGCAGTATGTCAGCATGTTTCCCATACTCTTTGCATGCCGGATCAACTCACAGCCTCCTCGACTGCGCCGAACTCCTCGAACTTTTGACGGAGGGCATTCTCATCGGTGTGCCAGGCAAGGCCTCTGGGGAATTGGAAGTTAGCAATATGTCAAAGCCGATCCCTAGAAGAGTTGTGGATGTGAGGAGTTGAACTTACCCAATGAATAGCTTCGACATCTTTGATAGATGTTTTTAAGTGATCTGGCTGAAAGTCTCAATGTCCGCGCGCATTCACACAAAAGAGCGCGCCGTGGCGTTCGTGGTATGGAAACGGACGGAACGTGGATCACACAAAGAAAGATACATCGTTGAAGAACAGGACTCCGCGATGCGGACAAGGAAGGGAGATGTGATATGAGGATTGATAGAGTCAAGGTGATGAGATCGGCGATGACAGGTCAGTGCAGGCAAGCAGGAGAGCAGACGAACTTCTTAAAGAGGGTCGAGAGAAAGTGTGGATTGTTGGTCGTTGGTATGTTGGGTAAAGTCGAGACGTTAGTTGACGGTTGCGATGATCGCGACTTCGAAGATATCTATCGGACGACTGAAAGGACAGTGCTGTCAGATTGAAGAAAGTATTGAAGGATTTGGGGGGTTCAGTAGTATTTTTTGCAAAAAAGAAGTTGGTGGGTGGTTGTAGAGAAGAGGGAAGAAGAAATGTAAGGTAAGGTGTGCAGTAGCGCGGGGGATATGAAGGCTCTGCCCCTCCTTCGCGTATTTATTTGAGTGAGAAGAAAAATGCGACTAGCGCTGATATGGACCTGCTCCCCGCCGTAAGGTTGAAGGTGAATGGATATGGCAGGGCTTGAAGAAGAGAAGAGCTAGAATTTAGGGGTGGCTGCTTTGCCTGCTTGATCTCGCCATCGATTTTTACGAAACTTGGAGTTGGTCAGTATCAGAACTAGCAACCAGTCAAAGCGGTGCCTTGGGTCTGGTGGGTGTGTGGTAGCCAGGGTCCTGCTCCAATCCACGCACTTCAGGACGGCGCAGAGGCCGGCTTCAGTAATGCGGCAAGCAGGCCGGGTGAAAGCAACTACAAATCGACCCCTCTATGGCCTGTGCATTTGATGAAGAATGCATATTGAAAAGGTAAAATATATGGGCATCGTGCAGCATTCTGAAATCTGGTTTCATGCCGGGCATAATATATACCTACTGCGATCAGGAATGGCATCATATGGACATCCTAGCTAGTTATGTTACGTTTATACTACTATATCACGGCTTGGGCGTCTAAAGACCTGATGGGAGCTCCAATTACTGTACTGCCGCTCAATATTGGAAACTGCAGACTGCAAGTTATCATCGACCTGCGTTGGCTGCTCGGCCCTACGCCTAAATATGCAGGCTCAGTCAACGAACTCGAAAGAAGATGGTGCCCACCAAACGCATCTGTTCGATTGGGATTGGGATTGTTGTTCACTATCTTAACGTACTGGGGCATGCCATGTACGAGCACGTTTTTGGGATGGGTGGGGAGAGATCCTTCAGAACTCTCGTCTCGTGCGATGTGTTTCCAGAGAGGACAACTTTGTGGATCTTTTTTCCCTCGGGGCCCTACTGGTAAGTACTAGTACCCTAGGTTTTCAAGATGTGGGGTTCCTTATCGATTACGAGTAACCTAACTGTAGAGCAGGGGCAGGCCCCCCAAGTTGAGAAGAGCGCGCACGCCGATCTTTCTTACTTGTTCTTCACCAAAAAGTTGGTTTCCATCTTCCCACACAAAGGAACCCTGATACTAGTACGCAGGTGAGAGAGCATCTTGCCGATGGCCACACCTCACGTCCCTCCATTCCAAACCTCCAACCCAACCCGTCGCAGCATGGGTTGGTCTCCCCTTTTTTCCTTTTTTCCTTTCTTTTTCTTTTCTTTTTTTCTTCCTTGCCCATAGTGTGACAGACACCCTTTATCCGTTTATCTTGGGCCGAGTCTGAGTCCGGATCGTTGCGACACAGGGAGAAGCGGAACGGATGGCTGCTTGGCTGATGAAAAAGAAACGGGTCCCAGCTTCAGATGTCTCAAATTCTCTTCTTCTACCCGAAATCGATTTGAGATATCCATGCTCATCATTGTTGAAGTCAATATAAGATGGGGCGAAACCCACATGTTTCACGATGGCGATGATGTCGTACAGATCTTGTGTAACTATCCATTCCATCGGGCCTGTCGTCGTCGACAACTCATCTGGGTACGGCATCACTCGCATGTATTATAAATCATGTGATGGCTTCCGCGGACGAGATCAGACCCATCAGACCCATCAGATCACTCAGTTCCTGATATTGCGAAGAAAATAGAACAGTCCGCATATGCGACTGGGACGCTGTAGGGCTGTCACGATCCACACCGCTTTTTGGACCCTTCACCGTCATAATCTTGCACAGACAATTCGGCTGCAGCTAGACTGCGGGTTCATGCTTGAAAGCCAGTTGTAATGCAGGCACAGAACCCCATGAGCTGGCCAAAGCGAGCGAATAATCGTTTGTGGCGAAAAGGGCGAAAGGGGCGAAATATCTTCGGTACGTTGTTCATGAAAGCAATGTCACACTCAGTAGTACTAGTATCACAAGTCACGAGCTTCTGAAATTGGTCTTAAGAAGGGTAGGAACGCTCAAGATGCCCTCCTTCGTTTTGTGCCTTGTTCCTCCTAAATTTGGTAATTGGGACTTGCGTACATTACATCTGTAGAATATAAATATCCTCAGTTTCGTGTTCATGAATTTAAATCATATAATCATCTACAATTCTGCTCCCATAAATGCGCAGTTATCAAGCTATCTGAACAAGCTCCGTTTCTTCTCTGATCCTCAGTGTCCCCATCTTTGACCTTTTTCATGGATCATCATCGCTCAAGGAAGAGCGGCCGCCACAAATCAAAGGACCAAACCCATCGTCATGAATCTGGTCATCATCCTAGTAGGTCTTGGGATAGAGTTGTACTGGATGCAGAAAAACGTCCGCATGATAGCCGCCAACATGAAAGAAGTGTGCTGCCTTCACTGAGGGCAGAGGATGACTTTGTTCAGAATTGGCTTGCACAGATATCTAAAGAGGAGAGTGCGGCCACCAGTGCATTCAGAAAGCTGACCTCTGGTTAGTGCTGATTGTATTCTTTGAAGGCCCGCGCTGACACACCGTCCCTATTCAAGACCATGAACAGAGCCGAATGTCGCCATCAGACTTCCTATCACGAAACAAGAGGCCTCGTCCTCCTGAAGATCTATATACACAACGCAAGAAGCCACAGCATAGGTCGTCTTCCGATAGTTCACTGCTTGGGATTGCTATCAAACCAAAACCTCAAGCATTGGCTACCAAGGTGTCGACCACTAGGCAGCAAGCAAGCTCATCTCTTCGTCCACCAAAGAGACATAGACGAGAGCCATCGGATTCGGGAACATCGAAAACCTCGAACGAGCGAGAGGAGACTTTTGAGAAACGGGCACGTTTTAAAACTCGAGAAGATCGATATGAGCCAAGGGATAAATCCAGGAAGCCTGTCAATCCGAATGGAAATTCGAGGAGCAAGTCAAAGCGGGAGAAGAGAGGGGATCGGAAGAAGGCTGCAAAGAAATCTGGAGAAGAACTAATACGAAAGTTTTCATCGAAGAGCATAGGACAGCATCGATTGACAGTAAGAAATCCTCGACAAATGACGTACAAGCTGCTAAGCACTGACAGATTCCTCCTTCTCATGGCCTTGGGCTTTTCAAGAATGGTCGTGCATCGTCGCCAGCCAAACGTCGTGGCTGTGAGTACTCATAGTAGATTGCCGATGACGAGTACTAATCATAAGCAATAGTGCCCGATCTTGCTTTCTCAGAGATGGATTTCCTCCAGCGCGCTTCTCATGCCTCAGCAGCTAAGAAAGAAGACATAACCAAATCAAGATCTCGAGAAAAGGAGAAGCGCAAAGCCGAAAGAGTACAGAATGAGATATCGACATTCTTTGGGCCAAAAGGAACACCTTTGTATGAGACGAGCTCTAACTTTCGATCTGGTGGATCATCCACGTATACCAGTGTAGGACATCCATGGAATTCTAAAGACGTGAATGCAGTTCCAGACACACGATCTCAGCAACTCGGGTTGCAGGAGAAGCCATACGGAGGACAAGGCCGATCCCGCTCTCTATCCCATACCTTCTCAACACCTAATAGAGTTCCAGCCCGGGCGGATAACCTCATCGTTCTCGATTCTGCCAGGAGATGTTCCGAGAAAGCAACCACTTATATAACGTGGTCTGAAACTCAATTTTCGCCTGTCGCTCCTCCGTCATACCAAACACAGAATCCCCATCAAACCCAACTTAGCCCAACTCCAGACTCCGTTCGAAGATCTATCGAGAATACGGGAATTTTCAGAGATACCGGGATTAGCGCACCCCAAAGTCGAGGCAGTGCCAAGATATCTCCAAGACAAGCTAAAGTTTATTCCCAACAATATTTGAGAGACGCTCGTGCGGAGGCTGAAGTTTTAAGGTCAGCTACAATATCGTCTGATATTGTCAAATCCAAAATATCAGAGGCTTCTCATCCCTTGTCGTCCAGAAATGAGAACCACAATACTTCAGCGGCTTTGCATGATTTGGACTTGAAGAAGCGAGCAACAATCCAAGTAAAGGACCAGAAAACCTCAGCCGGTATTGGCAAACCTGATGGAGTTTCTGAGAGTACTAGGCAAACCCTCATCGAGCACTCCGATCCAAAGTCAGGATGGCATCAGTGTGACAATTCTAGAACACCTGAAGGTTTATCGAAACTGTCAGCCAGCAAAGGAGCAACCGGAGAGTCAAAGAGTAAACCCTTAACAAGGGAACAAATCGCCCGGACAGCACGCATTAGGCATCTTTCAACAACAATACCAGTCAGTGGAGAATCCAGAGAAGAGGACCCACAGCTCACGGGTGAGAAGACTACGAAGCCATCCGAAGGGGCTGCTATAGTCATCGCTGGCCGACTATCAACGAATGTTCCGTCCTCTCCTTCAAGGATTAACGATCAACACTTAATAGTCCAACCTAACCCACAAAGGACAGTTGAGATTCCTCTTCCGTTTTCTTTTCAGCAAGGATCTCTGGAAAACCCGGATGATTTACAAGGCCTAGAAAGTAATTTGCAGAGTCGAGAACAAATGACCGTCCCTTCTTCTATAACTGGACTTCCGAATGGCGAGCTCGGCAGTGAAACTGGGATAAGTCAACGTGACGATATGGGATCGAGTCTTACTGGAGTTGGTCCTGAATTGCCCGTGTTGAGATCTTGGATCGGCCGTTCCTTTGAGCAGGCTCACCAAGCAACCCGCGTTTCATCTGTAGTTGATCCTGCTCCATTATATGTTCAACAAATAGAGCAAGGCTACGCTCCTGTAGAGCAGCAGGTCCAGCGAACGATTGATAATCGGCCTAGATATCTCGAGGAGTATATCAAAGAACACGAGATGGGTATTGGTCCTGAACTTTTATATCTTGATGGCCAATCGTTGGGAGACGGTTATCAGCCTTGGGAGGATACCCCAGAAGAAATCCTTTTGCACCGGGACAACCAAGAGCTCCTGTTTGACGGAGAGGCAAGTGCCATTGATCCTGGTAATTGGAAGCATATCAATGAGGATTCCATGGAACAGATGGACAGTCTCCGAGTATCTGATGAATTACCAGCGGATTTTGTTCCCAATAATGAAATGGATTACAGTCGTGAAAACCTCATGCCGCTCGACAGCACGATAGGTGAAGAATATCAAGAGCCTAGTTATATGGAAGATATTTCTATGAGAGGATTTTGGCAACCTCGTCGCTTTTATTAAAGGATTCAAGCAGTTTGTATTTAGTTTTCAATTATCGTTTATCTATGGGCACAGCACTTTTGACATACAGTTTCAATACAATTTCAAGACATGAATTTTTATTCCGGTTCTTGATCTTTCCACCTCTCTCTAACATTATCCACATCAATCCCACACGACTTCGCTCTCTTAACAATCGCCTTAGCCTTCCCCACCACCGGCGCATCAATCATCTTCCCCTCCAGCGTCCACGCCCCCCTCCCTCCTGCATCCGCCTTCTCATCCCCTACCACCACCCTAACCGCCCACTCCACCTCTTCCCTCCCCGGCGCGAACGCCTTTTGCACCACACCCACCTGACTCGGATGAATACACTGCTTCCCATTAAACCCCAATCCCTTCCCCTGCAACGACTCCTCCTCCAACACCCGCAACCCTTCCTCGCCCCTAAAACTCGTACACACTAAATCTATTGCCGACGGCAAATTATGTGCTCGTGCGGAAGTCACGATCGCAGAGCGTGCGTAGAGGAATTCCGTAAGGGAGGGAGTTCGGGTGAGCGAGAGGTCGAGCGCGAAGTCTTCGGCAGCGAATATCAGACCGCTGAGGTAGGGGGTGGAGGTGCATATCTCATTCAGATTCATGATAGCTTCCGCACTTTCAATCAGAGCAATTATTTTGAGGGGGGTCTTTGAGCCGGGTGCATGGCGCTCTGGTAATGTATGGCGTAGGACATCGGTCACGAATTGCAGATCTGACGCGCGATTGACCTTGGGGATTACGAGGGCGTCGAGATGAGGCGCGGGCAGGATGGTTAGGAGATCGGTGAGTGCGTGGGGTGTGGAGACGGCGTTTATGCGGATGGAGAGTTCGGTGATGTTGGGGGGCCGGGTGGGGGAGGAGAGGAAGGAGAGAATATTGGTTCGGGCGGCGGGTTTGAGGGCGGGTGTTACGCTGTCTTCGAGGTCGTAGCAGACAGTGTCTACGGTGAGGGAGCGGGATTTTTCGAGGAATTTGGGGGAGGAGGATGGGACTATGAGGGGTTGTTTTAGAGGGGGATGTGAGGTGTGAGGGTGGGGGAGGTACCGTAGAGGAGGGCGCGACGAAGGATGCTGGAGGCTTTGGAGGACATTCTTGGGAGAGTTGAGAGGGGAGTCGGTTTGGGGAGGTACAATTATATACAATGAATGTTCAACCCATCTTGACACTCTCCAATCGACGTCGTCGCCGGGAATACCTCGATGATGGAGCCAAGCTAATTTGGCAGAAAATTCTCACCGCCTTGATTTTTCCAGATCGGGGCTTAGCTTCAGGACAGTTATCCCATGCGAATGACAGCTTCTCCACCTCACATTTCTGTCACTCCTTGAATATATCACCATGGAGCAAAACCCGCCTGCCGGGGCGCTGAGTTGGCGATTAAGTTCGCATCCTATCACGCTCCTCTGCTACCTCGGATTTCGAATCTGTAAGTCATTTGCTTGCGCGTCCTATGATTAGCAACTGACAGCTTATAGCAAGTCTTCTGGTCTACCTATTCGGCCTCCTTTTCACAAAGAATTTGTGCGTCTCTCCTCTCCCGCGTTTTCAAGTTTCGCAAATATGATCCAGCGCATAGCTAACAAGTTGTGTGCTTAGCGTCCTAATCTTCATCATCACCATCCTCCTCCTAGCAGCCGATTTCTACTACCTCAAAAACATCGCCGGCCGCCGCCTCGTTGGACTCAGATGGTGGAATGAGGTTGACCCCCAGAGTGGAGACTCACATTGGGTTTTCGAGAGCTCGGATCCGAGCACCAAGGTCATAAATGCGACGGATAGTCGATTTTTTTGGCTCGCACTGTATTCGCAACCTCTTTTTTGGGTAGCTTTAGCTGTCGTGGCTATTGTTCGATTTGAGTTTATCTGGTTGACGCTTGTTGGTGAGTTCTTCGACCTTGAAGAGGGAAAGGAGGGTGCTGATGAGAATCTCTAGTCATTGCGCTCAGTTTGACGGTTACGAATACGTTGGCCTTTTCGAGATGTGATAAATTTGGGCATGCAACGAATATTGCGGGGAGTGCATTATCTACTGGTGGTCTGGCTGGAAATATTGCGAATGGCATGATTGGGAGGTTCTTTAACAGAAATTAGAGATCGCAAGCGCACTACTGCGGGAATGGGATATAAGTGCATAGGTCTGTGTACACTATTAGGCGTTCGGCTGCAAGCGATATCACTCTGTATTGCTAAGTGTCCTTTAAGGCTATTTTTGACTTCGCATTCATCACTTTCCCTGTATTGTTGTTGCTGTGTGAGATTGTAGTAGCTGAGAGAATGGATCTATCAAAATGTATGATTGAGTTGTGCCGTATGAGATCTAAGAATCGAAAGCTGATTTGACGATCCAGCGTACTTCGATACGGTGCATATTATTTTCGAATGTACCAAAATTTCTGAGACAATTGAGCCTGTTGAATGTGCCAAAAAAAAAAGGGGGGGGGAGGGGTAGACATTGAGGCTCCATAAATGAAAGGCAGATGAAGTAAATGAAGGTCAGCTTAGGATGAAGGCTTTTGTCATAGTATGGAATCGTTTGTTTGAGACATTGGTTCTGTCTGCTCTCATAAAGTGAAAATATCTAGTAAAGTTTCTCGGTAGATTATAAGTTCATGTATATACATTCAGCAACTATATATCGACAGCTAAGAGTGTGTGGGCATTGCAACATCCGCTGCTTTCGAAATGGCGTCCTCGCTCCTCCATAAACTGGTCACCGTCTTCAACTGGGTATAAAATTGCAATCCAGGCTTGCCATAGAAGTAACTTGCTCCTCCTCCAGCAATACTCTTCTTATTTCCAGTAAAAGAAAACATGGGCAAGGGGACCGGTATGGGAACATTGATTCCCACTTGACCTGCTTCGATGTTCTTTTGGAATGCTGTAGCTGTGGCACCTGATCTGGTGAAGATGGCGACTCCGTTTCCGTACTCGTTGGCATTGATGAGATCGACAGCGCTGTCAAGCGAGTCGACGTTCAAGCACACGAGAACAGGACCGAATATCTCCTCTTTGTAACACTTCATGTGCGGCTTAACGTTTGTGATGATGGTTGGTCCAACCCAGTTTCCATTGGGATACTTGTCTGGCTTGTAGCCACGACCGTCCAAGAGAATAGTGGCACCTTCCTCCTCGGCACTGGCAATGAGAATTTCGATTCTCTCTTTGCTTTGTGGTGAGATGACTGGTCCCAAGTCTGCACCTTCTTCAAAGCCTCCGTTCACTTTGAGCGACTTTGCACTCTCAGCAAGTTCTGGCAGCCAGTCCTTCGTCTCGCCAACCATAACTAATGTACTAAGGGCCATACAGCGTTGACCAGCAGCACCAAATGCGGCACCCACAATTGAATTGAGAGCGTGCTGCTTGTTTGCGTCTGGTAGGATAGCTGCGTGATTCTTTGCGCCTAGATTGGCTTGCACTCGCTTGCCATTGGCTGAACCACGAGTGAATATGTATTCTCCAGCGCGGTTGCTTCCAACGAAACTAATGGCTTTGATAGCTGGTTCATCAATAATAAAATCGACCGTTTTCGCCGCACCATGGATAACATTTAGTACTCCAGGTGGGAACCCAGCTTTCTCAGCAATCTCAGCCAAGATCATGGCAGCACCAGGATCCCGCTCCGAAGGCTTGAGAATGAGGCAGTTACCAGTGGCCGTTGCAATAGGAATAGACCAAAGTGGGATCATAGCAGGGAAGTCTGTAATGTGTTAGTAAATGCCGGGACAAGCTCAAATAAACTTACTAAAAGGGCAAATTGCAGCTACAACGCCCAATGGTTCTCGATAACTTCTTGTTTCCATATCCTTAGCAACTTCCAGAACTTCCCCCATCATTTGTTGGGGAATATTGCATGCTCCTTCAGCTACTTGTAGACCACGGAGCACATCTCCTTTCGCATCTATGACACAAGTCAGAACTTTAACTATATTTAAATTTCATGAAGTCTTACCGGCAAATGTCTTGCCCTGCTCCAACGTAATGCTTGCAGCCAGTCTATCCCAGTTTTCCCGTACCAATTGTGTAAACTTAAACATAATCTGCTGTCTCGCCATGACACTCGTAGCCCTCCATGCCGGGAAAGCCTTTTGTGCACTTTCAACTGCAGCCTTAAGCTCTGCATCTGTACTCTGCGGTACTCGTGTGACGAGATTGTTGGTGGCGGGGTCATTCGGTTCGATAAAGTGGGTAGCTTCTGACTTGATGAATTTGTTGTCAATGAAATATGGTGTATCTTGAACATCTTGGATCTTCTCGTGGGTAGTAGGATAATTCTCGGTATTAAAGGCGAGAGCTGCAGCTGGCTTGAGGTGCTGAGCTGTGGCATGCAATCTACGAGCTGCGATCTTCGAATTTTGGGCGGGTGAAGACATTCTGAAGGTTGGAGCTGATTGGGGTGTTCGTACTGCCGCAGCAGGAAGTGATCGTGAAAGAACTCGACGCATCATCTAAAGACTGAGAAATTGGGCAATTGTGAATGGAGAGCAAATCTTGCGATATGCTTCCAGTTATTTCATCACAATGCTCAAGCTCCAAGGCGAAGTGTTGACCGCGGTCTTCTCGGTTGGAGGCGGGGAAAGCTTTGCGATATCGTCCCGAATGAGCGAGGATGGGCTAGTAAGCCTTATTACTAGTACTAGTAAGCTTCAAGAGGGAGAAGGTTTTCCGGGGTCGAATGTGTTCTTCTCATACAAAAATTGTTTGAATGTTTGAATGGTTCCATCAAGGACAGTGAAGTGTAAGAGTCTATCTGTATAGGTAGTCTGCAAAGGAATATCTTCTTTCTACTGCGAATTATCAGATCCCGAATTGTGTTATGGCATGCAGCATAATGTAAAATTCTCATATGGCCGGCCGCTGAATGGAAGGGATTCATGAGACCTTAGCTTTAGCTTCTAAGCGGTTTGGTTAGGTTCTTCGGTTTCACCTCAAACAATACACACAAATTTTCTGTCAAACCTCCTGTTACATTCGACTGGAAGATGGACCTCACAGAGCTCCCTAACGATATCTTCCTTCTCATTATTGACCACCTCTCGCCGGCAGAACTGGTCCTCTGTCGATCGATCTCCAAGCGTTTCTTTGCGGCCTTTACACAGTCAGACCTAAGCCGTCATGCCCTTGAATTGCATTATCCAAGAGCGCGAGAGCTCCGGACTGCTGGTCATAATCCAGTGTGGTCGGATATCTTTGCAAATGTAGCGGCAAGGTATCAGAATTTAAGATCCGGGAACCCAAGTCACATCGAGAAACTTCCTATTGGCAAATCTTTCGTGGTCCCAAAATGGGCAAGATATTACCCAGTGGCAACTTGGCATCAACACCTCCAGTTTGAGGAGAAAACCGCACCTTTCCATTATCCAGATCCTCTGTGGACATATGATGAAGGACTCTTAATATTTCCTTCTTCGGATTTACAGGCTTATGGACTGTATGACCTCAATAGCGGCAAGTTGGGGAGAATTGACATTGAATCCGAAGACAAGGTCGTGAGGAGAATCAGATTGAAGGAGAATGTTCTTGTGATTGAATGGTGCGAGCCGGATGCCTATCATCAGTTAAATGAGAATGAGATCGTTTACAGGCACTTTGCTACGGCATATGATATCATTTTCAATCTTCAAACTGGGAACTGGGATGCAGTTTTTCGGTCAAGGTCATGCCCCATCAGCTTAAACATCAACTGACGATGTTAGGAATGAGTGGAAAATCCACTTCCTGGGAATGCCGCTCAATTCTAGAGATAGATTCTTCAGTAGTCATTCTGCATCGCACTACGCCTTGTATCTATGGCAACCGAATCGGAGTGCATGGGGAGAAGACGATCCGATCGAGTCTTTGAAAATTTGGGATATTTCAAGCCCCTCACAGTATCGTTCGTCCCGAGATCCAACAGGTAAAAACCAACCTCTGGATGATTCTAAAGGTCCTAAGGTCATCAAGCGATTTTCATTCGCTGATCTAGAGTTCTACAAGATCAGACAAGGATCTACGCCAGTCCTTCGATCCCTCGATTTGGATGAGAATCATGTCTATATCATTGAGGAAGATCACAGATGGCTGGTGGGTCAGCAAGCTTCTCACAATCTCCCGCGGCTGCACCTGGTGAAGTCTATTGGAATTCCGTTCTTTGCTGGCCCGCGGTGGGAAGATGAATGTGGTGCTGATGGGGATGTTAACCTGTCTTTTTGTGAGAATGAGATTGATTCAAGACATCCAGGCGTTGCTCCTTGCTGGAGGCATGAGGCAAGCTAACAAATCTAGAATAGACTCTCAGCTGCTGATGCTCAACAGGAATTTCCCTATCTCACTATCACAGAAGCCTATGATGCCGAGGCAGGTGTTAGATTCAGCGCTCGCCAATGTTTCATGCTGGAGACTATATCAATCAACGTGAAGCCTAGACTCCAAATGACAGCAGGGACGGGACATGAAACATCTCTGAAAGATGACTTATGGGCCCAGCTGCTTGGCAAAGGGATGGTTTGTGGAGATGAAAGGTGGCTCATCGGAGAGAATATGAATCAGGAAATAGTTATTCTGCATTTCAACAAAGCTAGACATTGAAAGGGGCTCCTCCGTTTCAATCTTGTAGATGAGCCCCCACATACTATCAGCGAGTCAGTTTTCCAGACTCATAAATCTTGGTAGAACACGTCGTGTTCGAGGGCAGCCAGAGAAAATACTTAGTTTGTATCGAATTGCCTTCCAATCGAGAGATATGCCACAGGCAATTTCTATTTGAATGAAATCGATATTACATTAGTTCACAGGAGGGAGGGAAGGACGGTCAAAGGATCGATTCACTACTGAAATTGATAACTTAAGAAGTACTGGTCCTCGGAAAGATAGTGGCACCGACGGCTACAGACTACTAGTAGTCAGTCCCGACTATGTCTACCCCGCCATTCGGCTATGATTGCCGCTGCTTCCTCCAACATTGGGTTCAGGAAACATATTTTACTCTCTTTCTTCCATTAGTATACAATTGATGTACAATGGTATTTCTCGCAGAAAAGCACGTCCCTATCTCTAGCAAGGATATCTTGTCTTGGACATTCGATGATCCTCAATATGACCAAGATGAGCCTGTAAGTTTGCGGCCGTCCTTATCACAGCTTGGGAATTAATCTTGGACGAATTTGATATTCTAATTGTGCTACGTGTAGATTTACATTGATGCAAAAGATTCGTCACGATCCATTTCACTACGGCAAGCACGTGTCATAATTCGTAAGCTTGTAGCAGGTTTTCAAGCGTCTGGATTATCCAAAGGGGATTGCATTTGCGTCTCTTCGTTTAATGATGTGCATACTTTACTTGCCCTTATTATATCAAAGTGCTAATCCCATCCAGATCTATTATCCCATGCTCTTCCTTGGTATTGTTGCTAGTGGAGGTAATTTCCTTTTCTAATTTTCAACTGTGATACCCTTGTAACAAATGATTATAGGGGTCTTTTCGGGGACAAATCCTGGCTATACGCAGTTCGAGCTCATACACCACATTGAGACCTCAAAATCTAAAGCTTTGATCGTTGAGCCTGAGATGCTCGGCAGCGCTATTAAGACCGCGGATCATTGTGGAATTCCAAGGTCAAGGATCTGGATATTTGACACTCTTGGGCAGCCGATTCCCGCCGGTTTCAAATCTTGGAAGAGTTTGCTTGAACATGGAGAGAAGGACTGGATTAAGTTTGATAATGAGAAGATATCGAGAGAGACGACGGCTGCAAGGTTGTTTAGTTCCGGGACAACTGGACTTCCAAAAGCTGCAGTCCTTTCCCACTATAACTTTGTGGCAGAACACACTCTCGTATATGAACACAACCCTAAGCCATGGCGGGTAAGATTCTTGATTAAATTAAAACCTTTATGCAGGGCTGGATTCTGACATATTGGATCAGATAAGGCGGCTTCTAGCACTTCCAATGTTCCATGCAGCGTGTGTGCCAGGTACGTCAAGTTGCAAGAATGCTGAATAGAGCCAATGATTTGTAGTTGCGCATACCTCGGCTTTGAAAGCAGGTGCCATTTCAGTGATAATGCGGCGGTTTGATCTGGAGGCATTTCTTGCTTCGATCGAAAAGTTCCAAATTAATGAGATAGGACTAGTTCCTCCTATCGTCATTGCCATAGTCATGTCTGACCTTGCTAAGAAATACTCATTGAATTCTGTAAGGCACATCAGTGTAGGGGCAGCACCTTTGGGAAAAGAGGCTCAGGGCACGCTCAGAAAGCTCCTTCCTCCAGGGGCTACCGTCAACCAGGTACGATCTTCGGCCAACAATTAATTTCAGCTGCTAATATTCGTTCTATCAAAGGTATGGGGTATGACAGGTTTGTAAATATTTCTTTATGCATTCTCCCTCAATGTTTGAAGCTATGTTATTATTCGAGACTACCTCGAACAGCTCCAGGCCGCTCAATATTATTGTAAAAAGGGGCATAGTACTGACTGGGTCCTGGGGGCAGAAACCTCTTGTGTTGCAACCATGTTTTATTACCCAGAGGATGACTCCTCTGGAAGTGTAGGCCGCCCCATTCATAACTGTGATGTTAAGTAAGTTCAAGTGATGCTAAACTATGGTGCAACTTGGGACTCATTCCTTTCTAGATTGATTGACGATGATGGTAAAAATATAACCGCATACGATACTCGAGGGGAGATCTGTATCCGTGGCCCAAACATCATCTCGGGCTACTTTGAGAATCCTAAAGCGAACGCCGAAAGCTTCGACTCTGAGGGCTTCTACAAGACAGGCGACATTGTCTATTGTGATGGAAAGACCAAGAAGTGGTATGTAGTTGACAGAAAGAAGGAACTGATTAAAGTTCGTGGCTTTCAAGTTGCACCTCCTGAACTGGAAAATGTGCTACTATCACATCCTCATATCGTTGATGCGGCGGTAATTGGAGTTAAACATCATGTTGAAAAGGACGTGGAACTTCCTCGCGCTTATGTTGTGAAGAGAGCACATCCGGAAAGCCTTTCGCTAGATGAGAAAGCAGTGAAGGAATACTGTGGCACAAAACTGGCAAAGTACAAAGAGTTGACTGGTGGTGTTCGATTCGTCCCTGCGATTCCGAAGAATGCAAGTGGAAAGATTCTGAAAAGAGTATTGAGGGATGAGGCAAAACTGGAATCCAAGGAGCAAAGATCAAGGCTATGATCTAGGCCCAAGATAATAGACCCATATCATCTAGATCGCGATATACAATTAAGTGATTGAAGAAACACTTTGTTCTGCTCTTGGAGGAGCGAATTCTGGCTTTCAGTGCGGGTTAGAAGACTTAGAAATTTGATTATGGGAAATTGTTGGCTATTTTCGAGAGAATTTTTACCAAATGTAGCTTCATCAACTGATTCATCCTTCTATTGTCTCCCGTTGTTCATTGTTTCTTCAAACAATTGATTATCATGCAAGCGGATTTCAATCTCGGCTGCCAACAGAGACGAAAACGTCCGGACTAAATGAATGACAGAAACAAAGAAACCGTAGTACTACCATATGTTGTGCAGCCCTACCAGAGAAGGGGTTTCCGGCTTTTGTTACATTAATTGGGCTTTACAGGATATTCTCAAAATGCCTCCAAAAAAGCGCCTGATGCGTTTGCCAGGAATTTGAGCTATTCACATCCCACCGGTCAAGAACATGCATAGAGTTCTAGTAGCGTCAAAGAGTCTCAAAAGCGGACTGACGCCAATAGACATGGACGATCCTAAATATCGCAGGAGTCGTGCAAGACTAGAAGCTTTAGAGAGCATTCTAGAAATTAGACCTAAGCAGGACTTCCCACAAACTAGGCTTGAAATCAGACAGCCTGATAAAGTAAAATGTGAAATCCACTTCGAGCTCGCATTAGTTGTTCAAGACGGAAGATGGGAGCAAAAAATATATATATACTTTTGACCTGACGGAAGCTCTTGCGGGCCCTGATAAACCCTCGATCTCAAAGTGGAAGTCAAGATTATGTCGAGCAAGCTTCAACACAACTACTAATTCACCAATCTGGAGCTTGTATATGGCAGAACGGACGAGTTGCCCAATTCCTTTCGAAGTCTATGGCAGTATGTGGCAGCTTTTGTCCTATTTGAATATATATACCAACGGGTTTGTTGCGAAAATTGCAAGTAGGGGAGGGTAGTCAACAGATGTGGCGCAGGCCGCATGTGGCAGTGCATGCAACGCAGCGTCATCATGAGATGATGGAGCCCGCAACATCATTCTCCTTGAGAACTTCCCATCAGAGGTAATGAACCAGTCATGTTCTGCCAATACTGCCGCCGCCTCTTCGAGTTCCGGCAGTCCGTGGAAAAATATGAGCCGCCACAAAAGGCTGGCCTTGGGAGGCACACCGATGCAGCCTCTCTAGATGTTCCACGCCTCAAAATCGAACCTCAAAATTTCAAATCTCAGAGTGCGGTGCCTAAAGTCCAAATCTATGAAGATGCTAAGGACATGTTCACTCCCAAGCTTCTTTGGTGGCAAGTTCCCATTACCAAAGACGGCTTGCAAAGCGGGACGACCCATGCTCCAAAATCCGATTGTCAGATCTGTGATATGATATTCAGTAATGTATCTTCGTCCTTGGTGGAAGCGCTGTTAAAGAAGGAAGGAGAGAAAAGCCAAGTCGCCTTTGTGTACCAACTAAAGAAAGAGGGCGGCGACTCAGAGCTGCCCTTTGTACGGTCGGTACCTGAGTCGATATTGTCGATTTGGTTAAATATTGGAGGGATGTTGATTCCCATGATCAAGTTGAAGCTTATTGCCCAAGATTGTGAGTAAAGCTCTTCTAAAGTTCTATTAACATGTTATCGGAAGCAAGGGCTTCGGGGTGTACTATTGTTAGACGGTAGCCTCGTGCTGGGTATCCAAGTGCCTGACTTTTTAATAGATGCAAGAAAGCTACCAGGAGTCTATCCCTCATACGTTGAGTCCTCAAATACAGGGTCGAAAGAGACACTTGGTCTCGCGCTTTCTTGGATAAATCATTGCAACTCTGCCCACAAAAAATGCTCAGGCCAAATAGTTCAAAGAGACAAAAGATTACCGACACGCTTGATTGATGTAGGGACCGTCGACAGCTCCATCGCCCCTCATCTTTGGATCCCGGATAAAAATGCTCCTTTCATTCCTTATATAACTCTTAGCTATCGCTGGGGGATGTCCCCAGACATACTTCTAACTCAAAGCTCATTGGCATCTTTACTGGAAGCAATTCCATGCTCTCAACTTCCTAAAACAAATCAGGATGCAATTCATATAACCCGGTTTCTTGGTATCAGGTATTTGTGGATTGATGCATTGTGTATAATCCAAGACCAAGAAAGCGATTGGCTCGAAGAATCTAAGAAAATGGGAGATATCTACAAATTTTCGTACTGCACGATCTCGGCATCCCAAGCCACCACCGGATCTCAGGGTTGTTTTGTGGATCGTCGCCCTCTTCAGGCAATCTTCCAGGCTTATGGTTCAGAATCAAAGCGTAAGAGCCAAAAGAGGATGGCGATAACCGATGCTTCAAGCTCAAGTCAAATACTGCCTGCCGATATTCCTGATGCGTGCTCACCTGAAGCTCCAGACTTCCTAACTCCAACGCCCCAGGCTGTATCGAGAAGCCAAAGTCGCTCCAAAAGGAAGCGTGGGGAAGCGCACCGCGGTCACCGCACTTATGATTCCAATTTTGGAAGGAGTTTCCACTCCAAAAATCCCAGAGACGTCTTTTCTAAACAACTTAAAGAAGAAAAAAAGATTCTTGCTCGAAGACTGCAAAATCAGATAGCTGTTGATCCCGAGTCGATTGAGCTTCGCAATAAATTTAACAACCTGAAGGCGGATCTTTGGCAACAGATGCAGGATTATGGAGATGTTCCATCGACTCAAATTACCATCAGATCCCTTGAGACAGACCTGTGGGCCACTGAAGTTGATGCCAGCCCCTTGAGTAAGCGAGCATGGACTCTCCAGGAACGGCTGCTTTCACCCCGAATCTTACATTTTGGTAAAAGTCAGCTCTTCTTCGAGTGTGAATGTTCCAGAGCTTGCGAATCGTGGCCGCAGCCAACAATTAAAACATTGAAAATGGATTTTGGTACTGAGAAGCACTCACGAGGGTGGCAGCCACCAATGTCAACCCTAGCATTGAATGGAGTTTCTGTTGACCCGCTACCGGATCATTGGGAGGAAATCGTTGAGTTATATACCGACACGAATATGACCAGATCTGAAGACAAGCTTGTTGCCATATCCGGTGTTGCACGGGAAATCCTCAAGGCCACGTCAGACCAATATTATGCAGGCCATTGGGGAAAGGGGTTCCAGAAAAGTCTGTTATGGTATTTGCCTGCGCCACAGCTCACATCTCCTTCAGAATACAGGGCTCCATCATGGTCATGGGCATCTGTCAATGGCAAAGTTAAGTTTATAGTGAGTTCTCCAGCGTCGAAAGTACTGTACACACCAGCGGCTACTATCCGCACAACCCAGACAATTGGATCAGACGGACAGCGGTCATCCACGGGTCAAATTAAAGACGGGTTCTGCCGAATATCTACAACGATGAGGAAGATTCTGAGATATGAACGATATGGCAACGATCACCGATTGGTACTGAGTGATGAAATATCGGACTACCATAATTACATTGACTTCTTCCCAGACAAGCTAATCAAGCCACCAATGACGGGTATTGCATGTATTCCCATCATGTACTACGAGAACATGAATACAAGGTCCCAGAACGACGTCAAGGATATATCATTTCTTGCTGGACTCGTAGTAGAGGAGGCGGGAGAGTTTCGCGACGAATATCGACGCTTGGGGGTTTTCCGCATATCTGAACCAAGCGGAAGATCATGGTTTGAGGAAGAGGGACAACTATCCAAAGAAATTACTATTATTTAAAGGCAAAATACTTCAGTTGATAGCTCTTGGGAGTACAACTCGTCGATGATATAGTAGCGTACCGTTGGAATGGAATTCAGGGTAGCCGTAATCATGACGACCGCCAACTCCCGCAAGATTTAAGACTTCTTCAAACCCAAAACGGTACGAAGTATCCATCACGATAACTTCGCAATGCCTCGCTTACGTCGGTACAACATGAGGCATGAACCCAATAACAGTGACAGAGCTGCCCACAAAGGACCAACGCATTCGTATTTGGACCAGCTAGTTGGCAGCAGCATAGCCAATAGCGAGATAAACAGCTTTGAGATGGCCATTGATGGGATGGACAGCAATAAGACGGAGGACAATGAGATGGACAATGATAAATTGGAAGATCCAGACAATCACCTCCACCAAACTTCAGCCGATTTCCCGCTGTTCCCCAAGCTTCCAGTTGAGATGAGGCTGAACATTTGGAGAATGGCTTGGCTTGTTGACCCTCATGATATACAAGCTCGTCCTCGACTCGCAACAGGCACATATGATGTGAACTATCCAAAATGTCCTTCGATCTTCCATACAATCCGCGAATCTCGAATGATTGCATTAGAGCAGCGCATTCGGGTCCACGACTCTCGAGTTTGCGAGCCGATTATTCTAGACTAGACAGACTTTCTGGAGTCTTCAGGTCATTCGGAAACTAATTCAAATAACATTCACTTGTCGCGCTCACAAACTTGCCCGCACAGCCTCGGCGATTGTCGAAACTTCTACTTCAATCCAAAATGCGATATGTGTATTCGCACATAAAAAACACTAACAGGAGAAAATAAATAGTAGTCAAAAATGGCAAAAAGGTTCAGCCCGGTGTCGAGTGCCTACATCCTTTGGTGACCAGTCGATTTCTTACCACTCCTCCTCTCACACCAACTTTGACCTGAAGCAAACTCCCTCCTTTGCTCGCCAGTTGGGGCTAGTGACCGCGTTTGGCGTGAGCGTTAGTTATTGGATATTTGGAGTGGTGACCAGTCGTGTAACCACCTACGCCAAACCACCATTTGACCTGAAGCAAACTCTAATTTGCCCGCCCTGGTGTTTGTTGCCGAAAACTGCTTATTTAAATATATACGAGTATTGGTGGTTTGGGGCTAATTCGAGCTGGCATGGCAAAATTTTCCCTAGAGCGTCCAGTGTTTAAACATGTCACACTGCTTCCTTACGGTGGGAAATGGTTAATCTTACATTACCAGCCCGGGAGGGCACGATTCGAGCTCAAGGACTAGAGAAAATAAAACTCATTGTATAGTTTACACGAGAAAGAATGGAAGTGATGCTAGACTGTGTCACTTACGATATACTGAATCCAAGGTATTATTCAAAGCAATCACGGGATGGCCCTCCCTTTCCCCCGTATGACTGCACGAGATTATCGACTGGCCTGCCTTATGTCATTGTTCAGAAGGGTGTCATTTGTCATTGTAGGGCCCACAAAGGGTTCCTACACACGGGATGTAACAACCTTTCGGTCACGGCATTGGCCTTGTATTCCTTGGCCCGCATCCCAGGTTCGACAATATACTTCAAGCGAGTTCACTTTGAAGATGTTATGATTTTTGAATTTTCGAGTCATCTTAAATTATCAAGTTACGCGGTCTTGAACACCATATGCAGTGGCTTTGTCTCACATCAGTGGAGTAACTCCGCATAGTCAATAAGGAAGCAGAAGTTTGAATCATTACAACCGGCCAAGTTCTGAGCCCCAAAAGCAAGTGAGAAATTTGGGCAAATTATGGCAACAATTACTTTAATGTTTGATGATTCTATGGACAAGAGTTCTAGCAGTAATATATGCTGTGTCAAGCAGCATGATTTACCATTCCATTTTCTCAAACAAGCACGGATTGTCAATCATTTAACAAGCACCTCGAAATACCATTCAGATGTCATATCCTCGCACAATGATCACCAGTATCGTCCGATATGTCTTGGATAGATGTTTTAATGTTACATTGTATAACCGGGAAGCAAGCTCTGTATCACTTCCTCGGAATTGAGGATTTCAAAGCAAGCGTTTTGCTTGATTAAGGACAGACATATGAACCATTTCTCTAAGTCTCAAGCCTTCCCACCTCAACCGTCCCTCGTTTGTTCTCCACCTTGATCTTCCTCCATTGAAAGATCTACCCACCATGAAGTTATCACAGCAAGTCTCCCTGGCTCTCCTAGCCACCCTCACCACAACATCAGCGCACAAGCTTCCCAAGCTCCCTAGTCTCAACCTCGCGAGTCTCAACTCCATCTTCCACTACTCCACCCCCAAAACTAAACATCACCACAACCTCCACACCACGGAAGATGAGCTCGAGAAATACCCAAACATCACCCTCGACTACGGTATCCATCTCCCCACAAGCGTAAACACAGACGCCGGTTTCGTCCTCTACAGCAACGTCCGCTACGCCCAGAATCCCGTGGGCGATCTACGCTGGGCTGCGCCCGTCGCACCCGAAAAAATTGATGGCGGCCTCCCAGTCTTCAACGGCAGCGAAGGACACTCCTGCTACCAAGCGATCCCACATTGGGTTATTGACGCCTTGCAAAAACAGCCGGGCAACAAAGATTGGGATTGGGAAAAAGCATATCGCACCTCGACTGATGGTGATGATTGCTTGTTTTTGGATGTGGCGACACCGTTGGAGGTGGTGGAGAATGAGACGTATCCTGTATTGGTGTGGTTTTATGGCGGTGGGTATGTGTATGGTGCTAAGGATTGGGATGTTTATAACCCTGCTGGGTTTTATAGAAGGGCGCTGGAGGCAGGCGATAATAAGTTTATATATGTTGCTATCAACTACAGGGTACTTCCCTCTCATTCCCTTTCTTATTCAATATCTGCTGATGGAAATATCAGATGGGAGCCTATGGCTTTCTCTCAGGACCTGAATTCATTGAAGAGGGCGGCGTCTCCAACCTAGGTCTCCACGACCAACGCTTCGCTCTCCAATGGATCAAAGACAACATCGAAAAGTTTGGTGGAGATGCTAACCAAGTCACTGTCATGGGCGAGAGTGCCGGCGCAGGCTCCATCGCTCACCAACTTGTCTGGAAAAATTCCGACTCCACAGATGACGCAGTAGATGCAGCTCCTTTCCAGAAAGCTATCTTGCAGAGTCCCGCTTGGGTTCCAGTTCCTGGGTCGGATGGGGGAAAGGCGTTACAGGACGATACTTATTTGTGGTTTTTGGAGATACTTGACGTGGGTAATTTGGAGGATGCGAGGAATAAGACGGAGGACGAGATTAAGGATGCAAATCGGAAATTGGTTGCACAGGCGCCCAAAGGTTTGCTACCTCTCTTGCCTTTGTTTTGACGTGGGCTAGTGCATATGGCTGATGATATGAACAGGTACTTTCATCACGGGACCTGTTGTTGATGGGGCCATTATTAAGGAGCATCCGCTTGTGAGCTTCTTGCAAGGGAAACAGGACCGATCCGTACAGATCTTTACCGGGGCTGTGGCAGGTGAAGGAATCCCTTGTAAGTCTACCACCACTGATCCAGTATTAACCCTTCAGCTGTTGACACTTCCTCCAGTCGTCGACCTCAGGATCCTTGGCCAAGATTTTGACCTATCCTACCCTGAACTGGAGAGATATATCCGTAACGCTCTGCCACTCATTTCCGACAAAGCCTTAGCAGCAATTTTCGATGCGTACCCTGTTGGGCAGTACATCAGTTGGGACTACCAAGGAGTCTTGCCGCAATCTAAACGGATCGCCGACATCGTAGGACAAGCACTTGTGCAGTGTAATGCGAGAGGGTTCTCCACCGCTTCGCTGGGTCAGACCTACAACTACCTTTTCAAGAAAGTCGATGGTAAGCCCGTCTTCTTCCAGACCCTTCCAAACAAATACCAGACGGCTAATAATCCTCCAGACTTAACTCCTTTAAACTGGCCACTCCTACATGGCGGCGATGTAGCCTACACCTTCTACGACAATCCCGAGACCGTCAAGCCCGGGTTCAACATTCATGTTGCCGAAACCTGGCAGCAATACCTGCTAGGCTTCGTTCTCGAAAGCGATCCCAATCATCTGAACCCTGTGGTCCCAATTCCGAAGTATGGACAAGAGTCACTAGTCGTGCAGTTTGATCAAACGGGCGCGAATGTGGTGGTGGATCCGCGTCGGGGGCCGTTGTGTGATGCGTTTTGGCCGGAGACGTGGGCCACGTATGGGACGTTCCCAAAGTCTGGGTGGGATGGCATTAGTCCTGGTAAACCAGGTCAAGGGCCGTCACCAGGCCCATTACCAGGACTCCCAGCAGGACCGTTACGGGAGGCGAAGCATAAAACCGGTAAGGCGCTCAAATATGATGCTTCTGGATCGAAGAAACCTGGAGCAAAGGACTTGACAAAGGAGATCGCTCAAGATATTCTTCTTAGCTGGGAACAGGATGAGCTGAGATGATCTTCGGGTAATGATCGTGCTGTCAGTGCTTCTGTGGAATTTCCTTGGCACGAGGTGCGAATGAGAGACCATGCTATTTTCCTTTGAGGAAGGGTTGTTGGTTGCATCCTTTCTTGTATTAGCTACCCAATTTCTGGCTCAATAGTGACAGTGATTTCGATCTTAGTCGATAGTTCAATAAAGGACCTTAACAATCAAAAGATACGGTTCTGACCAGCTGGCCCGAAAGCTCACCTCAGTAGTGAATAGCTTCATCCTCGCCTAAATATCGACTTCGATATCTCCCCAAAGTCCAGACGAGAAAACAACCAAAAAATCAAAAAGCAATAACTAACCAGATACGACACCAAGTAAA
>Ga0182030_10006502_pt1 | contig 24659 bp, 19 predicted proteins | sample 812S3MmetaG_FD_121299 | JGI IMG/M metagenome (GOLD analysis project Ga0182030, IMG submission 121299) | Permafrost microbial communities from Stordalen Mire, Sweden - 812S3M metaG (Illumina Assembly) | ecosystem: Environmental > Terrestrial > Soil > Wetlands > Permafrost | place: Sweden...
CTTTGAACGCTATCGCCGCATGATGGTGAACCCGGAGAATTTCGTCGTTCACAACGAGTTTGTTTCCGACGAGAAAAGAGCCGAACTGTTTCGCCGTTCAAGCGTTGTTGTGCTGCCGTATATCGAGGCTTCGCAGAGCTTCATTATCTCCATCGCCTACAGATTCGGGAAGCCCGTGGTGGCGACGACGGTGGGCGGTCTACCAGAGATGGTCGACGACGGAAAAACCGGCTATCTTGTTCCCCCACGGAATCCGCAAGAGCTCGCAGAGGCGATCGTCCGGCTGATGAAGGATGACCGGCTCAGACACAGTCTAGGAGCCAATGGGATGCGGAAGGTCAACGTCGAATGTGCGCCCGCGGTGGTGGGTAAAAGCACTGCGCGCGTCTATCGAATCGCGACCAGCCGCGCTTCCTCTCCAGGTGGAAACTTGGTTTCAGAGGAATCTGCTTCAAAGGCAGGGGACTAGCTAGGGGTCGGCCTAGCGGATGCCGCAACGCCATCTCGAGCGGCTCGATCACGTTGCTTTCGAACTCAACAAATGGAGGTAATACTTTGAAACGTACACTCGTAATGGGAGCAGGCGGATTTATTGGCGGTCACTTGGTCAAGCGACTCAAGACCGAAGGATTCTGGGTGCGTGGCGTCGATATAAAAAATCATGAATACACTAAGTCGGCAGCCGACGAGTTTTTAGTCGGAGATCTGCGCGACCCGCATTTTGTCTCGGAGGCTGTAGCCGACGTCGAGGTCGTCTATCAGCTCGCAGCTGACATGGGCGGAGCTGGCTACCTGTTTACCGGGGAACATGATGCAGCCGTTATGCACAATTCCGCGCTGATCAATCTAAATACATTGCAGATTGGCGTTGACGCTGGGGTGAAGCGATTCTTCTATTCATCCTCCGCCTGCATCTATCCCGAACATAATCAGATGGACCCTCTGAACCCGAATTGTTCAGAAGACAGTGCGTATCCAGCCTCGCCAGACAGCGAATACGGATGGGAGAAGCTGTTCAGCGAGCGCCTATACATGTCTTTCATGCGCAATTACAAAGTGCCCGTGCGTGTCGCGCGTTTCCACAATATTTTCGGACCGGAGGGCACTTGGGATGGCGGAAAAGAAAAGGCGCCCGCTGCAATGTGCCGCAAAATTGCGCAGGCCGAAGAAGGAGGGGAGATCGAGATTTGGGGTGACGGAACCCAGACTCGATCGTTTCTCTTCATCGATGAGTGCGTGGAAGGCGTTCGGCGGCTCACAGACTCGGACTTCATAGGTCCGGTCAATATCGGATCAGAAGAGATGGTGAGTATTAACGATTTGGCGAAGCTGGTGATGGATATTGCCGGCAAGAAATTAAGTATCCGCCACATCAAGGGTCCCCTGGGCGTACGCGGTAGAAACTCCGACAATCGACTGATCCACGAAAAGCTCGGATGGCGTCCTTCACGACCATTACGCGAGGGGCTGGAGAAAACCTACGCGTGGATCTCAGCTCAAGTCGAAGCAACGAAGGCTGTAGCGGCATAAGCGCGATCAATACTCATTCATGTCCAAGCCAATCACAGTCGTTAGCTTTGGTCCGGGATCGAGCGTGCCGGGCGGGATCACTCGTGTGATCGAGCTCATCGGTACGCATCTTTCCCCCACTATTCAGTCGCGGCATGTTCCGACCTTCACGCGTTTCACGGGAGATCCCGAATGCGATTCTTCGGATCGAGGCAGCTATTGGGGTCAGTTCATCGTCTATCTCCGCGCCGTCGGACAGGCGGTCCGATTTCGATTCCGCCGCCGAACCATCTTTCATGTGCATTTCGCCGGCCGTGGAAGCCTGCTGCGCAAAGGACTTCTCTGTGTTCTGCTGCGCTTGATGGGTTCCTGCTACGTCGTGCACTCGCACGTCGCAGGAACGGATTTGTTTCCGCGGTGGATGCCTGCCTTCGTGCGGCGCCTGATCCTCTGGGGCCTCTCCGGCGCTCGAAAGGTGATCGTACTCACGCGGTTCTGGAGTGATTTTTATGCTTCGCTCCTCGGCGCACCGGCAAGCCGAATTGTCGTCCTTCCGAATCCCGCGGACATTCCGCATGCTGTTCCGGACCGTTCGAAACGGGGTCAACTCCGGCTACTCTTCTTGGGACGCATTGGAGAAAGGAAGGGCGCCTTCGATCTGATCCGCGCATTTGCTGCGCTCGATCATACCGTTCAAAATCGTTCCCGGCTCACGCTCGCAGGCGATGGAGACGTCGAAGCGGCCCGATCTCTGGTTGCAAAGTTGGGCGTCGAGGGTCGCATCAGCATCCCTGGCTGGGTCGGACCATCGGAAGTCAGATCACTGCTCAAAACCTCTGATGTTCTCCTCCTGCCGAGTCATGCCGAAGGCATGGCCATGGCATTGATCGAAGGTATGAGCTGGGGACTCGCCGTTGTGGCCACCAATGTGGGCGGCCAAGGAGAGTTTCTCGAAGACGGACGTAATAGCCTCCTGATCGAGCCCGGTGACCTCCATTCGATCTCAAGCGCAATCACCGTTCTCGAGGCAAATCCCACGCTTCGTCTGGAACTCGGACGGGCCGCACGTGAGACGATCTCCCGATTCGCAATCCCGGGATATATCGCGACCCTCCGCGCCATCTACGAGGAACTCGCCGATCCCGCTGCACAATCTCCGGAATCTCGGTTTGGTTCCGAGAAACAGTACTCATCTGCGTCGGCCTCTCACCCCCTCGACAGCGTCTAGGTCCAGGGCTTAACAAGGCCGGTGCAATTGACGCAGTCAACTTTCGCCCGACCGAACGCGCACTCGCTCAGAGAACAACTTTTCGCTTCACAATCAACCCATGGAAAAGGGGCGTCTTTCGTCGTGAAAAAGAAAATGAACATACTCGGTATCAAGATGGATTGCCTCTCCTACGCTGACATGCACGCAATGTTTCGACGTTGGCTCTCAGACAAAGAGGAACGATCGCATTCGCTGGCGCTAATCAATGTGAACTGCTGTGTCTCCGCCCTATTCGACAAGAGACTGGTGAGTCTCTATAACTCCGCCGATATGATCGGCATCGACGGTATGCCCTTCCTTCGCTGGGCGCGTCTTTTTTATAACAAGAAGGCAGATCGGCTCTATGCACCCGACATCATGCTCGAGGCTTGTCGCGTTGCCAAGGAGTACGGATACACCTTTTTTCTCTATGGGGGTATGCCAGGCGCACCAGACAAGATCGAGGACTATCTTAGGCAACGATTCGATGGAATCCAGGTCGTAGGAAAGTACTCCCCCCCATTCCGTGCTTTGAGTCCGGAGGAAGATCGGGCGATCTGCGACATGATCAACGCGGCGCGACCCGACATAGTATTCGTTGGCCTCGGGTCGCCGAAACAGGATGTTTGGATCGCCGAGCATCGAGAAAGAATTCGCGGTTCCATCCTTATCGCGTCAGGAGCCACCTTCGACTTCTTCAGTGGAAGAATTCAGCAAGCTCCGGAGTGGATCCGCAATGCCGGTTTGGAGTGGGTATTCCGGCTCACAAAGGACTTCCGACGACTCTGGATCCGCTATACCGTCTACAACCTCATCTTTGTCGTCATGTTTGGGCTCCAGTTAGCGGGAATCCGACGCTTTGAAACTGCGGAATAGGTCCATGGCCCTGGTCACTTCTAAATAACCTTTGACCGGTCCGTCCTCGGCTCCCCTGCGGTGGAACCGAAGACTGCCGAGGACCGAGTGCGCCGCGATGCTTCGACTTCGCAGACCGGGCCCCTTTCACTGTCATCCTGAATGCCGCGAACACAAAAACCGAGCAATCAGCATGATTCGTCACTGCGTTCGAGCAAATGCGAGGAAAAGTTAAAGATGAAAAACGAAGTTGATTCGGTTGCCGCTCCCAAGCGTCCGTCCAGACTTTGGCTCACGGCTCGCGTAGTTTGGCGCGCGTTGACAAACCTCGGTACTCTCCGCCGCGTCATTCACTTTCTGAGCGCGCCGTTGTTTATCGACGCCGTCCAAGATAACCCGAAGTTAGCCTTCAAATACCTTACTGATAGCTATGTAATGAATGGGCTCCCGATTAAGGACCGCGCCGATTGTTTTCTTCATCACTATCGCCTTCTCCATGAACGCTTGCCCACGCGGGCCCTACGGCAGATTCTGACTTGGGGAATTGACCTGTGCGAGGTCAACGAGGGAGGCGTGCACTTCGTAGTGCGCTGTGGTTTGTCGCGCCCATGCGGCAAAGAAGGAGAGCAGTCTCTCGTCCTGTTGGCTGATGGGGAGGTGGTCTACACCATTGCATTTACCTTTGTACCGGGCCATATTGCCCGATCGAAGCATCCTGATGTGATTCTCGTCTCGCGCGTTCAAGGTGAACCTGCATTCCCCTATGACAAACTCAAGATTGTTCAACAGGCTGCAGCACGCTTGCGGTTTGGGTCGCTGCTGTTATCGAGCCTCGATGGCATCGCCCTGGCCTTCGGAATCAAAGAGATCGCCTGTGTCTCTTCTGAACTCCAACTTTCTTATGCTCCAGCCTTTGCCAGCCGTTTCAAGCACGCTTACGAAGAATTGTTTGAAGAGAGGGGTTTCGAACTCAACGAGGCTGGGCTTTACGTGATCCCTGTTCCGATGCCGGACAGGGTACGCGACGAAGGGAAGAGGAAGTATTCGACACGGGATAGGGCCAGACGTACGCTGCGCCTACAAATCTCCGCCTCGTGCCACGACTACCTTCGCGGCCTATTGATACCGTCCACATTGCAGCCGCAGCTGAAGATGAATGATGCAGTTCTTCCTCCGCCGGAGCGGGCCTCACGCCTTGGCCAGCAGAAAGCGGCTCTCCCAAGTGAAACGTCTTCTTTGTCATTCGGCTAGGAACAGAACCTCTCTTCCTCCATGTAGCTTCCGTTCTTGTTTCGTCTTGAAGCTCTAATCGTTCCACAGGCCTTATCAGAAAGAAGGTTTCGGGGGATGCAGCAAAGAACAATCCGTTTTCGGCAAATGGCTAGAGAATGGACCTTCCTAGCTAGTCGCGGCCTTCTCCGCCACCTTAATCCACAGATTGCCGGCACGCGGCCTGAGTGGCTCTTTCGATGGCTCGGCTTTTTCGAGCGGCCTGAACCAGCCGAGATCGTGGCCAACTATCTGCGCGGCTATCTGCTCTTCGGACGGAATACTCCTCACGGAGAATGGTTCCACTGGTATTCCCTGCCGGCAAGATCTGTCATCACGCGCGACACCGCACAAGTGCCCAGGAGCAAGCGACGGTTTCTGCACAACGGAGAATTCGAGTTCCGATATGACCAAGACGTCGAGCAGATTTTGCGCTTTTGCCAGACGGGCCGCGACGGGTGGCTGACAGAGAGTGCGGTTCGGGTCTATCTCGACATGCAGAAGCTAGGACTGATTACTTCGATCGGCACTTATCGCGATGGGCGCTTGGTCGGCGGATTCTGGGGCCTGTCTGTGGGACGCGTGTTCGCCATCATGAGTATGTTCCACCTCGAATCGAATGCTGGATCGTTGGCGTTAGCGTATCTGAGTGATGCGGTGAGACGGGGTGGGCGGTGGTCGATCATCGATTGCGGTGGCCCGGGAGACCATTGGGACCGGCATGGAGCACAGAATCTGAACGTCCCGGAATTCTCCGCTCTCGTCACCAGTCAGCTCTTCGACACGGATCATGGTCTGGACTACTCGCGATGGACGAAGCGAGAATCAAATGGCGAAACCAACTGCGGTCTAACCTACACAGTTTCTCCGCTGGTTCCTACCGAGGAGAGCAGCTCTCATCCTTGAAGAAATGCACGAGCGAAGACAACGATCAAAACCAACGTTGTCTCTACGCGAAAAAGCAGGCAGCTGCCGTATGGCATGCGTCTCCCCTCGAGAATCTCCCGACGTGACTTTCCTCGCGCCTCCGGTTCGTCTGATCCATCAATTGAAGTGGGGGCCTTCAACTCGCGAGCAGCGATCATGAACCGCCTGTGCATCTGCTTGCAGTTGCGTAAGAAATGCTGGCAGAGTTTGTTTTCGCTGCCTTTGAGAGAAAATCACTTTGTTTTGTACAGGCACCCCTGACCCGCATCGCGCGCAGCGGCAGTTTTGTCCTGGAACCTGGGAGAATCGATGGTCCAGTTTACACAGGTTCAGCAATATCCCGAGAGTGTGTTAGCGGAACGTGCCGGCTATTTCCCCGTTCCCGGCGCTCATCTCTACACCGTACTGCACGCAGTCGAGGCTCCTCTAGCGCGTGTTTTGCTCATAGGGTCCTTCGCTTCAGAGCGACATACTTCTTATCGGCCATGGCTGCAATGGGGCCGCTATCTGGCGGCCCGGCGCATTGAAGTCCTCCGTTTTGACTACCGGGGCGTTGGAGAGAGCACTGGCGTATTTAAGGAAATAGGCTTTCATTCCTGGATGGATGACGTTGAGCGTCTTTCTGCCTGGCTTCGGAAGCGCGAAGGAGATGCGCCGCTCATTCTGCATGGATTGGAAATGGGCGGGATCTTAGCCGCGAAAGCTTTCCACGACGGCGAAGCCGACGCCTTAGTATTGTGGTCAGCGCCTGTGAGTGCAAACAAAGTATTGCGATCGACTTTGCAGCGTTGGATTGGGCCGCAACAACTCCTGAAGCAAGAAGAAGACCGGCGCCCTCCATCGCACTATTTCCGCCTGCTTGAGGAGGGACAAAGTGTGGAAGTGGATGGCTATGAATGGACGCCACAATTGTGGAGCGAATCGCTGAGCTTTGAGCTGCCTGACACGATGGTTCCTCCCAACGATCCGGCGGTTTCATATAGACGCCCAGTTCGAATCGTTCAGTTGGGCAAGAGTGCCGCACCCCTCGTTCTGGGTGGTTTGTTGAATGGCTTTGAAGAAAGCAAAGATTTCAGCTGGCTTTTTGCGCCTAACTACGAGTGGATCGCATCAAGCCTGCATATACCGTTGGGGGCGGCATGATTCTTGACAAATTAGAAACACGTCAACTTATCACGCTCGGCGCCGACGGGATTTTGGTGCGCGGTACGTACCATGACGTCCAGCGCAACACGACCGAATCAACTCGCGCGGCTAAGAAGATCGGTGTGCTGTTTCTGAATCCCTTATCTACACCGCGAACGTTGATAGGTGACTCCGCTGTCTACTGGGCTAGCTCGTTCGCAGCCCAGGGTTATCCATCGCTGCGGATTGACATGCCTGGATTGGGCGACAGCTACGGCGAGGTAGCGAAGGATCTTGTCACCTTCATTAACAACGGGGGTTTTGCGGCCGTAGTGGCCTCAAAAGTGAAGGAGTTTAGCGAGCGTTTTGGACTCGCGGGCGTCGTGATCTACGGCCATTGCGCGGGAGCAACAACGGCAGTCTATGCCGCATCGACGTGCAAGGAATGTAAAGGCCTAATCATCACAAACCCGTACTTTAATGCCGCAAATATGCTGACTCCGAAGCTGAGTCCGGGGATGGTGGATTGGGCTAGACGGACTACGGTCGGCGAGGTGCTTCGTGCGGCTTACGCGCGTATTCGCGAGGCGCGGAAAAAGCGAGGCAATGGTAACTTGCCAGGCAATGCGAACGTTCACTTAATCGCGCACTGGAAGCAACTCGTCTCTAGCGGTTTGCCGATCCTGATTTTTAAGTCGGGCGAGCCGGCGGCTCTCGGCAGCAGCAAACTGCGCGCGGGTGCGTTTGACTATCTTGAACATATAACCTCGCTCGCAGGCCATAAGAGTCGACTCTCACTGCGCATGATCGAGGGCACTAATCACTCATTTGCAGATCGGCTTGGCCGCGCAGCGATCCGGGAGCACGCCGAGGTCTGGCTGCACAAGCACTTCCCTGACGAGGCCATCACTCTCGCGCGAGACAGCATTTTCTGTGAATTGAGCCGCTGACTTCACTGGACATAAGTATCCTTCCTCGGCGATTTGCGTCAGGTTTCTTCGATACTCGCACCGGAGGTGCCTTCTACCTTCACGGCATCCTGCCATCCAAGCTGTAATCGCGTAAGTGCTGTGCTACAGGTTCGTGGATGCTCGCATTTCAGATGACATAGTGACAATTTCGGAATGTACTTTGCGCGCTTTTTTCCTTATTCTGGTTTATCGACAACGAGCGTCGACTTATTCGTATTTTCGGTTGGCTGTAAATTAGCTCCCAGCTGACCATAACCGATCTCAGTTTGTTGTGATGAACCTTTGCAAGCCTGGCGCCTCCCCAGCCCTTACCTTGCGAAGCGGGCTCTGTAGTTTGCGCACAATGATTTTCGAATCCATCAATCAACTTTTTAACCACGGAGGATAACTATGACCACTTCGCTTGTTGCCCCTGAACTTCAACACCTATCGTCCATCAAGCAGCGGATTGATAGCGAGATTGACAGTCTGGTTGCTGCGCTTCCCGGGCCTAAAGACCTGACGCCTGAACAACGGCGCGGGATCATAGCACGATACAGCGCCGTCCTCGAAGGTAACTTCATTTATTGGATGACGGCAGCCTATCTCTCTGTGCAGTCGGATGCGGCGCGCCCGATCTTGGTTGACAACCTGAGGGAAGAAATTCGCGATTGTCATCCCGAGATGCTACGGAGATTCGCGATTGCTGCCCATGCTTACCCGACTGACACAGACGCTATGGCGGTGCGTGACGGGTTGACCAAGGTTCGTATGTTCCTGGGACGTCTTCAGGGAGTGCAGAACGTACTTACCATGGGCTTTTTTGAAAGCTATATCCAAAGATTCATGCCTTACCTGGCGGATCTTGCGGTGGCCCAAGGCTCCACAGAACTTGAATACACGGATGTGCACGGAGTTTGCGACATTGCTCACTCCGAGGGACTTCTGATTGCATTCTCGTCAGAGGCAGCGATCAATCCACCCGATCCGTCGACAGATTTGTTTGAGGGCGTGGGCAAGCTTAGCGCTTTGATCCAGATCATCAACGGAAATGGGCATGCCACGGTACTTGCTGCCTAAGTTGGATGCAAGAGAAATGGTTGCTCCACCAAGTTGTCTGCCGGGAACAAGGGGGCGAAGATTTTCAGTGCAGTGACCGGGCGACAAGGGGAGCGAGGAAGTCTACAAGAAGAAGTCCCTCGTTCGCCTGGAAGGTTCGGTCACTCTACTATTGAGGGTGCTTAGCCCCCAACTTTCGACGCAACTGGGCATTAGCGTGCCGTTGTTTGTTTTCGTATTTTTGGCTCGAAAATGTGATCTGCCCGCGTAAAGAGCGGGTTAAAAGGAAAACACCGCCAATGAATGCTCGAACGGAAATCATAACTCAATTCAAGCAAGTCGCTCAGGAGCAAGACTTACTGCTGGCTCCACTGACAGACGAGCTGGAACTCTTGAACTCTGGGCTTGATTCGCTTTCTATCGCTATCATTGTCGCTCGGCTTGAAGATTCTCTTGGAATCGACCCATTTACGGCTTCGGAAGATACACAGTTTCCGGTTACGTTCGGCGATTTTGTCAACCTTTATGAACATGTTGCAAAATAGTCCGGCCTCCCTTTGGGAGGCAGTCAGCGGCCTCGGCGCATGCGATTCTTTTGTCTCTAGCGCGGAGGCGAGCCTCTTTATGAGCGATTTGCTGGCGGGCTCGGTGCTTGGCGACCGATGCAATGAGCTGAGCGGTAGTTCCGTTCTAATTGCGACCGCGGACCAACTCTTCGCCGCGGCGGCGCTCATTGAACTCGATGGGGTGGCTCGCCGCATGGTTTTATGCCCCCCCGACTTAGCGGCGGAATATCTTCCCTCGATCGCTAAGTCTGCGGAAGCAGATGCAATTGTTTCCGACAGGATCATGAATGGTCCTGGAACGGCCGGGGTCAGATCCTTTATTCATTGCGACGGAAAGATCGTCCCCAAAGGTTATCGCTCGTCGGCATGCTGCGAGACGGAATGGGTGCTGCTGACGTCAGGCACTACTGGAGTACCGAAGCTTGTGGTCCACACGCTGGCAAGCCTGACCGGAGCCATCGACACCGCCGAGCCGAGAAACGGCGGAGTGATTTGGAGCACGTTCTACGATATTCGCCGTTATGGAGGTTTGCAGATATTTCTGCGCGCCATGCTGACCGGTAGTTCCATGCTGTTGTCGAGCGCGAAAAGATCGACCGCCGACTTCCTGGCCCAGGCCGGGACACACGGAGTGACCCACATCTCCGGAACGCCGTCGCATTGGCGCCGCGCGCTGATGAGTTCTTCCGCTCACCTGATTGCGCTCGAGTATGTTCGTTTATCCGGCGAGATTGCGGATCAGGGAATCCTCAATCATCTGTCGCAGGTTTATCCAAAAGCACGCATCGATCACGCCTTTGCCACCACCGAGGCTGGAGTTGCCTTCGTAGTGAATGACCTGACCTCCGGGTTTCCCGCGAGTGTACTCACGCGTACACCTGGGGTTGAGATGAAGGTGGAGAATGGTTCTCTTCGCATCCGCTCTGCGCGCACAGCGAGCCGATACCTCGATGAAGAACATGGCCCACTTAAAGATGCGGACGGATTCGTCGACACGACAGACATGCTCGATTTACGGAACGAGCGCTATCACTTCGTTGGCCGGCGTGATGGTGTTATCAACGTTGGCGGCCTGAAGGTGCATCCCGAAGAAGTGGAAGAGGTGATCAATCGTCATCCTGAGGTTCGGATGTCCCTAGTGAGAACGAAGAAGAATCCCATCACCGGCGCGCTGGTGGTTGCGGATGTTGTTTTACGGTCGGTACCCAAGCTGGAGAGTCAAGGCGATCGTCAGATTCAACAGGACATTCTTCTACTGTGTCGCGAACAACTTGCCTCCCACAAGGTTCCAGCCACTATTAATTTCGTTGCTGCGTTGGCGGTTGCTGAGTCGGGGAAGCTCATTCGACGCCATGCGTAATGTAATCGTCACCGGAGGCAGCAGAGGATTGGGCCTGGGGATCGTGGGCAAGCTCGCGAAAGAGGGTTATCAGGCAATCGCAATCGCACGGAACAAAACCCCGGAACTAACGGCTTTGATGCAGCCAAGCGCGGAGCCCAGACGCGAATCAGGATGCGAGTCAGGATGCGTTCAATTTGTGCCATTCGACCTGGTGGATCTTGAGGGCATTGCGGGCCTGGTGAAGACACTGCGCAAGGACTTCGGGCCGATCTATGGTTTGGTGAACAACGCGGGTACCAGCGCCGAAGGAACACTGGCCATGATGCAAATTTCTCAGATTGAGCACGTGCTGCGCTTGAATACGCTGTCACCGATAGTGATGACGAAATCCGTAGTGCGTTCCATGATGGCGGATGGAGGCGGACGCATCGTTAACATCGCGTCGGTGGTTGCCTTCACCGGCTACAGCGGACTGGCAGTTTACAGCGCCTCCAAGGCTTCGCTGGTCGGCTTTACCCGTTCACTCGCCCGGGAGATAGGAAAGCTGGGGATCACGGTGAATGCAGTTGCTCCCGGTTTTGTCGATACCGAAATGACGCAAGGCATGACGGGCGAGCAGCGCGAAAAGATTGTACGCCGTAGCGCGCTCAAGCGACTGGTCGAGGTGGACGATGTGGCCAACACAGTGGAATTTCTGCTCGGTCATGGAGCGAAGAACATCACAGGCACGGTGATAACAGTGGACGCGGGGAGCACGGCTTGAGCCCACTCGAGACAATCGCGCCCGCACCTGCCAGCGTTTCACCAGGAAAGGCGTGGCTGCGCGCCCTGGAGCTGACTGCGCCCATTGCACGCAATCGCCATCGCATTCTTTCGACGGTGATTGAGGAACATGCCGCGGAAACGGGCGATACCCCGGCGCTGCTCTCGGACCGCGAGTGTATGACCTACGGCCAGCTCGCGCAGCGAATCAATCAATACGCGCGATGGGCGCTTGATCAGGGCATTGGTCAAGGAGAGGTAGTTGGCCTGCTGATGACAAATCGACCTGAATACCTTGCGATATGGCTCGGTATTAGCAGCGTCGGGGGCGTGGTTTCCCTGCTGAATGTCAATTTGACAGGTTCTTCTCTCGCCCACTGCATCAATGTCGTATCACCTGAACATTTGATTGTCGCCGCGGAATTCGCGGGCCAGGTCGCCGCGGCTCTTCCAGCAGTTATCTTGCCTTCTGCGATTTGGATTCATGGCGACGAACCAAGCTCGTGGCCGCGCCTCGATCTGGAGATCGAAGCAAAGTCGGGCGCGTCGCTCGGCGAGTACGAGAAGCGGCCACCGACCATAGAAGATAAAGCGCTCTACATATATACCTCCGGCACAACCGGACTGCCCAAAGCCGCCAACATCAGTCACGCGCGGATCATGCAATGGAGCCACTGGTTTGCGGGCATGATGGGTGCAGAGGCAACCGACCGGATGTATAACTGCCTGCCCATGTACCACAGCGTTGGCGGGGTGCAGGTACCGGGGGCGATTTTGGTGGCTGGCGGCACAGTCATCCTGCGGGAGAAATTCTCCGCCAGCCAGTTTTGGAACGACATTGTGCGCTGGGATTGTACGTTGTTCCAATACATCGGCGAGCTTTGCCGCTACCTGCTGCACGCACCACGGTCGGCGAACGAGACTGACCATCGCATCAGGATGGCTTGCGGCAACGGGTTGGCGGCCGAAGTGTGGGATGGCTTTAAGGATCGTTTTTGCATTCCTCAGATCTTTGAGTTTTATGCTTCCACCGAAGGCGGAGTTTCGCTCTTCAACATCCAAGGCAAGCGCGGGGCCATCGGCCATATCCCCGGCTACCTGAAACATCGGTTCTCGCCTGCGCTGGTGGTGCTCGACGTGGAGACGGGTGAACCGGTCCGGGATGCGCAGGGCTTCTGCATTCGCTCCGGCCCCAATGAAGCAGGCGAAGCGATCGGCAAGGCATCGGCTGATACCTCTCATATAGGTAGCCGCTTTGAAGGCTATACCGACATAGAGGCCTCGCAGCGCAAGATGCTGCGCGATGTGTTTGAGCCGGGCGACGTGTGGATCCGCACCGGTGACCTGATGCGCAAGGACGAACTGGGTTATTTTTATTTCGTCGACCGCATCGGCGATACGTTCCGCTGGAAGGGCGAGAACGTTGCCACGTGCGAGGTTTCGGAAGTGATTTGCGCTTTCCCCGGCGTGAAGCACGCGAATGTATACGGCGTAACGGTTCCCGCGACCGAGGGCCGCGCCGGAATGGCTACGCTGGTCACCGACGATGAACTGGACCTGGCGGAATTCCGCCAGCACTTGATGAACCGCCTACCCCCCTACGCGCGGCCGTTGTTTCTGCGGATCCGAAAGAATATGGATCTGACAGGGACTTTTAAATACTCGAAGACCGACCTGGCCCATCAGGGATTCAACCCGGCCGCGAGTAATGATGCCGTTTATTTCAACGACCTGGAATCGGGCGCATTCATGCCTCTCGACCAGCAGTTGTACGAACGCATTCAACTGGGCGAGTTTCGTTTTTAGGTATGTAGTTAGTGGGGAAGGTACCGATGTTCATCGACGAACTCCGGTCTGATTTCGCGCAGTTGCAAGCCGATATTGCCGACGGCTCCATCCTGCCCACGGTGACGGCGGAAGAGGTGCGAACTTACCTCGAGTCTCGCTACGACTTCCATCAGACGATGCCGCTTGAAGAAGTGGTCAACGATGTTGAAAAGATGCTGCGTACATGGCAGGTCCAAGTTACGCATCCCCGCTACTTTGGCCTGTTCAATCCCAGCGTTACTCTGGCTTCAGTCGTCGCCGACACTTTAGTCGCGATGTATAACTCCCAGTTGGCGAATTGGCGCACTTCGCCCGCGGCGAACGAGATCGAACGGCATACGCTGGGTTGGCTTGCGGAGAAGTTTGGCCTGCCGCCCAATAGCATCGCGACATTCACCAGCGGCGGCACGGAGGCGAACCTCTCTGCGGTGGTGGTCGCTCTCACCCGTGCATTTCCCGATTATGGCGAGCACGGTCTCCGACCCCTGAACGCTATGCCTTCGATCTACCTGACTGCCGAGGCACATCACGGCTACAACAAAATCGCTCACATGACAGGGCTGGGGCGGAGAGCGCTGCGAATTGTATCCACTGACAGCGACTTGAAGATGAATCTCGACGATCTGCAACGATGTGTTGCGGAGGATCGAAGCAACGGCTTTCTCCCTTTCATGGTTATCGGTACAGCGGGGACGACAGCGACAGGCGTGATCGATCCGTTGCCGGAAATCGGACAATTCTGCCGCGAAAAGGGACTGTGGTTTCACGTCGACGCGGCCTGGGGCGGCAGCGCGATCCTTGTTCCGAGCCTGAAGCATTGCCTGGATGGCATCGGGGACGCAGACTCCATCACCTGCGATGCGCATAAGTGGCTTTCGGTTTCGATGGGCTGCGGAATGTTCTTCTGCCGCCATCCCGACTCTGTCGCGGAGGCTTTTCGCGCGGATGTTTCCTACCTGTCCGGCAAGAAAACTGGTCCCGTGTTCGACCCCTACACCAACTCAGCACAATGGTCGCGACGGTTTATTGGCTTGAAGCTTTTTATGTCGCTCGCACAACAGGGCGCGGGCGGATATGCCGAAATGATCGGGCATCAGGTGCGCATGGGCGATGTTCTGCGAGGCGCTCTGAGAGCTTCTGGATGGTCGATCTTGAACTCAACGCCACTGCCTCTGGTTTGCTTCACCCGCGAAGGACTTGTACCAGCAGAATTTCTGTCCGCTCTGCATAAGAGCCAAATCGCGTGGATGTCAGAAGCGCGGGTGGGCGACATTCCTGTCGTGCGTGCGTGCATTACCAGCTATCGAACGACCGAAACAGACATTCACTGGGTGGTGAACGAGATGAATCGCGTGGCTGGGATTACAGAAGAGAAAGAGTACGCCGGAACGCGTCAAGGACGGGTGAGCGCATGAAAAGGGAGACCATTGCTGTCCACAGCGGCTACGACATTGATCCCACGACCAAGTCTGCCGCGGTGCCAATTTACCAAACGGTCGCTTATGCATTTGATAGCGCCGAACATGCGGCGGCCCTGTTCAACCTGGAGGTGGAGGGCTACCGATATACCCGGATCAGCAACCCGACCACTGCCGTGCTTGAGCGACGCGTCGCGGCGCTCGAAGGAGGCGTGGACGCAATGTGCGTCGCGAGCGGTCAGGCGGCGGTGACCTACGCGGTGCAAAATGTAACCGAGCTGGGATGCAACATCATCTCGACTCCTCAGCTCTACGGAACCACCCACACATTTTTCGCTCATCTTCTGCCTAGTCAAGGTGTCGGGGTACGCTTCGCGGAATCGGACCGTCCAGAGTCAGTGGAAAAGTTGATAGACCACAACACGCGCGCTGTGTACTGCGAAAGCGTAGGGAACCCGGCCGGGAATGTATGCGACATCGAAGGCTTGGCTCGGGTGGCCCATCGACACGGAGTGCCGCTGATCGTGGATAACACGGTGGCTACCCCTATCCTGCTGCGGCCGATCGAATTCGGCGCCGACATTGTCGTGCAGTCGCTTACCAAGTTTATGGGTGGCCACGGTACTACCCTTGGCGGAGCGATCATCGATAGCGGTAATTTCCCCTGGCAGGAGCACGCCGATCGTTTTCAGATTTTCAATCAACCTGACCACTCCTATCATGGCTTGATCTACAGCGAGCATTTCGGCAAGGGCGCCTACCTTGGTCGATGCCGGGCTGTCTACCAGCGGACGACTGGGGCTGTGCTTTCTCCGCTGAGCGCGTTTCTACTTTTACAAGGCATAGAGACGGTCGCATTGCGTGTAGAACGCCACGTGGAGAATGGCAGAAAAATCGCCGAGTTCCTGCGCGACGACGAAAGGGTCGCATGGATCGCGTATGCAGGTTTCCCCGATAGCCCTTACTACGACTTAGCACAGAAATACCTGGATCATAAGGCGTGCTCGCTAATGACAGTGGGCCTTAGGGGCGGCTACGAGGCTGCGGTCAAATTCTATGACGCACTTAAGTTGATCCTGCGGCTGGTCAATCTCGGCGATGCCAAGTCGCTGGCATGCCATCCCGCCTCCACCACTCACCGGCAGATGTCGCTCGAAGAGCAACGCCACGCCGGAGTTCTGCCGGAGATGATTCGCCTCAGCGTAGGGATCGAGCACAGCGACGACATCATTGCAGATTTGAAGCAGGCGCTCGAGGCTGCCGCCCTGGTCACGACGAAGGGAGACCACGATGCCCGTTTTGTTTGACTCCGAACCTGACGGCTGTCTGAGGATCGGCTTGGTCAACAACATGTCTGACGAAGCGCTCGAGGCAACGGAGCACCAATTCATTTCGTTGCTGGGCTCGGCGTCAGACAACATGCCGGTTCATTTGTCGTTCTACACGTTGCCTGGAGTTCCCCGCAATGGCTTGACCGCCCGCCATATCGGCAGCCACTATTCGAATATCGAAGAACTGTGGGATGGGCATCTCGATGGGCTCATTGTGACCGGCAGGGAGCCCATGGCGGAGAATCTTGCCGATGAGCCCTACTGGGACAGTCTTACCAGGGTTCTCGCCTGGGCACAGGAGAATTGCTATGCGACTGTTTTGTCGTGCCTGGCGGCGCATGCTGCGATTCTCTCCATGGATGGCATTCGGCGAGTGAAAGGAAATGACAAGGTCTTCGGCGTCTTTGAGTGCGCGCGTGTGTCCGACCATCCATTGACGGATGGAACAGCGTCGCAATTCAGGCTTCCGCATTCGCGTTGGAATGGCGTGCCCGAAGAGCAGTTGACGGATTGCGGATACGAGGTGCTGACACGCTCAGCTATCGCGGGCGCGGATACCTTTATTAAGCAGCAGAAAAGCCTGTTCGTTTTTTTCCAGGGTCATCCGGAGTATGAGACCGATACGCTGCTTCGCGAGTACCGCCGCGACGTCGGGCGCTACATCAAAGGCGATGCGTCAAAATACCCGCTGATGCCCAGAAACTATTTCGACGAGCCTACCGTGCAGGAATTAGCGGCGTTCGAGAAGAAGGCGATCTCTCGAAGGAGTGAGGAACTGCTACCAGAGCTCAACGCTATCTTGGGAAACAGAAGGATCGCTAATACATGGCAAGCCAGTGCCGCCGGAATTTATAGGAATCTGCTGGATTATATCTGCGTCCAGAAAAAAACAATGTCGGTTTCAATGAGTCTGAGCGCGATGGCAGACCGCGAACCGATATTAGGAACCCCCTATCTGCCAACACCTCTGTTGGGTTAAGAGTCGGAGAAATCATGATTTCTGTCTCGCCTATGCTCACGGAGTCGCAAATGGGTCCACCGGTTACTGAGATGGCCACCAAGCTCTTGATCGACAATCGTTGGGTTGCAAGCGAGTCGGGCAAAACTTTTGCCACCGTGAACCCCTCGACCGGGGAGGAGATCTGCCAGGTTGCCGAAGCCGATGCAGCCGATGTCGACAAGGCGGTTCATGCGGCGCGGAAGGCCTTCGATCAGGGACCTTGGAAAAAGATGCCAGCCTCGGAGCGGGGACGGCTGCTCCATCGCCTCGCCGACCTGATCGAGCAAAATGCGGAGCAACTCGCTCGCCTGGAAACGCTCGATAACGGTAAGCCCCTCTCCATCGCCAAGGCGGTGGATGTTACCAAGACTATCGCCTGCTATCGCTATTTCGCCGGCTGGGCAGATAAGGTTCAGGGCAAGACGATCCCGATCGATGGCGACTTCTTTTGCTACACACGCCATGAGCCTGTCGGCGTCATTGGGCAGATTATTCCCTGGAATTATCCGCTGCTGATGCAAGCCTGGAAGCTCGCGCCGGCGCTGGCAACAGGCAATACCATCGTGATGAAGCCGGCAGAGCAAACGCCGCTCTCCGCGCTTCGGCTGGGAGAGCTAATTCTGGAAGCGGATTTCCCTGAGGGTGTCGTGAATCTGCTGCCGGGCTTCGGGCCGACCGCGGGCGCTGCCATCGCCCACCATATGGACGTAGATAAGGTGGCGTTCACTGGCTCTACCGAGGTTGGCCGCCTGATCATGGAGGCTGCGGCAAAATCGAATCTCAAGCGAATCTCTTTGGAGCTGGGCGGCAAAAGCCCAAACATAATTTTTGCGGATACCGACCTCGAGGCCGCCGTGGAAGGCGCGCACCTGGGGCTGTTCGTGAACCAAGGGCAATCCTGCTGTGCTGGATCCAGAGTGTTTGTGGAACAGACGATCTATGACGAATTTGTCGAAAAGAGCATTGCCAGGGCTCGCAAACGCAGGGTAGGAGATCCGCTCGATCCGCGTACGGACCAGGGTCCGCAAGTGAGCGAAGCTCAATTCGGCAGAATTATGGGTTACATCGAATCTGGAAAGCGTGAGGGGGCCACGCTTGCCTGCGGCGGCGAGCGCATTGGCGACCGTGGCTATTTCATCCAACCGACGGTGTTCTCTCACGTTCAAGATGAAATGAAAATCGCTCGGGAAGAGATTTTTGGCCCGGTGATGAGCATTATTGCGTTTAAGGATATGGACGAGGTCATCCGCCGTGCCAACCGCACCACTTATGGACTAGCCGCAGGCGTATGGACGCGTGATATCAAGAAGGCGCACGCCGTGGCGAACGGTGTGCGGGCTGGAACCGTATGGGTGAATTGCTATCACGTGCTGGATACCAGGGCGCCGTTCGGCGGATTCAAGCAGTCGGGAATGGGACGAGAGTTGGGCGAATACGGACTGCAGCAATATACAGAAGTGAAGACGGTTACCATGAAGCTGTGATCGGCTCGGTTGCTCACCGGCTCCAGTGCAGAGCAGAATCCTCTATTTAGTGCAGCGGAAGTGAGAGTTCTTCGATAATCGGGCTCATCAGACGCTCAATCACGAATGAACTTGCAGATTGGGAGGCTCGTTGAAACGTCAATATGACTTTCGTCATCCTATGTCGCGCACACTGCGGTGCGGCCTCGGAGCGGAGATGTAGGATCATTTCAATAAGCAAGAAAAGTTTCAGCACAGCGCCCCGCCGTGACGGGCTCCGGAATGCTTGACTGAGACAACATAGATCTAATCTTCAGTTTTTTCGCCTTTCTATTTCGATCGGAGATTTCTTACTTCTCGGTTCGCATACGATTCATCGAAAAGCTGATTCGTAGACATGCGCAAACCGATCGTGTGAGAGGCTTGTCTGCCCTTGGCGGAAGGCCAGCCCGAAGCTGGCGCCGGCTGCGTTCGTTCCGGTTCCGTGAGGGCACGTTAAGATGCGCAGGTTTCTCTATCGCTTTCTATTCATTATTCTTTTGCCCGTCTACGGGTGCGGCGCGCTTCATACCAATTCAAACGCTTCACTCTCACCAGGCGGGACTCTCAGCTTTTCACCCTCGCCGGGCACCTATGCAACGCCCCAAACCGTATCTCTGATAGCCTCGAACACTGCAGCCACAATCTATTACACAACTGATGGCTCGACACCTTCGACATCGTCGCAGGTCTATGCGACGCCTCTCAACGTCTCGACCTCATCCACGATTCGAGCTCTGGCCGCAGTCAAAGGAGCCGCGAGTGCCACCGCTTCCGGCGCTTACACGATCTCCGCTTCCTCCACACCCCCATCCGGGAACAATCCCCCGCCAGCGCCCGCCATAACACCAGCCTCGGGCACTTACACATCGGCACAGTCGGTCACCCTCACGGATGCTTCTCAGGGCGCGGCCATCTACTACACGCTGGATGGCAGTATGCCATCTTCAGCATCGGCGCCCTACACAGGATCAATCACGGTGTCGGGTTCCGTTACGCTCAAGTCTGTTGCAGTTCTTGCGGGGTCGATGAGTGCGACCGCTTCCGCCACTTACGTGATCTCCGGTTCTTCCACACCGCCTTCGGGAAACAATCCCCCACCCGCGCCCATCGTTACACCGGCCTCTGGTACTTACACAACGGCACAGTCGGTCACCCTCGCGGATGCCGCTTCGGGAGCGATCATCTACTACACCGTGGACGGCAGCACGCCATCCGCGGCATCCCCCGCTTATACAGGACCAATCACGGTGTCGAACTCGGTTACGCTCAAGGCTGTTGCAGTTCTCGCGGGATTGACGAGCGCGATATCCTCTTGCAGCTATGTGATCAACGGTCCCCCTTCGCCCACTTTCACGCCGACGCCAGGCAATTACACCACGCCGCAGAGCGTCACACTGTCCGACACGGACTCCAAAGCTGCTATCTACTACACCGTCGACGGAAGCACCCCATCTGCCTCGTCCCATCTCTATTCCACCCCCCTGAACATTTCTGCCTCAACATCCGTCCGCGCGATTGCGATCAACGGTACCGTCACGAGCCAGATTGTGACAGGGACCTATAACTTTCCCGGCCTGAGCATCAGTCCCGCATCTCTCTCTTTCGGAGATGTCTCTGTCGGTGGCTCAGCGTCCCAATCAATTACGTTGGCGTCGAATGGCGCATCGCCGTTAACCGTGTCGGGTGCAACGGTCAGCGGATCGGGCTTCAGCTTGTCGGGGGCATCGTTTCCGCAGACCCTGAATCCGGGTCAATCGACGATGCTCGACATCAAATTTTCCCCAACTTCGACCGTAGCGTCGACCGGGCAGGTCGCGATTCTCACGAATGCGGTCAACCAGAGCACGGTGGATGTCGCTCTCAGCGGCCAAGGGCAGACCGGTGGCGCAGTCAGCGTCGGTCCGTCGTCGGCTACGGTTGCAGTGAACGGGATCCAACAATTCACGGCGACGGTTACCGGTCTCACCAATACGAGTGTCAATTGGAGTGTCTCCGGCGCCGGCTGCACGGGGACCAGTTGTGGCTCGGTCTCGACCACGGGCCTGTACACCTCGCCGCAGACCGCTCCGAGTCCTGCAACAATCACTGTGACCGCCACCAGCGCGCAGAATGCGGCACTCACTGGATCGGCGACGGTCACGATTCATCCCACCGCTTCAATCTTCTATCTAGCGCCGGCCGCGAGCGGGGGTAGCGATACCAATTCCGGCTCCTCCGCGCAAAACCCCTGGCTGTCGCCGAATCATCCGCTCAACTGTGGAGACCAGATCATCGCCGTGCCGGGAACCTACAACAACAGCAACTTCTACACTGGGAAATGGGGAACAGTGAACTGTCCCGCCGGCAACAACGTTGCCTGGCTCACGTGCCAGACCTTCGACGCATGCAAAATCTATGCAACGACGAATCAGGGAATGTGGGTCGATCAAAGCTACTGGGGCGTTGAAGGCTGGGAGATCTCAACAACCGCGAGCGATATTTATGGAACCTGCTTCATTGCGGACCCCAACTGGGACGATCCGGTTGAAATCCACCACATTATCTTCGCCAACGACATTTCTAACGGCTGTGCCCAAGCAGGCTTTGCGGTCGTGAATCATGGGTCTGTAGGCGTCGACTACTTTGCTGTCGTGGGGAGTATCGCATACAACGCCGCGCAAGGAAGCGAAACCTGCGCCAGCGGCATTTCTCTTTATCAGCCGGTACAGTCGGATTCCGCGCCGGGGACACATCTCTACGTCGCTGGCAACTTCTCCTACGCGAATCTTGAGCCGAGCCAGTGCGATGGCACGTCACCCACCGATGGCGAGGGCATCATCTTCGATACTTTCGATGGAAGCCAGGGCGGTCTGCCCACTCCTTACACCGCGCAGGCCGTGGCTGAAAACAACATAGTAATCGGCAATGGCGCCAAAGGCATCGTGGCCTTCAACAACGCCGTGGGAAGCTCGCAGGCGCCGATTTATCTCACCCATAACACCATTTGGGGCAATCTCACCGATCCCAATCAGAACTGGCTAGGCTGCGGTGAGATTGCGTTGAACAACGCCTACAACACCCAGATCACGGGAAATCTCGTATCGACACGCAGCGCCTATGGATGCGGGTCGAACCCTATCTACGCTCTGGCTGTAGCAACGGGCAACGGAAGCGATCAAGTGACCGGCAACTTCGCCTTTGGCTACGACGGATTCAACAGCTTCGTCTATGACAGCGGTTCGTTCTCCTACGGAGCGAACACGTTGGGAAGCAATCCGCAATTCGCAAATCCCACTGTCCCCGGAGCGCCGAGTTGCGCCGGGACATCGAACGTCGCCAGTTGCATGGCCTCGATGATCGCCAATTTCACTCCGACGGCATCTGATGCGCAAGGGTTTGGCTACCAGACTCCCAGCGCGAGCCCCGCGAGTGATCCATTGTTCCCGCAATGGCTGTGCAATGCGAATCTGCCACAGGGCCTCGTAAATCTAGCCTGCCAGTAGCAGCCCCATCGAGTCGATTTCCTGTCTCTCCTTGCAGGATGCTCTTCTTGCGCTGCAGTTGTGTGCCTCACTCATGAAAGATTCGCGCGGCCGGCATGTTCACTCCGTAAATCCTGCCAAGTGTCGCTGATCTGTGTAAGGCACTGTGGTATTCTTTGAGTCGACGTCAAGGCTACATAGTCGGGGCTACATATTGACAAGCAAAGAAACACAGCCATAGTTTCTGTGATCCCGGCATAGAGTATCGCCCGATACTCATCAGGCGGGTTCATTCTCGATGTTTTTTCTCGCTACGAAAGACTTCCTTGGTCAATCCGCATCACGCCCAGCACCTCAGGTGCGGCCGTGGATTTTTGTCATGCGCCTGCTTGCCAACGAAATTCTTCAAAGGAGTGTCTCATGAGCCCGTCCCCTCTTCTCTTCCGCGCGGAACCCGAATCCAACCGCGCGACCTCTGCTCCGGCCAGTTCCCTCTCGGACCGAACCAGGCCGTTTGTGCTTTCTCTTTTCATTCTCGTGCTGCTCTTCGCATCCTCCCGCGCGAGTGCAAACACCTACTACCTTTCCCCGTCGGGGAATGACTCCAATAACGGAACATCTACGGCTTATCCCTGGCTTTCGCCCAATCATTCGGTCAACTGTGGCGACGTGATCATCGCCGTGGCTGGGACTTACAACAATGCAAACTTTTATACGGGAAAATGGGGCACAGTTTCATGTCCCAGCAACAGCAGCGTCGCGTGGCTCAAGTGCGCCACATTCGACGCCTGCAAGATCTACGCTACGACGAACCAGGGGATGTGGGTTGACGAAAGCTACTGGGGTGTTCAGGGTTGGGAGGTCTCGACCAGCGCGAGCGACACTTATGGAGCCTGCTTCCTTGCTTCACCGAGATACACAAATTCGGTCACCATACACCACATCATCTTCGCCAACGATGTCGCGAACGGTTGTGCACAGGGCGGTTTTATCTCCTTCAATCGCGGTTACGCTGGGGTCGACTACTTCAACGTGCTCGGCAGTGTCGCCTACAACGCGGCACAGGGGAGCAATAGCTGCGCAAGCGGCATCTCCATCTTTGAACCCGTTCAGTCCGACACTGCGTGGGGCACCCACATCTATATTGCGGGGAATTTTTCCTATGCCAATTTCGATGCGAAGGTCTGTAACGGCGGATCTCCAACCGACGGTGACGGAATCATTTTTGATCAGTTCGATGGGAGCCAGCAGGGTATTCGGGCCTACTGGTCACAGGCCGTTGCCTACAGCAACCTGGTGGTCGGAAACGGCGCCAAGGGCGTCGAGGTGAATAACAACCAGGCGGGATCCTACAATGCAGCCATCTGGCTCAACCAAAACACCGTCTGGGGGGACAATTCGGATCCAAATCAGACCTGGATTGGTTGCGCCGAGATCTCGGTAGTCACTTCAAAGACAGTGCACATGTATGGGAATCTGGCCTCGACAAAGAGTGCCACGGGGTGCGGTGGGAATGCCATCTACGCGATGGCACTCGCGTCTGACGACGGCAGCGATGCTGCGGACAACAACTTTGCCTTCGGCTACAACGGCAACAACACCTTCGTGTGGAATTCGGGATCGTTTGCATGGAACGCGGACAATCATTTCGGTGTCTCGCCCAGTTTCACCTCGCCAACGGTTCCAGGGGCTCCGAGCTGCAGTGGCACTGCCAACGCGCCAGCATGCATGTCCGGTCTAATCTCGGATTTCGTACCCAAGGCAGCCAGCACAAACTTTGGGTATCAACGACCCCTCTCAAGCTCGGTTTCCGATCCGCTCTTCCCGCAATGGCTGTGCACAGCGAATGTTCCTTCGGGCCTAATCACCATGGGGTGCAGTTAACCCTGGCTCATCGCGATCCTCAATGAAAAGCAAGCGGCCGAGATCCCTTCATGGATCTCGGCCGCTTCAGTTGGCGCCAGCTAAGTCAGATGGCCTAAACTCTAAGATCCCGCCCCAAGCTGAAGGAGCGCCTCGTGCAGCCGCTGTTTTTGCGAACTTGGTAGAAAGAAAAAGTTGTGTACATAGACTCCACGTCGAACCCAGTATTCCTTCCAACTGCCGACATTCGCGGGATTTTGGTGAGATGATTGCACAAATTGGGAAATTGGCACTACCGCACCGTCCAGAATAAAGAATCCGTCGTATCCCAAGGTCGAAAGGAAGGCGGACACATTTTTGACCGTGCCCGGACAGTGACGCTCCTCAAGCTCAACGAGTATCGTAGGAGAACATTGACGGAGCGTTTCTTCAGCACCTCGCAGAACGGGCAGTTCGTGTCCCTCAACGTCAATTTTGACGAATCCTACCGACTTGAAGCCGTAGTCATCAAGACGCAATGTCGGCACAAGGCACTCGACCTGTGGACTTCCGGCCGGATCCTCCAGCACGTTCGCGCTTTCAATCGTGCTACGGCCCGGATCCTCGCTCAATATGCGTAGTCGAGCGACACCTGTGTGATC
>Ga0182030_10006504_pt1 | contig 24653 bp, 21 predicted proteins | sample 812S3MmetaG_FD_121299 | JGI IMG/M metagenome (GOLD analysis project Ga0182030, IMG submission 121299) | Permafrost microbial communities from Stordalen Mire, Sweden - 812S3M metaG (Illumina Assembly) | ecosystem: Environmental > Terrestrial > Soil > Wetlands > Permafrost | place: Sweden...
ATGGGAGGCCTTTTTGCTTATCTAAGAACAAAGGAACATTGTGCAACTCACAGGAGCCCAGGCACTGATCAGGAGCCTCGAACAAGAGGGCGTCGACACGATATTCGGGCTGCCCGGTGGCGCCATTCTCCCGGTGTACGACCCGCTCCTCGACTCGTCAATTCGCCACATCCTCGTTCGCCACGAACAGGGTGCTGGTCATATGGCCGAGGGTTACGCCCTGGCGACCGGGCGACCGGGCGTCGCCATGGTCACGAGCGGCCCCGGTGCGACGAACATCGTCACGCCGATCGGCAACGCCCACATGGACTCGACGCCACTCGTCGTGATCACCGGCCAGGTCGCCACGGCCTCCATCGGTACCGACGCGTTCCAGGAGTGCGACATCACCGGCATCACGATGGGTATCACCAAGCACAACTTCCTCGTCCAATCGGCCCAGGAGATCCCGCGCGCCGTCGCCGCGGCCTTCCATTTGGCGACGACCGGCCGACCGGGACCGGTCTTGATTGACGTTCCCAAAGACGTGACCCAGTCGATGATGGACTGGTGGTACCCGGCGAGCATCGAGGAGTACGACTTGCCGGGCTATCGTCCCGAGGTCGAACTCGACCAAGAGGCCGTTGAGCGCGCGGTGGCGCTCATCGCTGAATCGGAGCGACCGGTGCTCTACGTCGGCGGCGGTACGTTGAAATCGCGCGCATCACAAGAACTGCTGGCCTTCGCCGAGCGCACCGGTATGCCGGTCGTGACGACGTTGATGGCTCGCGGGGCGTTTCCGGACTCGCACGAACAACACCTCGGCATGCCCGGCATGCACGGCATGTACACCGCGGTCACCGCGATTCAAAAGAGTGACCTGCTGATCTCACTCGGCGCGCGATTTGATGACCGGGTGACGGGCAAGATCCCGGCCTTCGCCGCGGGGGCGAAGGTAATCCACGTGGACATCGATAGGGCCGAGTTCAACAAGGTTCGTTACGCCGACGTCGCGATTCAGAGCAACGTGGCGGCGGTGCTGACGGCCTTTGACGCCGCGCGCGCGACGCCGCGCAACCTCGACGTGTGGTGGAAGACCATCAATGACTGGCGCGACCAGTACCCGCTCGTCTACGACGAACCGACGACCGAGGGACCGCTCCGACCGCAACACGTCATCGAGGCCATCGCCGCCAAGGCCGCACCGGGCACCATCGTCACGGCCGGCGTCGGACAGCACCAGATGTGGGCATCCCAGCACTGGAAATTCGAAGAGCCCGGCACGTGGATCAACTCAGGGGGAGCGGGGACGATGGGATTCGGAGTGCCCGCCGCGATCGGCGCGAAGGTTGGTCGCCCGGATCACACGGTGTGGTGCATCGACGGCGACGGCTGCTTCCAAATGACGGCCCAGGAGTTGACGACGGCACGCTCGGAGGGAATACCGATCAAGGTGGCGATCCTCAACAACGCCTACCTGGGAATGGTTCGACAGTGGCAAGAGATGTTCTACGAAGAGCGCTACTCCGAGGTGTACCTCAGCGCCGACCTTCCCGACTACGTGAAGTGGGCTGAGGCGATGGGCTGCGTCGGACTTCGTGCGCGCACGCTCAAAGAGATGCACGAGGTAATCGACGAAGCCAACACCATCAACGACGTGCCGGTGGTCATCGACTTTCGCACCGACGCCGATGAGAAGGTCTTCCCGATGGTCGCCGCGGGCGCGAGTAACGACGACATCCTCGTGCACCCGTTGCAGCGAGGTGAACGAGGATGAGTCCCGAACCGTACTTAGGTGAGGTTTCTCGCACACCGGTTCGTCACCACATCCTCTCCGTGCTCGTTGAGAATAAGGCCGGTGTCCTAGCTCGAATCGCCGGGCTGTTCGCTCGTCGAGGATTCAACATCTATTCGTTGGCGGTCGCCCCGGCCGAGAGTCACGCCAGGTTCTCTCGCGTCACGATCGTCGTCGACGCCGAATCTGCGCCCCTCGAACAGATCGTCGGACAGCTGGACAAATTGGTCAATGTCGTGGCGATTCACGACCTCGCGCCCCGCGACGCCGTGGAACGCGAACTGCTACTGGCGACACTGCCCTTGGGTGACGAGCATCGTTCGGCCATGCTCGACACGATCACGAAGGCCGGCGCGTCGATTGTCGACGTCGGACCGACGTCGGTCACCGTGATGCTCGCCGGAACCCCGGGCGCGTGCGACGAGCTCGAACGGGCCCTCGAGGACTTCGCCGAGGTCGAGCTCCATCGAACCGGTCGCGTGGCACTCCCTAGACTTGGCTGAGCGAAGAGTGACAATCACCCGAATGAAGGACTCCCCATGACCACGATGTACTACGAAGCCGACGCCAAGCCCGAGCTCTTGATGTCGAAAAAGATCGCCATTCTCGGCTACGGATCCCAGGGCCACGCGCACGCGCTGAACCTGCACGACAGTGGCTACGACGTTCGCGTGGGACTGCGAAGCGACTCCTCGTCAATCGCCAAGGCCGAAGACTCGGGACTCCGAGTACTGTCCATTGCCGACGCCTGCGCCGAGGCCGACGTCATCATGGTGCTCGTGCCCGATACGGAACAGAAGCGCACCTACGACGCCGAGATCGCGCCCCATCTCACGGCCGGCAAGTGTCTGCTCTTCGCCCACGGATTCAACATCCGCTTCGACCTGATCAAGCCGCCGGCCGACGTCGACGTGGCGATGGTCGCGCCCAAGGGTCCGGGACACCTCGTGCGGCGCACGTATTTGGAAGGTGGCGGCGTGCCGTCGCTCGTGGCCGTCGAACAAGACGCCACCGGACACGCCCACGACATCGCGCTCGCGTACGCGCACGGTATCGGCGCTACGCGCGCCGGTGTGCTCGAAACGACGTTCACTGAAGAGACCGAGACTGACCTCTTCGGCGAGCAGGCCGTACTCTGCGGTGGCGTGTCGGCGCTGGTTCGCGCCGGTTACGAGACGCTCGTTGAGGCCGGCTATCAACCGGAGAGCGCCTACTTCGAGTGCCTACACGAACTGAAACTTATTGTCGACTTGATGTACGAAGAGGGCATCACCGGCATGCGCTTCAGCGTTTCGGACACCGCCGAATACGGCGACCTGACACGGGGACCGCGCGTCATCAATGAATCGGTGAAGAAAGAGATGAAGCAGATCCTCACCGAGATTCAAGACGGAACCTTCGCCGCCGAGTGGATCTTGGAGAACGAGATCGGACGACCTCGCTACCGCGAACTCCGCGACGCCGGAAAGAAGCACCCGATTGAGGACATCGGCCAGAAGCTCCGCGCCATGATGCCGTTCGTCTCGGCCGGTAAGCAAAAAGTGTCCGAGGTTTCCGGAGGCGACACCGACTGATACCACGCGAAGTCGGCAACTGACCGCAGGGTCTTCATGATTCTTGGTGAGCGGCAATCACGAGGTTCGAGAAACGTGCCGTAAGCCCATCACCTTGCGGGGATGCGCACATGACGCCCACCAGGGCGGCAGCGTTTGGCGCCAAGTACAGCAGTGAGGCGAATTGCAAATCGTCGTCATCGACTGAGTACTTGATGTGCACTGCATCAACCTTGCGTGCGAGCGTCAAATGGAGCGTGTTGAAGACCTCCGGTAAATCGGCCACCACCCAGTTCGAATGCTCCGCGGTCACCACGGTACTAAAACGCAACCTTCCTTCAAACATCTCTACGCCCGTCTTGATCCAGTGACTCTCGTCTACGCGTATCGCCGCTCCGGCCTGGTCGTATTGCACGGCGTAGTCCGCATCGAAGCTCACCGTGAAATCGAAGTCGGAAGCGATCTCCTCACCGTAGATATGCGCATTGTCGCGAACGTAGCCATAGTCGGTGATACGCCAAAAATCCGTTTGCCCGTCGGCGGTGATGGAGATTTGTCCGTCGTCCTCGCTCCACCTCGAAGGCTCATTGAACCAGTTCACGTCATCCCGATTTCGTTCTAAAGCAATCTCGAGGGTCAAGTTGCCGTGGACGAATTGTAATCACGAACGTTGTTAGGGCGAAGGAGTGGTCACAGAACTGAGTGGTGCGTGCGAACACGTATTGACTTGCTCCCACTGCAAACGATCATTTCGCAGCACCAAGAAACTGACGAGAAATGGTGATCGCACGTCAGTACTTGATGGGCCCAGTTCGCCTGGCCGTGAAGGTCACCTTGCCACTTGTGCACCCATTGGCTTGGGCAATGAAATACCCCGTTGCCGTGTCATGAGTGGTGAGCACGATGTGGCTGGTGAACGTACCCGGAGAGAGACCCTGTCGCTGATTGATGACTCCATTGCGTGGGACAACGCTTGGGCCGAGGTCAACTCCGTACGAGCTTCCCGAGCTTTCGCTTGGACAGTTTGTCTTCACTAACAGCTCTACGTTGTTGGGACCGGACGCGTAGAGGCACGGGCGTGCTGGCGCAGTGGTCCCTACGCACGCCGAGTCCACCACGAACAGCGTGAAGTGCTGGCCCTGACCGGTCGTACCCGAGTAAGTGCCGACGCTGAACGTCGGTGAAGCCGCGAGCGCCGAACCCCCAAGTCCGAGCATCAACACGCCGGCGATCGCCAGTGCCGAACAGAGAGATTTGAATCTCGTATGCGCCAGGAACTTCATTCGGTCCAGTCCTCCCCGTGGTGTTCAGTCGACGGTCAAGAAATCACGCCGAGCATAACTCACTCTCGAACGACCGTCTTCATCATTCTCGAGCTGGCGATTGTGTCCCGGAGCGTATGGCCGTCGCCTATAGGTACGACCAACGTTGTCGGTACTGGCACTTCTTGAAGAGCCTTGAATTCGCTCGGTTTCGTATTATTACGTCGTGAGTTCATCTGATTACGACCTCTCACTGTTAGGGGTGTCGATTCGTCTGGCAATCGATCAAGACGGTGCGGCCGTGCGAGCGCTTGCCAGAAACGCCTATCAGCAATACGTGGCTGCGGAAGGCAGCGAACCCGAACCAATGAAGGCCGACTATGCGTATCTCGTATCCTTGCGCAATACCTGGCTCGCCGAACATCAAGGCGAGGTCGTCGGTCTCCTCGTCTTAGAACCACATTCGAACTACCTACTGCTGGACAACATCGCAGTCGCGGCATCCTGGCGGGGAAAGGGCGTCGGGAGACTCCTCATGGATTGGTGAGAATCCCAAGCACATTCGATGGGGCTACGCGAAGTGCGTTTGTACACAGGTCAGGCCATGACCCAGAATCGCTATTACTACGCGGCGCGAGGTTACGTCGAGTCACGTCGTGCATTCGAAAATGGACATCATCGCGTTTACTACACCAAACTCATTTCAGGGAAAAGGGATTTTCACGTTTGACCGAGATTGGACCTCAGTCGTGTCCGAGGGCCGACGAGCGCAGATCTGGAGACCGGGAGAGTGAGAACGCTCTGCAGAGGGTGATTGGTAGAACTCGACGAGTACTGTTCGAATCGATGGCCCCACTCCCACCGTCGAATGGGCACCCGCCGTCGTTAGATTCCGTCTCCGCGGCTCGACAACGGAATTGGGCCGACCGCCTCGAATCGGGCGCACGCACACGCGGCTGGATGTGGCCAGTGATCTCGGCAGTCATCGCTGTTCTGGGTGTCACGGTCTTGGCCGTCGTCCATCGAATGATTGACCTCGGAACCTATCTCCTGGGAGGTGCCCATGCCTTTCGATCCGATCTCTACAGCGTTATCTACCCACCCACACACTTGGGTTTTACGTACCCGCCGTTCGCCGCACTCTTGTTCTCGCCCCTCTCTCACCTGCCCGTTCGCTTCGACCAAATACTCTTTTCCTGGCTGAGTCTCGTCGCACTGTTCGGTGTGCTCGCCATCAGCTTTCTAGTCACGTGTCCCACGCTCGACCGTCGTACCGTTGTCTGGTGGTCAATGCTCCTGGTCACTCCGATCGGTCTCTTCGACCCCGTCCGAGAAACCCTCCTCCTGGGTCAGGTGAATATCCTCTTGGCCCTCGCGGTCATTGCCGATATGACAGTGGTCCGGCCGGGTCGGCGTGGCTATCTCGTCGGCCTTGCGGCCGCGATCAAACTCACGCCACTTGTTCTCGTGCCTTATCTACTCTTGACTCGTCAGCGCGGCTCCTGGCTACGGGCCCTTGGCACATTCATCGTGGCCGGAGCTGCAACCGCAGTTATGACGCCGAGCGCTTCGTGGACGTATTGGACTCACGACGTGTGGAAACCGAACAGCGCTGGCTGGCTACCGTGGGTCGGGAACCAAGGAGTCGTCGGTGTTGCCGATCGCTTTCTCGGTCACACCCTCAGTGCGTCGGCGACGTTTTCTCTCGTCGCACTCATCTCGGTCATCGGACTGTGGATCGCAGTTCGTGCCTATTGGGTGTCATCGCCACTCCTCGGCTTCCTCGTCATCGAAGCAACCGAGTCGATGGCATCACCCGTCTCATGGTCGCATCACTTCATTTGGATTGTCCTCTTGATCGCGTGGCTGGCCCTCGCGCCCGACCGACCCATCCACGGCGAATGGTGGGCGGCCTCCGCGGCAGTCGTCTTCTGGGCTGCTCCCATTTGGTGGGTGCCTCACGGGCCCAGCATTCGTTACGCCGGTCACGGCTGGTTGATGCTGCTCGGTGACTCGTTCTTTATCGTCTTCATCGTGGTCTTGCTAGCGACCTTGGTGCGCCTCATTCGCAGAACACGACGCTCTCGTGTGATGAGTTAACCAAGAACACGCCAGTGCGCAGACGTGGCGATTCATGATTGCGAACGCCGTCCACTCGGCGGATGAACCTTCCATTAGCGACTCGACCCAGCCACGGCCTGCCTGGTGTCGAAGGTGGCGCCTCCACCGCTCAGGGAGAGGCATCGCGCCTCCGTTACCATGAAAGCGACGGGCACGGTGCTCAAGGGAGGCCGCCCCAACCGAATCGTGCAACGGTGCGTCACTCAGTGCAGATCCGGGGCTGTCGAGAGTAGGAGATAAGGAACCATGGACAGGGACGGACAAGGGCTGGAACGGGAAGATGAGATCTCTATGGAGATCGGCGAGGAAGAGGAGAACGAGACCTCCTTGGACGCGGCGCTACTCGACGAGGATGAGGACGAGGACGAGTTCGTCGAAGGGTCGGTCGAAGCGGACGACCTGACGACGGGGTTCAACGCCACGATCCCGACGAGGGAGATCGACGTCGATGAGGACATCGAGGGAGACGACGTGATGGAGGCCGGCGTGGAACTGTTGACCGAACTCGAAGTCACCGGCAAGGGGGATGGCGTATTGCGTGGCGACGAGATTCAACTCGATTTGGAGGACGCTTTGACGTCTGGCGAGACCGTCACCGAGGCGCCCGAGGGCGACTAGGAGTTCGGCTCCGCACCGTCGAAGCTGGACGTACGAGTCAGCGACGTACGGGATGCTCGACACCGGTCGTGACTGATCGGTCCCGGATTCGCGCGAGTATTCCCACTCACTGGTATCGGGCTCGACGCGAAAGGTCCGCATCCATTCATTGTCCACTCGTCGGCAAAGTGGAGTAATCCGGCACCGTTAGGCTTTCGAAGTGACTCGCGCAGACCAATCTCGAATCAAGAGTGCGTCAATCGCGGGTCAGGTCATGTCGCCTGACGAGGCAGCCGAATTCATACGACCGGGCGACAATGTCGGGATGAGCGGCTTTACGGGGGCCGGCTATCCCAAGATGGTCCCCGGGGCTCTCGTGCGACGAGTCGAAGACGCGGCCACCCGAGGCGACCGTTTCACGGTGAGTGTCTGGACAGGGGCGTCGACGGCTCCCGAGCTTGACGGTGCGCTCGCCGCAGTCGACGCGATCGAGATGCGCATGCCGTACCAGTCTGACCCAGTGAGTCGCGCCAAGATCAATGCCGGACTGCTCGACTACCTCGATATGCATCTCTCGCACGTCGCGCAGATGGTCTGGGAGGGCGCCTTCGGACATCTCGACGTCGCGGTCGTGGAGGTGTCCGGTATTACCGCAGACGGCGAACTGATTCCGTCGTCCTCGGTCGGCAACAACAAGACGTGGATTGACATGGCCGAGCGCGTCATCCTCGAGGTGAACGTGTGGCAGCCCGCCGCGCTCGAAGGGATGCACGACATCTATTACGGCACCGCACTGCCGCCATTTCGAAAGCCCATCCAAATCCTCCAAGCCTCCGACCGGATCGGCGTTCCCTACTTGCATTGCCCGCCAGAGAAGATCGTGGCCGTCGTCGAGACGAACTCCCCCGATCGCAACACGGCGTTCAAACCGGTCGACGACACCTCGCAGCGAATCGCCGAACACCTCTTGGAGTTCCTGGCCTACGAGGTGAAGGGAGGGCGCCTGCCGGCGTCGCTCCTGCCCCTGCAGTCGGGCGTCGGCAATATCGCCAACGCCGTCCTTCGCGGACTCGACGGTGGGCCGTTCCGTCCGCTGACCGCCTACACGGAAGTCATTCAGGACGGCATGCTGGCGTTGCTGAATTCGGGCACGATGAGCACCGTTTCGGCGACCGCCTTCTCGCTCAGTGATGAGGGAGCCGCCGACCTGCACGCCAACATCGCTGAGTACCACGACCGGATTATCCTGCGGCCCCAGGAGATCAGCAATCACCCCGAGGTGATACGCCGGCTGGGGTGTTTGGCGATGAACGGCGCCATCGAGGCCGACATCTACGGCAACATCAACTCCACCCACGTCATGGGCTCGAGCATCATGAACGGCATCGGCGGCTCGGGTGACTTCGCTCGCAACGCCTACATTGCAATGTTCCTCACGCCCTCGACCGCCAAGAATGGTGCGATCTCTTCGATCGTGCCGATGGTCAGCCACGTGGACCACACCGAGCACGACGTGCACGTCGTCATCACCGAATGGGGCGTAGCGGACCTGCGGGGACTGGCGCCGCGTAAGCGCGCTCAGAAAATCATCGACAACTGCGCGCACCCCGAGTACCGTCCGATGCTGCAGGACTATTTCGAACGCGCGAGCGCCACGGCCCCCGGTAAGCACACCCCGCACTTGATCGAGGAGGCACTCTCGTGGCACGCTCGCTACCTACGCGAGGGCACGATGCGACCCTCCTGAACCTCGTTCGGCTCGACGCTCAATCCGATTGATGTACGCCCGACCCGGCGCGACTTCGTTCTTGTGAAGTGGGCATCGCTTTGACGCAGCAACCCACTAAGAATTCACGGGGCCCTCACGCTCTGCGGAAGACGGACGCAGTAATGCGAAGGATGATCCAACCCATGTTGAAAGTAATGCGAGCCAGATTATGAGTTGCACCCACGGATGGAGTCCTCCGACGATAATCGCAGAGCTCAGATTTGTATAAGTCGCCGATCCATAAGGAAGATGGGAACCCAACCCAGTCAACCAGGAACCAAGTAAGTACAGGGCCAAACCGAGACCAACGGCCGTGACCGTGCGCTGTGCGAGATTGAGCCGGTGGCGTTGCATGTTCAGAGTATTTCACATCGAGACGAATTTTTGAAAGACACATGATGCAATGATCGTCGCGGTCCGACCCTTGCGCACTCGCAACGAGTGTGTTAGACAATCGACATCTCAAGCCGCGGTCTGACGACATCGAATGAAGGGGTTATTGTGCCGCCTGGACCAACGTCCTTCGAAAAGGAGGAATGAACATGTTCGCTCATCTCAAAGGCGCGGTGCCACGCACACGGATGCTGTTGGCCAGTGCCGTCGTTACGGGAATCCTATTGATTCCTCTGACAATATCGGCGACTCCGAGTGGGGCGTCAGGTTCGAGTTCCTTCTGCACGCAATACCGCGCTTGGCTCGGGGGCAAGTTGCACGCGCCGATCAGCGCAACTGGCGCGCCAACCACTAAGACCGCTGCGGCATGGCACACCTTCGGGAAGAAGGCAGAGCCGATCTTCGCTCGAATGGCCGCGGACGCTCCGAACTCCAAGATCAAGACCAACCTTGGTGGGTTTATCACGATCTTGAAGTATTACGCGAAGACGACCAGTGCGCCCAAACTCGAGGCCTTCTTCAATGCCCACGAGACTCAGTGGGAATCGTGGTATACCGTGGGGCAACTCGCGGCCGAAGAGGCTTGCGTCTAATTTCAGCTCGGTCTTGAAACAACAACACCGGCGCAAATCGACACTTCGGCAACCTATTGGGAGATTGGCGAGTTGAAATTACGTGGTGTCGGAGGCCCGACACAACAGTTCTGCTACCAATTATTTGCGGCTATGAGATTGGACCGAATGTCGCTTACTCGGACCCTACGGAAATTATCCGCAGCCTCAGTGAGTCGAGATCACGGTCATCGGGCTGCTCGACAATCCAAGGCTCTCGAAGGTCGTCGTCTTCCCATCTCGGAACCAGGTGGAGGTGCACGTGGAAGACGGACTGCCATCCGGCATGCTCATTCGTTTGAAACATCGTCATGCCGTCAGGATGAAGTGCGCGATTAAGCATTCGCGCCACATTGGTTGAAGCAACGAATAATGCCCCCGCACTCGCGGGGGTGATGTCATAGAGCGTTCGCGCGTGCACGCGAGGAACTACGAGCGTATGCCCTTCTGCTGCCGGGGCAAGTGGAAAAAACGCAATCGAGTCTGGGTCCTTGTAGACGATTTTCGCCGGTTCGGTCCCGGTCACGATGCGACAAAACACGCAAGTTGCTTCGACATTCATGCCCACAATTATGGCAGTCAGTCCCGCGTGGTGCCACACGCAATGTCCAAGTCGATGAAAAACGGATCGGCTGTTACCATCGAGTGCAGTGCAGTGCCTTGCCGCCTTCCGATTCCGCTAAGGGAATACCCGTTTACGACGGGTGAGTTTCCGGTCGCTTTGTTCGACCGAACAATATTCAACCCCTAAATTCGAAAGGCTTCATTATGCTCATCAAGACACCACTCGATTCCGACATTCCAAAACTCATTGCCATTGCAATCGAAACCTTCGAGCCCTTCTACGAGGGCTATGTTCATCCACTCCTTGGTGACGCCGTGTTCCAACACCAGCATGGCAACTGGCGAGAAGACTATGAAAACGAGATACCTACACTGCACTTCCCGGAAGCAGGCAGAATCATGGCCATGGCCGAGGATGAAGGACTCATTGTCGGATTCATTGCGTGGAGGACCGGAACCAAGGTGGGCCACGGCGAAATCTACCTACTGGCAGTGGCGCCGAACCATCGTCGAACGAACGTTGCCCGATCACTTTGTTTGCACGCAATGCAGGAGATGAAGTCGAAAGACGTGGTCGTTGTGGAAATCGGCACCGGAGGCGACGCGTTCCACGCACCCGCGCGAGCGCTCTACGAGAGTCTCGGATTCGCCATGATTCCCGTCGCCGCCTATCTCAAGAAGATATAGATAGCTGCCTCGCTTTGTACTGGAGTCGGCGGCCGGAATTGAACGCACTCAATACCAGTTACAGATTCCCGACGATGAAATTGATGCACGCACACAGTGACGCAACATCCTCTGAGTCAATGCTTGGGAACATCGCAATCCGCAATTGGTTACGTCCGAGCTTGCGATAAGGATCTGTATCGACGATTCCGTTTGCTCGCAGAATCTTCGCGATGTTTGAAGCGTCGATTTCGTCATTGAAGTCAATCGTTCCGACGACGTTGCTACGAAATGCGGGATTCTCGACGAAGGGACGAGCGAAAGGTGACGCTTCGGCCCAGGTATAGAGGATCTCCGCCGACGTCCTCGAACGACCCGCGGAGAAACTCAGTCCACCGTTGTCATTCATCCATTTGATTTGTGAGGCGAGCATGTGGATCGTGGCAAGGGCCGGCGTGTTGTAGGTCTGATTCAGTCGTGAATTGTCGAGCGCGATCTTGAGGTCGAGGGACGCCGGGGTCCAGCGTCCCGACGCGGCGAGCGACTCGATGCGTTCGATGGCGGCCGGTGAACACACGGCGAGCCAAAGACCGCCGTCGGAAGAAAAGGATTTCTGAGGCGCGAAGTAATAGCAGTCGAACTGTGATGCGTCGACCATCAGTCCGCCCGCTCCCGACGTGGCGTCGACGATGACGAGACCTTTCGCGTTGGCCGGGCGCTCGATCGTCATCATCACACCGGTCGACGTTTCGTTGTGCGTCAGTGCGTAGGTGTCGACGCTCTCATCGACGACCGCAAAGGGGTGTGAACCCACGTCGCTCTTGATTACCTGTGGGTCCTTGAGATGTGGAGCTTCAGTGACGCACGTCGCAAATTTTGACGAGAACTCGCCGAAGCTGAGATGCTGTGACTGATCGTTGATCAAATGGAACGTGGCGGCATCCCAGAATCCTGTGGTGCCGCCGTTACCAAGAAGAACTTCATAGCCGTCGGGCAATGAGAAGAGATCACGCAGACCGTCGCGAACTTCGGCGACCTTGTTTCGAACCGTCGATTGTCGGTGCGACGTACCCATGTAGGACGAGCCGTCAGCGACCAGAGCGCTCAACTGTTCGGCTCGAACTTTCGACGGACCGGAACCAAATCGTCCGTCACGGGGGAGTAACTCGGTGGGAATCTTTAATGTGTCGGGGGAACTCATAGACTTATTCTTACGGATATTGAACGGAGCCCCCGATGAGTTCGAGAGTGAGTCACCTTTTAGGCGGCTTGGCCCCCAGCGCGACGCTGGCCGTGGACGCCAAAGCCAAGGCCCTAAAAGCCGCCGGCGAGCCCGTCATTGGCTACGGCGCGGGTGAACCGGACTTCGCAACTCCGGTCCACATCGTAGAAGCGGCCGCGAAGGCGTGCTACGACCCGGTCAACTATAAGTACACACCGACGGCCGGATTGCTGGAGTTGCGCGAGGCGATCGTGGCTAAATCCATGCGCGATTCGGGTCTTCGCACGACGCCCGGTCAGGTGCTCGTCACCAACGGCGGCAAGCACGCGATCATCACCGCCATGATGACCAAACTGAACCCCGGGGATGAGGTGCTCATTCCCGCGCCGTACTGGACGACGTACCCCGAGGCGGTCTACCTCGCCGGTGGAAGACCGGTACCGGTCATGACCTCTGAGGCGAACGGTTTTCGAGTGACGGTTGACGAACTCGAGCGAGCTCGAACACCCAAGACGACGATGTTGGTCTTCACGTCGCCGTCGAACCCCTCGGGAGCCGTCGTGCGCCCGGATGACGTCGCGGCGATTGGCCGTTGGGCCGCGGAGAACGACATCTGGGTTCTCTGTGACGAGATCTATGAGCACCTGGTCTACGGCGACGCCGAATCCGTCTCGATGCCGGTCGTGGCGCCAGAGTTAGGGGACCGCTGGATCGTTGTGAACGGCGTCGCGAAGACGTACGCGATGACGGGCTGGCGTGTTGGTTGGATGATCAGTGCACCCGACGTGATGGACGCCGCCGTCAACCATCAGAGTCAGACGACGTCGAACATTTCGAATATCTCCCAACGCGCGGCGATCGCCGCCTTGAATGGCGACTTGAGCGCGGTCTACGAGATGCGCACGGCCTTTGATCGGCGCCGCAGGGTCATGACGTCGATGCTCAACGCGATCGACGGCGTCAGTTGCACTGAGCCCGAGGGCGCCTTTTACTGCTATCCGAACGTGTCGGGACTGTTGGATCGCTCGCTCGGTGGGCGAGTGGCGCACTCGTCGGCGGAACTAGCGGAGATTCTCCTCGAGACCATCAAGATCGCGGTTGTTCCGGGCGAGGCCTTCGGCACGCCGGGCTACTTCCGACTCAGTTCCGCGTTGGGTGACGCCGACCTCACTGAGGGTCTCGAGCGCTTCGCGAATTTCGTCGCCGAGGGCTGAGCCCCTCTGGATTTCCCTTAGTCTGAGAGGACTCAACGAAAGGTGACCTCGTGGCTCGTGTATTGGTAACTGAAGAGATTGCCGACTCCGGTCTTCAAGAACTGCGCGACGCCGGCCACGACGTGGACATCCGATTGGGACTTTCGCCCGCTGAATTGATTGAGGCCCTGGCCGGTGCCCACGCACTGATCATTCGCTCGTCGACCAAGGTCGACGCTCCGACGCTCGAAGCGGCGAAGGACCTCGTCGTCGTCGGACGCGCCGGAATCGGCCTGGACAACGTCGACGTCGCCAAGGCCACGGAATTGGGAGTAATGGTCGTCAACGCGCCGGTCTCGAATATTCTCTCCGCGGCGGAACAGACGATGGCGCTGTTGCTGGCGCAGGCTCGCAACATTCCTCAAGCTCATTCGGCGCTGAAGGCTGGCAAGTGGGAGCGCAGTAAGTGGGAAGGCGTTGAACTGTACGGCAAGACCCTCGGTGTCGTGGGACTCGGCAAGATCGGCGCGCTCGTCGCCCAACGCGCATCGGCCTTCGGTATGCGCCTCATTGCCTATGACCCGTTCATCACAGAAGATCGAGCGCGACACATGGGCGTTGAGTTGGTCGATCTCGACTCCCTGCTTGAACAGAGCGACTTCATTACGATTCACCTGCCCAAGACGAAAGAGACGACGAACCTCCTGGACGCCGCCGCGCTGGCAAAGACCAAGCCGGGCGTGCGCATCATCAACGTCGCTCGCGGGGGCATCGTCAACGAAGCCGATCTGGCCGACGCTATCCGCAACGGTCACGTGCAGGGTGCGGCGCTCGACGTGTTCGAAAAGGAACCGACCACGGAGTCGCCACTCTTCGAACTGCCCTCGGTCGTCGTCGTGCCACACCTCGGCGCTTCGACCTTCGAAGCGCAGGACAAAGCCGGAATCACGATCGCCGAGCAGGTGCAGTTGGCGCTCGCCGGCGACTTCGTTCCCTACGCCGTCAACGTCGCCGCCGGCGAAGTGTCCAACGCCGTTCGTCCCTTCATGGGGTTGGCCGAAGTCCTCGGTCGTTTCATTGGCGGACTGCTGGACGGCAAGCCCGCTGACCTCGAAGTCACCTACCTAGGTGAGCTCGCCGGCTCGGGGACCAAGATCCTCACGCTCTGTGCGCTCAAGGGACTCCTGACGGCAACCGGTCATGACGGCGTCTCCTTTGTCAACGCGCCGCAACTGGCCGTGGATCACAACCTCACCTACAGCGAGGTCTCGACCGTCGAATCGCCGGAGTACGTGAACCAGATCTCGGTGCGTTCCGGGGACCACGCGGTCTCGGGAACGCTGGTCACGATTGGCACTCGACTCGAGACGCGGATCGTCGGAGTCGACGGCCACAGCGTCGAGATACCTCCGGCGGCGTCCATGCTCGTGGTCCACAACGATGACCGCCCGGGCTTGATCGGCATGGTCGGCGTGGCGCTCGGTGACGCCGGCGTCTCGATCAGTTCGATGGCCGTGGGTCCGGATCAGCGCACCAAGACCGCCTTGATGGTGCTCTCGACCGAGATTCCGACACCGAGCGACGTCATCGATCGACTTCGCGACACCGTCGGCATCCAAGACATTCACTTGATCACACTTCGCTGAAGCGTCGTACTCAGTCGGTGCAGTAAAGGGAGTAACCGACGCCCGGGACCGTGCGAATGAGATCGGCCGACTCGTCGTTCAACTTCTGGCGCAATCGGTGGACGTAGGCGTGCACGTACTGGGCTTCGGCGCCGTAGCCGGTACCCCACACGGCGCCGAGAATCATCTGGTGCGTGCAGGTCTTGCCGGCGTGGCGGGCCAGAAATGCCAGGACCTCGAACTCTTTGGTCGTGAGAGCGACGTTGGCGCCGTCGAGTGCGACGTCGTGGTGAACCAAGTCAATCGTGAGATCACCGCACGTCAAGGACATTTCTGTCGAATCTTCGCGGTCGACATCGCGACCACGAGTGACGACGCGGATTCTCGCCTCGAGTTCGGGCATGCTGAAGGGTTTGGTGACGTAGTCGTTCGCGCCGGCGTCGAGCGCGGCGACCTTTCGATTCTCGGCGCCGGTCGCCGAGAGGATGATGATCGGTACGTCGCTCCACCCACGAATGGTCCGACAGACTTCGATGCCGTCCATGTCCGGCAGGCCCATGTCCAGCACGATGACGTCAGGCGACGTCAGTGCGGTTAGTGAGATTCCGTGCTCGCCGGTTGCGGCGGTGGTGACGTCGTGACCGACGGCCTGAAGACCGAGGCGGAGTGCTCGATTCAGTGACGGGTCGTCGTCGATCACCAGGATTTTCGCCATGATCGTTACCGTAGCGGCGCTGACTCGTCGGCCAACGGGAGCGAGAATACGAATCGCGCGCCGTGATTCGGACCGTCCTCGTACCAGATCTCTTCGTCGTGAGCCTCGACAAAGGTCTTGGCGATGGTGAGACCGAGGCCGGCCCGGCCGCCCTTGTCGAGCTGGGCGAATCGCTCGAACACAGCCCGTCGATTTTCTGGCGCGATACCTGGGCCCTGATCGGTGACAGAAAGGACCACTTGATTGTTTTCTCGTCGCGCCTCGACCGTAATGACGCCGTCGGTGGGCGAGTGTCGATTGGCGTTGTCGAGCAGATTGATCAAGACCTGGCCAATCAAAAGTGGATCCACGTTCACCGCGGGCAGAGCCGCCGGAACGATCGAGTCGACCCGGTGCGTACCCAACGTTGGATCCATTGCGTTGACTGCTTCGCGCACCAACTCCTGGACTGACGTGGGCGTCAGGTGCACCGTGAAAACGCCAGCTTCGATCCGAGTAATGTCCAACAAATTTGAAACCAATCGAGTGAGACGATCCGACTCGACCTCGATGAGGTTATAGAGCTCGGCTAACTGGTCCGTGGAGAGTGAGGCGGACCGATTGGAAAGTGTTGACGACGCGACCTTGATGGTCGCGAGTGGCGTTCGCAGGTCATGGGACACGGCACCCATAAGGCCTTGACGGAATCGGTCGACCTCTTCGAGTAGTTGCGAGCGAAGCGCCTGTTCGCGTAGTTGGGCGCGCTCTAAGGCCAACGCCGCGTCGTTTGCAAAGGTCGTCAACACCGCGCGATCGTTCTTCGACGTTGGAAGTCCGCGAAGCGCGAGTATGCCCACGGCCCGTCCGGCGGCGGACAAGGCAATCGTGCGCAGTCCACTGGATGATTCTGTGTCCGTGCCGATACTGACCGGCTGACCCGAGTGGGGATCGAGTTGGGCGAGTTCCTCGTCGGTAAGGGGATCGCCCGCTGTCGCCACGACTTTCAAGACGTGGTCGTCGAGCACTAGCAGCGACACGCCCGGTATTTCGAAGACCGTATGGACCGCCGAGACGATGGTTTCGAGCAAGTCGTCGACCGGGCGGTCACCGACCAGGTGCTCTGAGAGTTCTGAGAGGTGGTGCGCCGCTTCGCCGCTTCGCCGCGCTTCGATTCTTGAAGTGTCCAAACTCGCCACGACGCTGGCGACGAGCAGCATCACGATGACGTAGACCCCGAGCGCGGCCCAGTTCTGTGGTGTGCCAACGTCAAGCGTCTTATACGGCGGAATATAGCCGTAGTCGTAGACGACGAAGCCGGCGATCACGCTCGAGATGCCCGCCTTGATGCCACCGATTGCCGATCCGACGACGACGGGGATGACCAGAACCAACGCCGCGGTCGACACGCTGATGTGCGAACGAAGAGGCAGCATCGCCAAACCGAGCGCGAGGACGCTCGCCACTCCGACGATTGAGCCGACGAGATGTCTACGCACCTACCAAGTATTGTCCAGGGACCGATTATCGGCCCTCGGGACGATTTGAAGAGATTATTAAGACACGTAAGAAGTTTTGAAGGTTCTGTTAAGGACTCCTCCGTGACACTGGAGCAATGGCAGATCTATTCACAGCATTAGGCATTATCGCCTTTACCGCGGCAATGCTCGGACTCATCTGGGCATTGGACCGCGTATGAGTTTTTCCCAAATCGTCCTCTTGTGCGTCGCCGCCGTGATGTTCGTGTACATCGGCTACGCCATGTTCAAGCCGGAGAAATTCTAAATGGGCTTCTTTCTCACCATCCTCACGCTCGTCGTCGCTCTGGGCCTCGCTTGGCGATACCTCGGTTCGTATATGGCTGCGGTGTTTGACGGTCGCGTGCACTTTCTGGGCTTCATTGAACGCCCCATCTACCGGATGCTCGGCACGAGCCCAGAACAAGAACAGACCTGGAAGCGCTACGCCGGTGCTCTGGTCATCTTCTCGGCTGTCTCCATCGCCTTCACGTACGTGATCCTTCGAATTCAACACTCGTTGCCGTTGAACCCGCAGAATCAGGGCAACGTGGGACCGGCACTGAGCTTCAATACCGCGACATCGTTCGTGACCAACACGAACTGGCAAAATTACGGCGGCGAAACGACGATGTCGTACTTCTCACAGATTGGCGCTCTGACCGTTCAGCAGTTCGTAAGTCCGGCCGTTGGGATTGCGGTCGCGATCGCGATGGTACGCGGCTTCGCTCGGCGCAATTCGGCGACCATTGGCAACTTCTGGGTTGACATCACGCGTTGCATGTTCTACATCCTGTTGCCCATCGCCTTTATCGCTGGAATCATCTTCGTCGGCGAAGGCGCGGTCCAGACACTGGCGGGTACGATCACCTTCCACGACGCGCTCAACGGGGTCGTGCAGACAATCCCTCGCGGTCCGATCGGATTCATGGAAGCCATCAAGCAGCTCGGTACGAACGGTGGTGGCTTCCTCGACCAGAACTCGGCGACGCCCTTTGAGAACCCGACCGGCCTCACCAACTGGCTCTCAATCTTCTTACTGTTGTCGATTCCCTTCGCCCTCACCTACACCTTCGGCAAGATGGTCGGGAGCGTCCGCCACGGCGCGACGCTGTTGGCGGCGATGGTGTTGCTCTTCGGCATCTGGGTGGGCTTCACCGCCAACGCCGAGCACCAGAACAACCCGGCCGTCGCCGCGGCTCACGTGTATTCGCCCGTCGGCAATATGGAAGGCAAGGAAGTACGCTTCGGCGACACCACGACCGCTCTCTTCGGTGTCGCATCAACCATGACCTCGACGGGATCGGCCGATGGCTCCTACGACTCGTTCACGCCGGTCGGCGGACTCGGACTCTTGAGCGGCATGATGCTGGGCGAGGTCACGCCGGGTGGCACCGGCAGCGGTCTCTACACGATGCTCGTCTACGCCATTCTCGCGGTGTTCATCGGCGGTTTGATGATCGGGCGAACGCCGGAGTATCTAGGTAAGAAGATCCAAGCGAGAGAGATAAAACTCGCGGGGCTGGCGGCCCTGGTGATGCCGATCACGGTGCTTATTGTCACCGCGCTCGCCGTCTCACTCGCCGCTGGTCGCATTGGACCGGAAAACCTTGGTCCCCACGGCTTCACGGAGATCCTCTACGGTCTGACCTCCCAAGGTAACAACAACGGCTCGGCCTTTGGCGGTCTCACCGGCAACAGCCCGTTCTACAACGTCATCGGCGCGATCGACATGTTGCTCGGCCGATTCGCAATCATGATTCCCTGCCTCGCCCTCGGGGGAGCACTGGCCGCGAAGAACGTAGTTCCGGAATCGCTCGGGACGTTCCGAACCGACAACGGAATGTTCGTCGGCCTGGTGATTGGAGTCATCTTGATCATCGGTGGACTGACCTTCTTCCCCGCAATCTCGCTCGGACCGATCGTCGAGCAACTAAGTCACATGAGGTTCTTCTAATGAGCACAGTTATCGCCGAACCGACCCACGAAGCCCCTCGCGGCGGCGTCGCCAAAGCCCGAGGTCTGTTCGACCGCGAGATTCTGGGACAGGCCCTTCGCGATTCGTTTCGGAAAATGGACCCTCGGATTCAAATAAAGAACCCCGTGATGTTCATCGTGCTGGTCGGCTCGATCATCACCTTTATCGAGGCCATTGCTCATCCCGGCATCTTCACCTGGTCGATCACGGTCTGGCTTGTTCTGACCGTCCTGTTCGCCAACTTCGCCGAGGCAATGGCCGAAGGTCGGGGCAAGGCCCAGGCGGATACGTTGCGCAAGATGCGCTCAGAGACCGAGGCCCGTCGCCTTCGCCCCGACGGTACCGAAGAACTCGTCGCGGCTGCCTTGCTCGCGAAGGGCGACCTGGTGGTCTGCGAGGTTAACGACGTGATCCCGTCTGACGGTGAAATCGTCGAGGGCATCGCCTCGGTCGACGAGTCAGCGATCACCGGCGAATCGGCACCGGTGATTCGAGAATCCGGGGGTGACCGCTCGGCCGTCACCGGTGGCACCAAGGTCCTCTCGGACCGCATCGTGGTACGAATCACTGCCGAACGAGGACAGACGTTCATTGACCGAATGATCACGCTGGTCGAAGGCGCCAATCGACAGAAGACGCCGAACGAAATCGCGTTGACGATTCTGTTGTCGGTCCTCACCATCGTCTTCATTCCCGTTGTCGTCACGTTGGTACCGTTCGGCAATTTCGCCGGCGCCTCCGTCTCGGTCGTGATTCTGGTGTCGTTGTTGGTCTGTCTGATCCCCACGACGATTGGTGCGCTGCTCTCCGCGATCGGCATCGCCGGTATGGACCGTCTCGTCCAGCGCAACGTTCTGGCGATGAGCGGACGAGCCGTCGAGGCCGCGGGTGACGTTCAAGTCCTACTCCTCGACAAGACCGGGACCATCACCTTGGGCAACCGAATGGCCGCGAACTTCTTTCCGGTTGGTGGCCACAGTGAGGCGGAATTAGCCGACGTCGCCCAACTCGCCTCGCTCGCCGACGAGACACCGGAAGGTCGTTCCGTCGTCGTGCTCGCCAAAGAGAAGTTCGGTATTCGAGAGCGTCAACTGGGGAGTGACCACGTTTTCGTGCCATTCACGGCGACGACCCGGATGTCCGGACTCGATATGGGGACGCGTCAGATTCGCAAGGGTGCCGCCGATTCGGTCAAGCGCTGGGTCGTCGAATTGGGAGGTGCGTCACCGGGGGATTTAGACGCGATTGTTGAACGCACGTCGCGCGCGGGCTCGACGCCGCTGGTCGTCGCCGACGGGACCGACATCCTGGGCGTCATCGAATTGAAAGACGTCGTGAAAGAAGGAATCCGCGAGAAGTTCGCCGAGATGCGAAAAATGGGAATTCGCACCGTGATGATCACCGGCGATAATCCGTTGACCGCAGCGGCAATCGCGCAAGAAGCCGGCGTTGACGACTTCCTCGCCGAAGCGACGCCCGAAGCCAAGATGGCGCTGATCAAGAAGGAGCAGGAGGGTGGCAAGTTGGTGGCCATGACCGGTGACGGCACCAACGACGCGCCCGCGCTGGCCCAAGCCGATGTCGGCGTCGCCATGAATACTGGGACCACGGCGGCCAAGGAGGCCGGCAACATGGTGGACCTCGATTCCAACCCGACCAAGCTCATCGACATCGTCGAGATCGGTAAGCAGTTATTGATTACGCGGGGGTCGTTGACGACCTTCTCGATCGCGAACGACGTGGCCAAGTACTTCGCCATCATTCCAGCCCTCTTCGCCGGTACCTACGTCTTCCGACACAATCGGCCGCTCGAGGCGCTCAACATCATGCACTTGCACAGCGCCCAAAGTGCCGTTCTTTCAGCCGTCATTTTCAACGCCTTGGTCATTATCGCGCTGATCCCCCTGGCTCTTCGCGGCGTCAAATTCCGAGCGACCGGTTCGGCATCGATCCTTCGCCGCAACGTGTGGATTTATGGCGTCGGCGGTGTGATTATGCCGTTCATCTTCATCAAAATTATCGACCTGATCCTCGTCGCCCTCCACGCCTACTAAAAGGAATACGCCCATGCTCGTCCACCTTCGCCGTTCACTGGTCATGGCAGTGATCTGCCTCGTATTCTTCGGATTCGTCTACGCCTTCGCCGGCACCGGCGTAGCCCAAGTTCTCTTCCCGTTCCACGCGAATGGCTCCATGACGAAGAATGGATCACTGTCGATCGGCCAGAACTGGTCGAGTCCGAAGTGGTTCCACGGACGACCGGACGACACCGGTCCTTACGCCGCCAGTTCGACACAAGCAGGCGGTGACAACCCGCTGGTCGCGAACGGTCATGACGGCGAGTCGGCCGCGACCAATCTCGGACCGCATTCAAAGACGCTCGAGGCGAACACCAAAGCGTTGGTCGCTTACTGGCACAAGCTCGGCGTGAACCCGACCATTGACCTGGTGACCACGTCGGGCAGCGGCTACGACCCTGATATCTCAGCCCTCGACGCTACCGTGCAGATCCCGATGGTGACCAAGGCGACGGGAATCTCACCGGCACAATTGCGCACACTCATCAAGCAACAGACGCATCCCGCGCAGTGGGGATTCTTGGGCTCGAGTTACATCGACGTCCTGCAGTTGAACGAAGGCCTCGCGAAACTGGAGAAGTGATCGACGTCCGGCGCACGAGCTTCTCTCTCGTGGTCCGTGAATTCCAAGGTCGCGCGGCCGACCAAGACGAAGTGAGTGAGACGAGGGGATAGCGATGGGGAGTTCAATCCTTAAGTATCGCAATCGGGTAGCCGTGAGCGCCGGAGCCGTGGCCCCACTGGCCGTCGCCGCCGTGCTGGTCCCCTTCCGCGGTACCTTCTCCAATTCGGCGGCGGCGCTTGTGATGGTGGGCGTCATTGTCGCCGTCGCCGTGGTTGGTAATCGGATCGCGGGCATCGTGACCAGCGCGTCATCGGCCATCTGGTTCGATTTCTTTCTCACTCCGCCCTACGACCGACTCACCATCAGCCATCGACCGGACCTCGAAACGACAATCGCCATAGTCGTGGTCGGAGTACTCGTGACCGAACTCGCGGCCCGTAGCCGACAGCACTGGCAGGCGGCCAACAGTTCCACGGCGTACGTCGCAATGATTCACGCAGTTGCGGCGCTCGGCGCCGACTCGGCGCCCGTCACCGAGATCATTGGCCAGACCACTGACTTACTGATTCAACTGCTCTCGTTGCGTGCCTGTCGATTTGACCGTGCACTCTCGGACCCGCCGTTGGCGCAGATTCGATCCAATGGCGATATTGCGCTCGTGGGAATGCGATGGCCGGCGCGAGAGTTCGGTATTCCTGGTCCCGAGGCCGAAATAGTGGCGCAGTGGCGCGGTCGAGTCGTCGGACGCTTCGTCGTGACGCCCACACCCGGCGTGGCAGTCACGTTGGAACAACGAATCGTGGCCGTTGCGGTCGTCGACGTTGCCGCCGCGTACCTCGCGGGCGAGTCGCATGCAAAGTAAGTCGAATTCGATTAGGTGCCTGAACGAGCGTTCCGCTACGAAGAATCGCAAAGCGGCCTCTCGGAACACCTGGTACTCACGACAATTCGCTGAAATCGAATGTCAATAAGAGATACTGGTTCGATGCAGCGAGGCGTCCTACGGGTCTATTTGGGTTCGGCACCCGGTGTCGGTAAGACCTACCGGATGCTCGACGAAGGTTGGCGTCGTCGAGAACGCGGTACCGACGTGGTCGTCGCCTACGTGGAGACGCACGGTCGCACGCTGACCGAGGCCCAACTCCGCGATCTCGAAGTGATACCGCGCGCCACGCACGAATATCGTGGCGCGATTCTAGAAGAGATGGACCTCGAAGCCGTCTTGGCGCGCCATCCGGCCGTGGCTCTGGTCGATGAGTTGGCGCACACCAACGTTATTGGCAGCACCCATGAGAAGCGATGGCAGGACGTCGACGCGCTGCTCGATGCGGGCATTGACGTGATCACCACCGTGAACATCCAACACTTGGAGTCGGTGAACGACGTGGTGGAGAAGATCACGGGCATTCACCAGCAAGAGACCATTCCGGACGCCATCGTGCGCCGCGCCGAACAGATCGAGATCGTCGACTTAACGCCCGAGGCTTTGCGTCGCCGAATGGCGCACGGCAATATCTACGCCGCTGACAAGATTGACGCTTCGCTCTCGAACTACTTTCGCGTCGGCAACCTCAGCGCCCTTCGCGAGTTGGCGCTGTTGTGGCTCGCCGACCGGGTTGAGGACTCACTGCAGCGATATCTCGACGACCACACGATCGATAAAACCTGGGAGACCCGCGAACGGCTCATCGTCGGCATCACTGGTACGGCGACCGACGCGGATTTGCTGCGTCGGGCCGCGCGCATCGCATCGAGGACTGGCGCCGAGCTCTTCGCCGTGCATATCGTGAAGTCCGACGAGATCCGACATGTGCCCACGGACACGTCCCAAGCGCGCGAGCTCGTCGAGGAGTTCGAAGGAAAGTTCCAAGAGGTCGTCGACGATGACACCGCGACGGCCCTCGTGGCCTTCGCTCGCAGTGAACGCGGAACTCAGATCGTCCTGGGCGCGAGTCGGCCACGCCCATTCTGGCGCCCGGCGAACGGCGTCGTGGAAAAGGTGTTGCGTCACGCTCGAGATCTCGATGTCCACATCATTGCGGTGGGGGGAGAACGTCCACCCCACGTCCACCGTCGACGACAGACTGAGCGCGTGACCTGGACGCGCAAGATCCCGGCGTTGGCAATCACGATTGCCCTGATGCCGTTGCTGACGATCGTGATGAGCCAGATTCGCTCAAGCCTCTCGCTCTCCACGGTCTTCCTGGTATACCTCATTGCGATTCTCGTCCTCACCACGTGGGCCGGCGCGCTCGTCGGGGTCGTCAGCGCCATTTTCGCGTCGGCGCTCGAGAACTACTACTTCGTGAAGCCGCTCCATACGTTGGAGGTCGCTCGCCCCGACGACGTGGTGGCCCTCATCGCGTTCTTACTCTTCGCGGTGTCGGCGAGCGTGATCGTCAATCGATTCACCCAAAGTTCTCACGAGGCGGAGCGCGCACGCGCGGAGGCTCAGATCCTCGCCGGGGCCGCCGC
>Ga0182030_10006505_pt1 | contig 24652 bp, 25 predicted proteins | sample 812S3MmetaG_FD_121299 | JGI IMG/M metagenome (GOLD analysis project Ga0182030, IMG submission 121299) | Permafrost microbial communities from Stordalen Mire, Sweden - 812S3M metaG (Illumina Assembly) | ecosystem: Environmental > Terrestrial > Soil > Wetlands > Permafrost | place: Sweden...
CCTCTACAACATGGCGCACGCTACGCCATTGCCCGCGCTCTTGCTCGGCATTGGTTGGTGGCAGGACCACCCGTTGGTACTTGCCTTAGGCACCATCTGGCTCGGACACATCGGATTGGACCGAATGCTCACTTTCGGACTCAAATATCCGGACAACTTCCAACACACTCACCTGAGTAACGGGAATGCGCGGGTGCGATAAGTAAGCTTCCACTGCAGAAGTGACCCTCCCCGTCATTATGGCGCCTCGGGGCCGATAGCCCCCTACGCCGCCATCGGTACCGCCATCACTGCTGAGGGGCTTCTGGGTAGGCACGTTCGCCTATCTGAGTGCCCTGTGACAACGGATCCCGTCGCCAGAAACCATTCGGTCGATAGACCCACAAATAGACCCAACAATTCGATTCGTGGGTCCGGATGCGACGGAGCGGAACTATCTGAAGTGGCCTCATGCAACTTCCGCAGAACGCGAAAAGCCTGCTAATTCACCGGTTCAGGACTACTTGATCTGCACGCCAGAAATCGCGCGAGCGATGATGAGTCGTTGTATCTCTGAAGTCCCCTCGAAGATTGTGTAGATCTTTGCGTCGCGATGCCAGCGCTCCACCGGGTAGTCACGCACGTAACCGTAACCACCGAGGATCTGGATCGCCTCGCCCGTCACGTGCACGGCGGTCTCGCTAGCGAAGAGCTTGGACTGCGAGCCCTCACCGCTGAGGAACGGCTGTTTGTTGGCGGCCATCCATGCGGCGCGCCACACCAGCAGGCGCGCAGCGTCGATTCGCATCTTCATGTCCGCGAGCTTGAAGGCGATCGCCTGGTTCTCGATGATCGCCTTGTTGAACTGACGTCGTTCTTTGGCGTAGTCCAGCGAGTACTCGTAGGCCGCGCGCGCGATGCCGACCGCCTGTGCCCCGACGTAGGGACGGGTGGCCTCAAACGTGGCCATTGCGGCCTGACCGGAAGTCTTGACACCCTCGCGCGCCCGCGCGAGCTTCTCGTCGAGCTTCTCCTTGCCCCCCAGCAGACAACTTCCCGGGATCCGGCAGTCTTCGAGGATCACTTCGGCGGTGTGACTTGCCCGGATGCCCATCTTCTGGAACTTCTGGCCCATGCGCAGGCCCGGCGTGCCCTCGGGGATGACGAACGAGGCATGTCCGCGACTGCCGAGGGTGGGGTCGACGGAGGCCACGATGACGTGCACATGGGCGATGCCCCCGTTGGTGATCCAGGTCTTGGTGCCGTTCAGGACCCACTGGTCGGTGGCTTCGTCGTAGACGGCGCGGGTGCGCAACGAGGAGACGTCAGAACCCGCGTCGGGCTCGCTCACGCCGAATGCCGCGATCTTCACGTCGCCGGGGGTACCGAAACAGGCGGGGATCCACTCACCCACCTGCTGGGGCGTACCATTACCCATGATGGCCGCCATGGCCAGAGTGGAACCCATGATCGCCATGCACAAACCAGCGTCGCCCCAGGACAACTCCTCGAGCGCGAGCACCATGGTGACGCCCGAAGAGTCAGCAAGAGCACTGGCGAAGAAGTCCATCGAATAGATCCCGACCTTGGCGGCTTCCTCAATCACCGGCCACGGCGTCTCTTCGCGCTCGTCCCACTCGTGGGCAACGGGACGCATGACGTTAAGCGCGAAACCGTGAACCCAGTCACGCACCGTGGTCTGGTCATCGCTGAGGGCAAGAGAGAATTCGGTCATCGACACCCCACAATATTCGTCACGGGTTACCCGTGAGTAACATCAACCACCCTATTGCAAGATCCGCCGAAGTGGGCAAATGAAACAACCGCCGCCCGAGGGCGGCGGTTGCCTACTTCAGATTGATTGGTTAGTTCAGGACGACGCGCTTGGCGAGAGGGCCACGATCGCCCGGCTCGACATCAAACTCGACAGTCTGACCCTCGACGAGCGTCTTGCGACCCTCACCTTGAATCTCCGAGTAGTGAACAAAGACGTCGGGCTGGCCATCGACAGCGATGAATCCCCAGCCCTTCTCGTCATTGAACCACTTAACGGTTCCTACAGCCACTGTGGGCCTCCTTGTTTCTTTGGAACGGGCATCAGCCCATCCCGGAGGGAACCACAACGGCAACCTCAGGCCAAAGGCTACCTGTTTTAGGGCACATCGACAAATATTTTTTTAGCCTCGTCGGATGCGTGTCCCCCCAGATGAGTCCTCAACAATCCACCCTCGCGACACCAATTCGTCACGAAGTCGGTCGGCCTCGCTCCAGTTGCCGGCGGCGCGTGCTTCGTCACGGGCACGGACGAGGCCCTGCGTTTCGTCGTCAGAATCGTGGGTCGCCGAGAAGAGACTGAGGCCGAGCGCGCCGAACAGGACTGTCACCGCCATCGCGAGTGACTGGGCGTCGTCAATTTGACCCTGATCAGCGAAGGTGTTGGCGGTGCTGACGGCGTCAAAGAGCTCGGCCACCGCGAGGGGCGTATTGAGATCCTCGTCCAACAGGGCGCCCACCCGCTCCACCAACTCCGCGGACACGCCCGAGAACTCGAAGTCACTGGACGTCACCAATTGTTCCCCGCCAAGAACGGGCACCGCGAAACGTCGGGCCAGTGAATCGAGGCGGGCGAGGGCCCGTTCGGCATCGGCGATGGTCGCCGGCGACACTTCGATCGGCGAACGGTAGTGCGAACGAATCACCAACAGCCGGTAGGCGCGCGCGTCGGTGCGCTCGAGTAGGTCGGTCAAGGAAGTGAAGTTACCCAGCGATTTGCTCATCTTCTCCTCGCCGACCATGACCCAGCCGTTGTGACCCCAATGCTGGGCGAAGGCGCGCCCCGCCGCTTCAGCCTGGGCGCGCTCATTCTCGTGGTGGGGAAACTTAAGGTCGAGGCCGCCGCAGTGCAAGTCAAAGCCGTCACCCAGGAGGTCCAGGGACATGACGACACATTCGGTGTGCCAGCCCGGGCGTCCGTCGCCGAAGGGCGCCGACCAGACCGGGTCACCGGCCTTGGCATACTTCCAGAGCACGAAGTCCAACGGGCTGCGTTTTTCGTCACTGGATTCGATGCGCGCCCCCGCGCGCAGTGAATCCAGGGCCTGGCCCGCCAGCAGCCCGTAATCGGGGACCCGCGACGTGTCGAAGTAGACCCCGTCACTGATCACGTAGGCGATGTCATTGGCGAGCAGCGATTCGATCAGCGCGACCATCTCGGGCACGTACTGCGTCGCGTGGGGAACGTCATTGGGGCGCGCCACGCCGATGGCCGCCATTGCCTCCCACCACCTTTCTTCGTAGGTGGCCGCGACTTGGGACTCCGTCGTCCCTTCACGCAATGCGCGGTTGATGATGTTGTCGTCGATGTCGGTGACGTTCGAGACGTAGTGCACGTCGAGCCCACGAAAGGTGAACCAGCGCCGGGCCACGTCCCACACCAAAGTGAAACGGCCATGGCCCAGGTGGGGCAGGTCATAGACGGTGGGACCGCACACGTACATCGAGAGGCGACCAGGGTCGCGGGTCGCGAGGTCGCGAACCTCGCCAGAGATGGTGTCGTAGAGGCGCAGCACACGTACAAACTACGCCACCACCAATATGGTCTCGACGCCGCCGCCCGTGACAGAACCAGACTGCCCTCGAGGGAACGCCAAACGCCTGGCCTAAACTCGCTGCAACATGACCGACGCCCTCCGCCCCCGCAGTGTTCCCGAAAAGCCGACCCTCGATGGCCTCGAAGAGGCCTGGCTCGCGCGCTGGGACGACGAGGCGGTCTACCACTTCGACCGGTCGGTCACCCGCGCGCAGGTCTACTCCATTGACACACCCCCACCGACGGTGTCAGGTTCGCTACATATTGGCCACGTTTTCAGCTACACCCACGCCGATCTGATTGCGCGCTACCAGCGCATGACGGGCAAGAAGGTCTTTTACCCGATGGGCTGGGACGACAATGGCCTACCCACCGAACGTCGCGTGGAGAATTACTTCGGCGTACGATGCGATCCTTCTCTGCCCTACGAACCGGACTTCATCGCACCTGACAAGCCCGCGGAGAAGAAGGTCTCCATCTCGCGCAAGAACTTCGTCGAACTCTGTCACCGCCTCACCGCCGCTGACGAGGAGGTCTTCAAGGACTTGTGGCGACACCTGGGCATCAGTATCGATTGGTCGCTCGAGTACTCCACCATCTCGGCCCACGCTCAGGCGATCTCCCAGCGTGCCTTCATCGAGATGCTCGAGCGAGGCGAGGTGTACTCCTCAGAAGCGCCCACGCTCTGGGACGTCGACTTTCGCACCGCCGTCTCGCAAGCCGAGCTCGAGGACCGCGAGCGGCCCGCCAACTATCACCGTCTGGCCTTCACCACGCTGGACGGCACTGGCACCGTCGAGATCGAGACCACCCGACCCGAACTATTGGCCAGTTGCGTGGCGCTGGTCGCGAACCCCGACGACGAGCGCTACCAGTCGCTCTTCGGCACCCGCGTGCTCACGCCTCTTTTTCACGTTGAAGTACCCGTCCTCGCCCACGAACTCGCCGACCCCGAGAAGGGCTCAGGCATCGCGATGATCTGCACCTTCGGCGACACGACCGACGTCACCTGGTGGCGAGAACTCTCCTTGCCGACGCGCGCCCTGATCGGCCGCGACGGGCGATTCCTGCCCGCGGACTTCGGCGCCGCCGACTGGCCCACGCGTGACGTCGAAGCCGCGAAGGCCTTCTACGCGCAGCTCGAAGGACGCACCGTCAACCAGGTGCGGGCCACGGTGGTCGACGCGCTGCGCGAGAGCGGCGCCTTGATCGGTGAGCCCCGCGCCATCACCCATCCCGTGAAGTTCTACGAAAAGGGCGAACGGCCGCTGGAGATCGTGACCTCTCGCCAGTGGTTCGTCGCGACCCTGGCACACCGTGACGCGCTCCTCGTGCGCGGCGAACAGCTCCAGTGGCATCCGGATTTCATGAAGCACCGTTTCAAGTCGTGGGTCGAAGGCCTCAACGTGGACTGGAACATCTCTCGACAGCGCTTCTTCGGCGTACCTTTCCCGGTCTGGTACCGCCTCGACGAGAACGGCGTCGTCGACTTCGACCAGCCCTTGGTCGCAAGCGCCACGTCCCTGCCGATCGACCCCTCCAGTGACACCCCTCCCGGTTTCACGAGCAGTCAACGAAACCAGCCTGGCGGCTTCATTGGCGACCCCGACGTCATGGACACGTGGGCCACGAGTTCGCTGTCGCCCCAGATCGCCGGCCACTGGGGCACGGGACTCTTCGAGCGCGTCTTCCCGATGGACCTGCGACCCCAGGCCCACGAGATCATCCGTACCTGGCTGTTCTCCACCGTCGTACGCAGTCACTTCCAACACGACTCGCTGCCCTTCACCAATGCCCTGATCTCGGGTTGGGTCCTCGATCCGGACCGCAAGAAGATGAGCAAATCTGTCGGCAACGTGGTGACGCCGATGCCCCTGTTGGAGTTGCACGGCGCCGACGCCCTGCGCTACTGGGCGGCGTCGGGTCGCCCGGGCACCGACACCGCCATCGACGAGGCGCAGATGAAGATCGGACGCCGTCTGGCCATCAAGGTGCTCAACGCGTCGAAGTTCGTTCTCGGGCGCCTCGAAGGAGCCGACACCGTGACGCCGGACGACGTCAGCGAGGCCATCGACCGCGACTTGTTGGCGCTCCTCGCCCAACTCATCAGTGACGCGACCACGGCGTTCGACCACTACGACTACGCGCGGGCTATGGAACGCACCGAGGTGTTCTTCTGGTCCTTCTGCGACAACTACGTCGAATTGGCCAAGACCCGCTCCTACGGTGACGTCGCCGACCCGGCCACGCGATCAGCGCACGCCACCTTGTCGCTCACCCTGTCCGTCCTGCAGCGTCTCCTCGCGCCCTTCGTCCCCTTCGTCACCGAAGAGGTCTGGCGTTGGTGGCACGACGGCTCCGTGCACGTCGCGACCTGGCCGACGCTCGGCGAACTGGACAGTGCGCCCGCCGCCACCGGGGTCTACAACGCGGTGGGCGACGTCCTCGAAGCAGTGCGCCGCGAGAAGAGCCTCCAAAAAGTGTCCCAGCGTAAGGGGGTCGCCGAACTGGCTGTCCGCGGACCCGGTGAATTGCTCGATCTCATCCGCGCCGGGCAGCGCGACCTCATCGACGCGGGCGGCGTGCTCGGAATCGTCTACGAGGAAGCGGACGAATTCACGGTGAGCGTCACTTTGGCGCCCGACGCCTAAGAGACAACGACGCGGCAGTCCTCGGGGGTGACCTCGTAAATCGCGTGCTGGTCGAAGGCGCGAGCGAGCGCACGGCAGAATTCTTCGGATTGCTCGAAGATGGCCAGCCCCTTCTCCTCGGGCCAGTAACCCGTGGGGTCGCGCCCCAACGCCGGAGAACTCGACCAGCCCCTCGAGAGCGCGAGATCGCTCAGTTCGCGACGCCGGCGCTCGTTCTCGGGATCGAGCGGATTGGAGAACGCATTATCCGCGCTCACCACGTAAAAGGTCCCGCGCCGACTGGCCACGTCAATGGCGGGCTCCCAACCCGACGGGCCGTCTTCGACGAGTACCTCCACCGGGGGCGACTGGTAGCTCGCCAGCAACTCATCGTCGAGCACTCGCCGAGGTCGCGTCACGGATTCAGCGAAGGCCACCGCCGCACGCAACGTCGACGAGGTGCGCGGGCTAGCGGTGTGGTCGAAGGCGTGCTGGGTCAAGGGCAATTCGACGTAGTAAATGGGCGCGAGGGCTCGACGACGAAACTCCTCGACGAAGTCGCGCGCCACATTCACGTCGACCAACGTGTCGTTGCCTCCCTGGACTACTAAGAACGGTGGCGCCACCTCGCTCACGCGGTGAAACGGCGACATCTGTCGATAGAGCTCCTCGTAGCCCGTGTAGGGGTGCTGCACCACGCGCCGCTCGAGCAAGATGCGCAGCCCGTGGCCGAGTCCGTGCCAGTGGGTCTCGTCCCCCGTCATCTCCAAGACCGCGTAGAGCGCAATGCACCCACGCACCGACCAATCAGTGACGTCGCGCTGGTCCGGACTGCGCCACTCCTCGGGTTCACACAGCGCCAGCAACGCCGCCAAGTGTCCGCCCGCCGATCCACCCGCGACCACCACGCGATCGGGGTCGCCGCCGTAGTTGGCGATGTTCTTCTTGACCCAGCCAAGTACACGCTTGGCATCGACGATGTGCGCGGGCCACAGGTTTCCCGGGGACAGTCGATAGTTACTGGTGACGACCACCCAGCCACGAGAGGCGAACTCGTGCAGCATGGGCCGACCCTGTTCTCGCTTGTCACCGAAGGTCCACCCACCGCCGTGGAAGTAGATGATGACCGGAGCGTCATGGGGCGTGCGCGACGTGCGCCACACGTCGAGGACCTGACGGCGATCCTCGCCGTAAGCAATATTGGAGGTGACCTGGAAATCACGGGGGTGAAAGGGGATTTGTAGCATGGTGCGCCACCACGAACCCGCGACGTCCTCTCGCGGACGGCCCACCTCGAGCGCCCGGCGCGGGCTCGAGGAAAGCGCGCGGCGTACGACGGAACGCGAGAGGAATTGCACGACGATCAGCGCCAGGTTCTCGACGAACGCGACGAGTGCAACGATCAGGACCAACGCAGCGAGCCACGCCGTGTGCGGCCACCCCCACCAGCGCAGTAGCCCGAGCATCGCGAGTTCCAAGATGATCGCCTGGACCGGCAGCTCGCCGGCCGCCCACCCCACCGGATACGCGAACGCCGCGAGCAGACCGTGACGTCCAGGGCGCAAGGCCGTGAGGGCGGACACGACTAACCACAGTGACACCGCGGCGATGATGTAGGCCATGTCCCATTGTTGTCGGTTAGTCCCGAGTGGTCAAACCTCCTTACAGCGTGTGTCCTATTCGGACCCACCGGTCCGCCTTGACCGACTGAACCAATTGGCTCAGCGGTGCTTGCTCACCGTCCGACTTCCCAGACGATGGTTCGACTGAGTACTCGGTTCCGACCCAGGGCCCTCATCACGTTGCCGTGATGGTTGTGCGGGTGACGATCGGCTCTTCCCGCGTGCTTCGCGGTGCAGATCCCAAGAGGATCAGGCTGTGGATAGAAGCGGGGGGGGCATAGGAGGCAACAGTGTCACTGTTGAGGGCTCTTTGGGTCGCCAGTGGGCCAGGTTGATGGCCGCGTTGAGGTCGCGGTCGATGACCAGACCGCAGGCCCCACACGAGTATGTCCGCGCCGAAAGGTCAAGGTCGCACTTGAGTTCGCCACATCCCGAGCACGTCCTGGATGAGGGAAAGAATCTGTCGGCTACTCGAACCTCGACCCCGTGCCACCGGGCCTTGTAGAGGATCTGACGGGAGAGTTCTCCCATGCCAGAGTCCGAGAGTGACCTCGCCAGGTGTCGGTTCCTCATCATGCCCGCGACGTTCAGGCCTTCGATCACGAGGATCTGGGCTCGGTCCACGAGAGTCCTGGAGGATTGGTGGACCAGGTGTCGTCGAGTGTTGGCGACCTTTCGGTGGGTCTTGGCGAGTCGGGCCCTCGCTCGCTGGCGGCCCTTGGACCCCGGGGTGGTCCTGGCCAGGGCCTGGTTGGCCGCCTTGAGCTGGCATAGCGCTTGCTTCAGTGTTTTCACCCCCTCGAAGCTCTCGAAGGGAACGCCGTGGGCATCAGCAGCGACGCAGAGGGACGTGATCCCTCGGTCCACTCCGACAGCAACGGCGTGACGACTGGTGCGACTGCGCTCGGGCCGGTCGAGCTGCGCGGCCACACCGGTGAGTGACACCGTCCAACGACCAGCCCGCTGGGTGAGCGTGGCGGAATAGACGTGGAAGCGACCGGCGTCGATCATCCAGCGGAGCTTGCGCGTCGGTCCAAAGACTTTGACTGGTCCGAACTTGGGCAGTCGCAGGTGCGAGGGATCGGTGAAGCGGATGGGTTGGCCTGATGGTTCCCGGCCTGGCGTCGCGCGATTACGAAGGCGAAAGCTCGGCGTCACCTTGCCCTTGGCCTGGAAGCGGGGAAACCGGACGGACGTCCCGCTGCGCTCACCCCGTCGCGAAGCAGAGAAGTTCTCGAGCGCCCGGGCCGCGTCCACCGAAGCGCACTCGAAGATGTCGTTGGGTAGCTCGTGGCGCCAGGCAAGGCCGCAACTCCCATCCTCGTTGACTGGTGAGTCGTCGGCCTCTCCGTTCTTCCAGGCGTTGAACTCGTTGATGAAAGAGAAGCCCGACCAGGAGAGCGAAGGAGTGGGTGGTTCGCACGGATCGCCACTTTCATAGAGAGCATCTCGTTCGGCCGTTCTGGCGTCCAGATTGGCTTTCACGCGAGCCAGGTGGTGGTTCACGGTGAAGCGACGGGCGCCCGCGCATTTGGCGAGGAGGATCTTCTGCGTGACATTCGGGTCAAGGGTGAACTGGAACGTCACGGCTCTCGAGAGCACCTGACCGGTGTGCGAAACGGGCGCTGCAGTTGGTCGAGGTGCCACACCGGCATTCTTGAGGCGACGTGTGACATGTACTGGGGCGGTACTGATGTCGTGGAAGAACAGATGCCTGAACCCTCATTGACTGACGGTGTCGTGACCCTCAGACCACTCGCCACCAAGGACGCACCCGCGTGGCTCGAGGGGGAGGACGAGGAGCAACGCAGATGGTTCGAGGCTCCACGACCTTCGCAACTCTCCGATGTGGAACAGTTCATCGCTGACTGTCAAGAGTCGTGGCGAGCGATGGGGAACCACCGTCATTGGGGCATTTGGAGCCGTGATCCCGACGTCTTGGTGGGCGGCATCGACCTGAGGGCGCTGGGGAATGACGAGGTGAATCTCTCGTACCTTGTTTTCCCCGGGCATCGGCGACGCGGCGTCGCTCTTCGAGCGGCACAACTCGTTGTGCAGTACGCCAGCACGTCAATGAGTGCCCAGACCGTCATCATCAAGATGCTGACGGGGAACGAAAAGTCACTCAACCTTGCTCTCGCCCTTGGGGCTCTGTACGTTGGTGATGAACCCTCTGACGGCGGCGCCATTTTTCGCGTTTTTCACTTGAGGCTTCACGACACGCCAAGGGAAAAATGAGTCGCCCGCTGAAGAGCGGACTTAGCTCAGCGCTAGAAGGACCTCGGTGATGGCGGCGACGTGCAACCAACCGGTGGCGGAGGTCACGGTGTTCTCGAAGCAGCGCGCCAGACGTCGACGTCTCACGAGATGTCCGTGGGCCACCTCGACCCGCCAGGCGTGACGAATGGGGCGAAAGATCTTGGCCCCGCGCTCGTTGCGCGGTGCTTCGTCCCACCCGACGCGGCGAACCTCGCAGTTGAACTTATTCGAGAGTCGCGTGGCGGCCGTCACCGCAGTGCCGCGGTCGACGAGCACGAGCTCCAGTCGCTCGTCCGCTCCTGAGTGAGCGAGGTCCTCAAGTATCTGTTCGACGGCGCTCGCCTCGGACGTCGAGGCGGGGATCACTCTCACGCAGAGCGGCAGCCCCGTGACGTCGACGCAGACAATGCGTTTGGAGCCATTAGTCCGACCGTAGGGGCCTCCCTGGTTGTGGAAGGTGACACCCCCGTTCGAGGCACCTCGCGCGAGGTGCGTGTCGATGACCACCATCGATGGTCGGAGATCCTTTCGACCGAGGGCGGTGCGCGACGACGCGTGCAACTCAGTGAGAACCCGGGTCCACGTTCCGTTCCTCGACCATCGACGGAACTGCGACCAGACCCTCGTCCAGGGGCCGAACTCATCAGGCAGGAAGCGCCACTGGCACCCGGTGTGTGAGATGTAGAGCATCGCGTCGACGACGTGGCGAAGGTCGGCTCCGTGTTTCGGACCTCGTTTAGTGGGAACCAGCAGCAGGGGTTCGAGGAAGTTCCACTGGTTATCGGTCAGATCGCTTGAATAGACCACGCCTTAATGTTGTCGGTCGTAGCGTCTGGTGCACTCGCCAAATAGAACACACGCTCTTAGAATCGGCCCATGCCCCCACTACACCCTTCGCTCGAGCGCCTTGACGGTACGGTCGGAATCTGGACCGGTGCGCACGAACTCGTCGCTCCCACCGTGCACGGTGGCGTTGCGCTCGAACTCGAGTCATTGGGGTACTCGGCGCTGTGGTTCCCCGAGTCCTGGGGCCGTGAGTCGCTGACCAGCGCCACGCTGTTGCTGGCCGCCACGTCGACCCTCACGGTGGCGACGGGTATCACCAACATCTGGGGACGCGACGCGGTTGCGTCAGTGAACGCCGCACGCACGTTGAGCGCGACCTTCAATGATCGGTTCGTCCTGGGACTCGGCGTCAGTCATCAACCCCTTGTCGAGAGGCTTCGTGGGCACGAGTACCAATCGCCCTTGGCGAACATGCGCGAGTATTTGGCAGCGATGGACAAGGCGCCCATGCACGCACAGGAGTTCGAGCACGCTTACGCTCGCGTCATCGCGGCTCTCGGACCCAAGATGCTCGCCCTCGGCGCCGAGATGGCGGATGGTGTGCACACGTATCTGGTCGACGTGGAGCACACGTCAATGTCGCGCGAGATCGTTGGCGACAAATTCCTCAACGTGGAGCAGGCCGTCGTCATCGGCCAGAGCCGCGAGGAGTTCCTCACGCGTGCGCATGCGCACCTCGAGTTCTACACCGGACTCGAGAACTACCGAGCCAACTGGCGGCGCATGGGATTCGGCCCCGAGGACTTCGTCCGCGGCGGCTCAGAACGTCTCTGCGACGCGATGGTGATCCACGGGGACGCGCCAATCATCGATCAACGTGTGCGCGATCACTTCGAGGCCGGCGCCAACCACGTCTGTCTGCAGGTGCTGGGGCCGGACCCCCACGTCCCGCCACACGACGATTGGCGACTCGTCGCGCAAGGGATAACGCTGGCGACTCCCTAGCGCAGGTCGTTGGGCCCGAAGACGATGACCTCGTCATCACCCTGGTGAGGACCGCCGCCGCGCGCGCTGCGTACCAGCAACGTCACTGCGCCGAGCGACACGAATTCCATTGCACCGATCACGATCCAGCCCACGGTCACCAGAAAGAAACCGACGAAGAGCCCCTTCAAGAAGCCGTGGCGAAACATCGCCGCGATCCACAGGGGCACCCACGCGAAACTCCAACTGACGATTGGCGCCACGAAGACTGCCGCGCCACGCCGGCGCCATCCCAGGTAGACGCCGAAGAGGGCAGTGGCCACCAGACCCCAGAGGACCGCTCCTCCATGGTCACGGGGACTCACCTCCCAGATGACCAGTATCACGGCCATCACGAGTGACCAGGCGACCATGGCCGCCGAGACGTTTCCCCTCGCGCGCTGGCGGACCTGGACCACGAAACTCATGACCTCAACCTAGTGGCTGAGAGCGGAAACGTCCCACGACCACTACGCTCGCATCGTGTCCAGTGGCGTTCTTGCTCTCTTGGGGTCCGGCGAGACCGGACCCGGAATGACGAAGGTCCATCGAGGTCTTTTGGCGCACCTCGACGAACCTCGAGCGGTCAATCTCAACACGCCTTTCGGGTTCCAGGAGAACGTCCCACAGATGACCGAGAAACTCCTGGCCTACTTCTCGACGTCGTTGCACCTCGACATGGTGGCGCTCGACCTGCGCTCGTACGACGCTGCGACGGCCGAACAGCGACAGAACTTCAAGGACGCCGTTCGTCGCTCCAATTACGTATTCGCCGGTCCGGGTAGTCCGTCCTACGCGCTTCGCCAGTGGCTACCGATGCACCTGACCGAGGACCTCACGTCGGTACTTGCTCAAGGCGGTGTCGTGTGCTTCTCCTCAGCGGCGGCCTTGACACTCGGCCACTACGCCCCTCCGGTCTACGAGATCTACAAATCCGGCACCGGCCTCGAGTGGCTCGCGGGGCTCGACCTGATGTCGGCCGTCGGACTCGACTGCGTGGTGCTGCCCCACTACAACAACGCCGAGGGTCGCGACTACGACACCAGCCGCTGCTACATCGGCGAACGACGCCTGCGCCTCCTCGAGGAGATGCTGCCCACCGGGGTCGGCGTCCTTGGTGTCGACGAGCACACCGCCGCGGTGATCGACCTTTCCACCATGACGATGACGATCAAGGGCAAGGGCGAGGCTCACTGGCGACTCAACGGAAAGGTCTCCGATTTCTCCAACGCCAGTGAGGTCAAACTCGCCGACCTCGGGGCGCACGCCAAGGTGTTGGCACCGGTCGAAGAGTTGGCTCCCCCGACGTCGCAGGTGGTCGACGAGAGCGAGGTGATCGCCCTAAGAGTCGCGCAGGAGCGTCTGGCCGACGCGCTCAACGCGATTCGCACCAGTGCGCGTGCGCAGGGGCAGTACGCCATCGCCGACGAGATCCGCGACGCCCTCAACGCGGCGGGTGTCGTGGTGCGCGACGGTGCCGTCGCGGCGCCGAAGTAGACCGCTAGGCGATGGCGCAGCGATTCGGACCGAGTTCCATCTCGGCCGCATCGTTCGCCAGGTCCTCGCTCCCTGCGTTGATCCGCACGATGCGCTGATAGTTCGGCGGGCGGTCCTTCACGTTAGCGATGGCCCAGGCCACGAAATCCGTCTCGCTCAACATCAAAGCCGGCAGGGTGGCGCGTAACTCTCCCAAGGGGCGTGCGACGAACTGCCCGGTGTGCACGTCGACGGCGACGCCGTAGTGGGCCGGGAACACGACCGTGGAGTCCGACAACGGGAGTACGCGTTCGTGGAGGCTCTGGTACAGGTTGTGCGCGAAGACCTCGGCCTGGTCGGCCAGGTCTGGTCGGCCCACGCTCTCGAGGAACAACGTGTCGCCGGTGAAGATGGCCGACGTCGCGAGCTGGTACATCGTGGAGCCCTCGGTATGGCCGGGCACACTGACCGCCGAGACCGTGAGTTCCACTTGAGGCGCTAGTTCGATTCGGCGCCCGTCGGTCAAGGGTTCAAAGGCGAAATGGAAAGGATCGGACGGGCTCAACAACAGCGTCGCACCAGAGTGCTCGACGAGTTCACGTGCTCCCGAAATATGGTCAGCGTGCAGGTGCGTGTCAAGGACGTGCGTGATCGCCCAGCCGTGCATGGCCGCGACGTCCTCATAGCGCTCAACGTCGAGGGAAGGGTCGATCACGACACAGCGCTCGCCCGAACCAACGACGTAGGAGAGGCAACCCTTGCCACGACGTCGCAACTGCACGACGGTGGCACCGCCGAAGTCACCGGTCACGGTGTCGTAGGTCCCCGCCCACGCCGACATTCCGCCTTCGAGCACGGCGCTGGCGATACCGCGGCCGGCGAGGATCTGCGCGCCTTGCATCGCGCGCGCGCCCTTGGCACAGATCATCACCAGATCGCGGTCGCGCGGCACCTGGTCGAGGGACGCCTCGAGTTCGGCGAGGGCAATGTTGTGCACGCCCGGAATCTGCCAATCAGCCACTTCATCGGGGTCGCGAACGTCGATCATGTAAAGACTCGTGTCTTCGTCGAGTCGTTCCACCAACTCCTGGGTCGAAATACTCGAGATGAGGTCGCTATTCGTCACGAGTGAAGTCTAGGGTGAAACTGGTCGAAATCCCGATTGCACAATGACCCCGGAGGTGTAGAAGATGAGCCAGATTGACAACGTTGACGTCGCACACGCCCTCACCCTTTTGAGCGCTGGCGCCCTTTTGATTGACGTGAGAGAGGATGACGAGTGGGACGCCGGTCACGCCGCCGCAGCTCGCCACATCGCACTGTCCTCGGTGCCCGACGTCGTGGGCGACCTGGCGCGCGACCGTGCCATTATCTGCGTGTGCCGCTCCGGCGCTCGCTCGGCGCGCGCCGGACAATTCTTGATGGAACAGGGTTTCGAGGTCGTCAACCTCGAGGGCGGCATGACTGCTTGGCACGCCGCCGGCGAGGAGATGGTGAGCGAGGAGGGTGAACCCCGCGTCGCCTAAAGAATGACGAGTTCGCTCACGACTTGTCGCCGAGCAGACCCTTCTTCTCTTCTTTCTTCGCGTGCTTGTCGTTGCGCTTCTCTTTGAGCGACTTGCCGACCTTCTTCGTATTGTGTTGGTTCGGTGATTTGTCAGCCATTGGGACTCCTTGACATAGGCGTCGTCGTTGTTGGCGGCGTCGAAATCCCTATGCGCGCCGTCTGGTCTCGAAAATGAGGGGCGATTGTCTGGGCCGGTCAACGTCGAGGTCCGCTCTCGCAGAGGGATACTCCCTACTGACCTTAACCGTCCGCGTTATGCGAGACCAACCTTCCAGCATCCAGGAAACGCGGAGCCAAACCAGTGGACGCCACGGGGCGAGGAGGCTACTGAAATATTTTCATTACAACAGTGCGACAAAGCCCCCTGATCGAGAAATACACCGATATTGTCGCAACTGGCTGGCGCTCACGTCGATCTTGGCGCGGGGGAGAGCGAAGGTGGATGTGAGCGCCCGGCCGACTCTAGCGACAACCTACGTGTGCCGACCACCGTCGCTAGGACAATGCGATGCCATCGTGATCCGCGCGCGCCGAGATCCTTTGATCGGCATCTCGCGACCTTCTGGTGGCGCAGAACTCTTTCGACGAGAAGACGAGCGCGGGTAGTGCCGCGGCGTCCCAACTACACGCCATCCTCGGAGAGCGCTTCGATGAATTCGCCCTCTGATCCGACTCCTACTTCTCCCATCGCCACCTCGCCCACCGACGAGTAGCCCTCCGCGATTTCCTCACGAAGGGGCGACACGTGGTGTTGCAGACCGGGTCCGCGCATCCATGAAAAGACGGCGCCGAGGAAGCACAAACCTGCCGCGACGAGGAACGCCAGGTGCAATCCGTGTGCGAAGGGTGCCTCGATCAGACTCGGGAAGAAACTGTGGCCCAACAGCACCTGGGAGTGCACTCCCGGCAGAGACAGCACCTGTGGCCCGAGAAGTTGTTGGATGGGATTGATCCCGAGGAACGCGGAGAACAGGCTGCCGATGGCGGGGATGTGGCTGATTGCGGTGGCCTGGGCTAGCGGGACCCCTTGGTGTGTGAGTCCCGTGAGGAGTGACTTCGGAAGTGTCGCCGAGAGACCCAAGGTGATGACCGTGAAGAAGAAGCCGATGGAGAGCACCGACGCCGAATTCTGGAAGGTGTTGAGCATGGCTCCGCCAGCCCCGCGGCGATTGGCAGGCAGCGAGTTCATGACCGCCGACGAGTTCGGCGCGGCGAACAGTCCCATCGACAGTCCCACTAACAAGAGCAGCGACGCGAACAATGGGTAGGGGAAGTTGATCGGGATCGCCTGCAGACCTACCAGGCTCAAACCCGTGAGAACCAGACCCACCGTGGCGAAGTTACGGGCGCCGTGACGGTCAGCGAGACGTCCCGACACCGGTCCAGCGATCAAGAATCCAATGGTGAGCGGGATCATGTAGATGCCGGCCCACAGTGGCGTTCGGGCGAAGTCGTAGCCGTGCTGGGGCAACCAGATGCCCTGGAGCCAAATGATCAAGATGAACTGCAGCCCACCGCGCGCCAAAGAGAGGCATAACGTCGCGAGATTGCCCATGGCGAAACCTCGCGAGCTGAACAGACTCATCTGGAACATCGGGTCTTTCACTCGGCGTTCGATGAACACGAAGGCGATGAGGACCGCCACTCCCCCGATGAGGCACGACAGAACGAAGGGGCTGGTCCAGCCCATGGCGTGACCACCGTACGGCTGCAGACCGTAGACGATGCCGGTCAGGATGGCGATGAGTCCAATGGCGAAGGTGAAGTTGCCCGTCCAGTCGATCGTCGAAGGGGTCCGTGCACCGTTGTCGTGAAGTTTGTAGTACGACCAGAAGGTTCCCAGCAGGCTGACCGGCACCGAGACGAGGAAGACGAGATGCCACTCGATTGGTGCCAGGACGCCACCGATCACGAGTCCCATGAACGAGCCGCCGATGGCGGCGACTCCGTTGATGCCCAGGGCTAGTCCACGCTCGTTCGCCGGAAAGGCGTCAGTGAGGATCGCGTTGGAGTTGGCGAACAAGAAGGCGCCACCCACTCCTTGACCGACGCGCATCGCAATGATCCACAGCGCACCACTCGTGCCCGTGAGCCACGTCACCGACAGTAGGACCGAGAACACCGTGAAGATGGCGAAACCCAGAGTGAACATCCGCACCCGCCCGAAGATGTCCCCCACTCGACCAAAGCTCACGACCAGTACCGACGTCACTAGCAAGAAGCCGGTCAGGATCCACAAGAAGTAGGGCGTGTTCGACGACGCAAGTGGATTGAGGTGGATCCCACGAAAGATGTCGGGCAACGCGATCAGCAGAATGGAACCATTGATGGTTGCCAGCAAGATGCCCAGTGTGGTGTTGGACAGGGCAATCCACTTGTAGTTGTCCGAATGCGGCGGCGACGATAATGGCGTGTTGAGAGTTGACACGAGATACTCCTAGGGACGACAACGAAGAAGTTATTTAGTTGTTACAAACTAATTACCAATATAGTGGTGGCGTGACCAACGTCAAGCCGTCAGTGATGACCAGCGAAGAGAAATCTGCCGCGGCGGCGCTGCGGGTCTCCATTTCTCGGATTTACCGGGCTCTTCGCCTCAGCGCCACTTCGAATATCACGCCCTCGCAGGTGTCGGTGCTCTTTCGCATCGAGCAGTTCGCCCCCGTGAGGATGGGCGTCCTCGCCCACCGCGAGCGCATCACGCCGGCCACCCTGTCGAAGGTCGTCGATTCGCTCGAGACCCTAAATCTGGTGGACCGCGAACCCGACCCTCTGGACGGGCGCGTCACTCTGGTCCAGGTCTCGCCCGCCGGTCATCGTCTGATCGAGACCCTACGAAACGCCAGCACCCTGGCGCTCGAGGACGCGTTGGCGAAAATGCCCGCTAGAGATCGAGAAGTCCTATTGCAATCGCTGCCCGCATTTGAGCAACTCGCCGAAATCCTCCTCGCCGGCGACGACGAACTCTGAATTCAGCGAGACCTTCGCCAGAGCGAGTCCCGTCACCGACCGCGGACGTGAAAGCCCGGCGGGTGTTGCCACTCAACGGCCACCGGCGAACACGAAACGTCCGCTACTCCGGTTGGTGACAAACGGCCTCGACGTTGTTCCCATCGGGATCACGAACGAACGCCCCGAAATAGTTAGCTTCGTACTCGGGCCACAGGCGCGGATCATGAAGGACTGGTGCACCGAGTTCGACCGCGACTTCGAAGAATCGACGTACGGCCTCGCGATTCGCCGCGACAAAGGCGACGTGGCACTCGCGAAAGCCGTCACCGGTCTCGCGTGGGCCGATCCAGAATTCGGGCTTCTCATCGCGGCCGAATCCGACGACTCGTTCAAATTCCATAACGCGGCGCCCTCCGAGAGTGGCGAGGACCGCATCGTAGAAGGCGGCACTGGCTGCGACATCGGCGCATTGGAGTGAAACGTGATCAAGCATGGTTCTATCGTCGCTGAACGCAATACCGTGCGATAGGGACAGACGTCACATCTGACTAGAAGTATCCCGCGCGACGTCGCCTGTTCCGTCGTGGCGTCGCATCCCTTTAAACTGACCGGGCTTTGCCATCAAGCGCCAGACGAGGATCACCATGTCAACACCCACTACCTTTACCTTCGCCAACCAGACGGTCAACCGCCTCGGCTACGGCGCGATGCGAATCACCGGGCCCGGGATCTGGGGCTATCCCGAGGACCGCGAAGGATCCCTCGCCGTTCTGCAACGCGCGGTCGAATTGGGTGTCGACTTCATCGACACGGCTGATTCGTATGGACCCAACGTCTCCGAAGAGCTCATCGCCCAGGCCCTGCACCCCTACGGCCACGTGAAGATCGCCACCAAGGCCGGACTATTGCGCACGGGTCCCAACATCTGGATTCCCTGCGGTCGTCCGGATTACCTGCGTCAGCAGTGTGAGTTGTCACTGCGTCGACTCGGTCAAGATTCGCTCGACCTGTTCCAGTTGCATCGCATCGACCCGTCGGTACCCAGTGACGAGCAATTCGGGCTCTTGAAGGAATTACTCGATGAGGGCAAGGTCAAGGCCGTCGGACTCTCTGAGGTCTCCGTCGACGAGATCAAGAACGCGCAGCGCGTGGTGCAAATCTCGACCGTGCAGAACCTCTACAACGTCACCAATCGCCAAAGCGAGAACGTGCTTGATTATTGCCAGCAACATGGCATTGGCTTCATCCCATGGTTCCCTGTTGCGGCGGGTGATCTGGCTCGTAGCGGTGGGCCGCTGCACTCGTTGGCCTCCGAGCAGGGCATCACCCTCGCACAATTGTCACTGGCGTGGCTGTTACATCGTTCGCCGGTGATGATGCCCATTCCTGGCACCTCACAGGTCGCGCACCTCGAGGAGAACCTTGGCGCGGCACGCGTGGTCCTCGATGACGCAACATTTGACGCGATCACCGCAATCAGCGCGTAAACGGACCCGCTTGGAACCCCGAGCATCGACTTAAGAGGACCGCCTCGCGATGATCACCAGCGACCATCGATTCATGAGCGCGTGGCCCGAACCGTTAACGTGCACTCGGTCTAGTCCTTACTGCATCGAGAGGACGTCGTTCATGTACTCGAAGTCGCTCTCGTAGACGTGTGCTGACTTGATGATCATTGTCAAGGTGCCGACGGTGCACGCGACCTCCCTGGCAACTTCCTCTTGAAGGCTCGCTAGTTCCACTAGATTGCCATAGCCCTTGGCGCCGAAATCAATACTGTGCGCGTAGCACGACAGGTGCAGTGCGCCATCGATCAAGAAGAAGTCGAGCAAGCTGACGCAGGGGATGTAACTGGTATCAGTCAATGGCTGAAAGGTGGTGACCGTCGCTGATCTCGTCAGCGGATCTGAGAGCAATTTATCGATCACCCACTGGATTTGATTGCGACCACTGTGGTCATAGTCGCGCAGACGAGTGGCGTAACTATCCGCGTCGCCCAGCGCCGATACGCGATCGTAGCGAGTGAAGTTCTCGCGCATCCAGACCAAACGATGCGCATCGGCGTAGCGATGCACCACCGGATCGTCGCTTCTCGGTCGGGTCACCACCAATATGGGCAAGATGATCTCGCGAATGACGCGTGCGTCATAAGTACCTTCGACCCCGCTGTCCATGATGAGAGCGCTGATGCCAATCCACGCGTCGCCAATTGTGGCCGTCTCAATTCGCTTTGCAGCGAACGCCGCGACGTCATGGAAATCGGGAGTCGTGGACATGATTCCCTCACCGTACGATGAAAGCCGAAGGCGTCGCGGTGCACGACACCCTAGAGTTTGAAGCCACCCTCGGGTGCGGAGTCGCCCTCAGAAGGCGTGTTGCCCTCGGGTGACGCGTCGGTACCCTCGTCGTCGACCGACACCGCCGCCAATGGGCCGTGCTCGGCTTCGTAAGCATTGAGGTCCGCGATCAAACTATCGATCTGTCCACTCGTCTCGGGGGTCGCGGTTCCCTTTTGCTGGTCGTAGACCGCCTGACCGAGCTGGCGCAGTAACCCGTCCGCACGACGCTTCGCCTGGACCTCCTCGATCTTCGATTGTCCCGCCTTGCCCGCTTCTTGGGCCTTCTGGGCCAATTGGGCCGCTTGCGCCTTCATCTTGTCCATCAATGCCATTTTTTCCTCCTAGATACCGCCGATTAATCCGTCAATGCCGCTCTTGCCCGCTCGTTGATCGTTATGTTCCTCATTCTCGAACTGATGATGCAACGTCGACTGCAGGATCACCGGCCCGTCACCACTCAGGGTGACCAGGTTGATGCCAGTTCCCCCGAATGCCGCGGTCATCAACAGTTGCGCGTTGAGCGCACCGACGCGCTCGACGTTGAAGTTGACGGAGTCAGCGAATGCGACGACCGCGCCCGCGTGGACCTGGATCTTGCCGCCGTAGTCGGCGGGGTTGAGGTCGATCAAGCTACCGCCGCCGGCCACCAGTACCGTCCCGTTCCCGGTGAAGTGTTCGAAGATGAACCCCTCCTTCGAGCGTCGACCGAGATTGAATCCCGCCCAGTCGATGTCGTAGGTCACGCTCCCCTCGGCGCAGATCAGCGCGCGGCTCTCCGCTCGCCACCCCACGCCGTCACCGATCTCGATGGCACGCACTTGGCCGGGCTGATCGCCAGCGAAGGACACAAGTCCCGACCCGCTACTTGGCGTAAACCATTGGAAAGCGAGGCTTTGGCCGGTGAGGACCCGCTTGCCCACCTCGGTCGCCGTCGCCAAGGCTGCCTTGAGGAAACTGCCCCCCTGCTTGGCTTGCTGCGAAGCTTGATCCGCCTTGCCCCCCGGCGTCGAGAGCCGGGTCTCCATGGTCACATTCGTCGTCTTCCATCGGAATTTTCCAGCTTCGGCGAAAATGTATTGCCCAGGTTCGATCTGGCACGTGATGTGCTCGGAGAACCCTCCGGTGATCTTGGTCGTCATTGTCATTGGCCACCTCTTACTCGAAGATTACCGCCGAACTCCGTGTCGTGCACGGGCGACTTCGACGACACGACGTCGCGCGCCACTCGGCAGGAACCATCGGTCGTCAGTCGCCTTCGTCCCACTACCTCGTCGATCCGACCAACCCGAATTGAGTTGACGAGGGCGTGGTCGCATGAAATGGGTCGATACCTATTTATGAGCCCCCAAGCAATTGAGGAACCATTCATAGCAGTGGGTTCGGCTCTACTCTCACTTGCATCGGGCATTGAAGACCGCCGACGTCGTCGCGAAAGGAAGGGAATTCCACGCTACCAATCACGACCACGCTCAGACCCAACACGTGAAATCTGTTGAGTTTCGACTCGCTCATTCACTGGTCGATTGCTCTCTCGAACAGGACGCCTGGTATACATCGGACCCTTTGAAGTCGAATTACCTCGAGAATAAGAAAAACGTCGTCCTCACGTTGCCAATGATTAGTGGGCTAACTTCGACGGTTAATCGAATGAGAGAGGGTGCGATGACCGCAGTCGTTTTCGGCGCCGGATTTGGGATAGTTATCGTCCTCTACATCGCAGTGGTCGTCATTGAGATTGTTGGTGTTTGGATGGTATTTACGAAAGCTGGTCAGCCGGGGTGAGGCTCCATCGTTCCGGTGTACAACGCGTATCTCTACTGCAAAATTGCCGGCCGCCCTGGATGGTGGCTCTTCCTATTTTTCATCCCAGTCGTTAATTTCGTGATCGCGGTGATTCTTGCATTGGACCTCGCAAAAGCCTTTGGCAAATCGACAGGATTCGCAATTGGTCTGGTCCTGCTGAGTTTTATCTTCATCCCGATTCTGGGATTCGGAACTTCGGTCTACACACAACCATTGATCGTCGCCCAGGTGAAATCGTAGGTAGAAAAGCAGAATAAATCGTGCGACGTGTGCCGCAAGAATATAGACGGGACCAATGTCATTACGACTGACTCGAAGTTCCGATAGTCTCCTCGTCGAACCAAATTATGGAATGGATCCGTAGCCTGCCGCACATCGCTCGAGGGATGCTGGCAGCGCCAATGGCCCCCATCATCAGGGAACTCGTCCTTGTGCCAATGGACTGATTGAGGTGTTGTCTCGTTTGGTAGGGTCAAAGTACAGCTCTAGACACGACGGTTGCGACGAGGTATCTAACGTCGGTAACCTTTAGGAGTCTTATGAGAACTTCGACGCCATTGCGAGAGCCACAGTCGCGACCGACATTCGTCGGCGTGAACCAGAACCACGTTGTGTGTGGGCACTGCGTAATGGGGGCGGACGTCCTGTCATGACAACTGACCGACCTCCTCGTTCTGCCGCCTCTGGGCCGTGCCAATGCAGTCGCCATACGTGTTGGCACGAGCACGAATGCCACTTCGGTGGAGTCGTTCGATTCACCCGAAATGCGCGTTCGAACTTCAACTCCTCGGTTGTACTTTGTCGTGAGTGCGCTGCCCCCCGCACCGCACAATCGCGCGGCGTAAACTTTCTGTAGTTTTGGGTTGGATTCGAACATCTCAGTCTTGACCTGTCCATTACCCGGTGAAGGTCAGGGGCCCGATGGCCTACCTTGATCGTCGCGATGCGCTGCTGAAGTCCTACGAGAACGCGGCCGTGATTATGTCGGGGATAGCAGTAGAGCAGCTCACCTTGGGGACTCCATGCCCCGGTTATGACGTGGAGGGTCTGATCGACCATTTGCTTGAGGCCGCCTTCCGAGCAGCTGCGCTGGGTCGGGGCCAGACTCCACCGGCCGGAGACGACTCGGCCCACGTTCAACTGGCTGACGCGCCCGCCCAGCTCCGCCTAGCCGCTGAGGAGGCGGCGCAAGCGTGGGGAGACGATTCGCGGTTGTCGTCGTCGTTCACCATGCCCTGGGGTGAGGAGTACTCGGGCGCGACCTTAGTGAACATGTATCTGGCCGAGTTGGCGACCCATTCCTGGGACTTGGCGCTGGCCACCGGGCAGCTCGGCAGGCTCGATCCCGCCCTCGCTGTGCCGGCACTCGACGGCGCGCGAGCCATGGTCAAACCGGAGTACCGCGACATGGTGGCGACGGGATCCCCCTTTGGGGCGGAGTTACTGCCACCTCCTGATGCTGACGACTGGGAACGCCTTGCTGCCTTCATGGGACGCGACCCGCGGGCATCGCTCGACGAGTAGCGCGGCGAAGACGCACGAGCCCTTCTGGTGTATCCTCCTCGGCCTTGACGAAGTAAGGAGAAGCGATCACCACCGCAACGACAGGTTGGCAGTCCCAACAAGACTTCCATGGAACTAGGAAGCTGAGTGATACCGCCTCGATAGCTGCCTTACGTCGACAGGGATGTCGACCACGAGGCGAGGGTCTTGGCTGTGGCGAATCGCGTCCGCGAGTCGAGGCTGACACCGAGGGCCCCTTCACTGTCAAGTGAGTCGGACTCCACTGTTCTTTGCGAGCGAGGCGCAAAACAACGAATCGTCGATGTACAGTTCGCTCATCGATCACCTCCGTGGTTTACTGGATCAGTGTTGAGATTCTCGAACAGGCATCGCGCATGCTGCGTCTGATCGCCGCGATTGACGAGGCGAACGGCGTGGCTGACGAGCGCGGTATCCCTTGGCAGGGGAAATTGCCGGCAGACACTGAGTACTATCGCAAACAGACTTCCACTGGCATCATCGTCATGGGCTACGGGACATACAAAGAATTTGACGCCCCTCTTCACAATCGAGAGAACTTCGTCGTCACCCACTCCGATACCGGCGAACTGAGACCAGGGTTCACAGGCATCGCTGACACGGAAAGTTTTCTTCACCAGCACTCAAACGAGCTCGTCTGGGTGATCGGAGGCGCTGCGTTGTTCGCGAAGACCATCACGAAAGCCAATGAGTTGTACATCACCCAGTTACACGACGACTTTCACTGCACCAAGTTCTTTCCAAGATTCTCCGATGCCTTTCATTTGCAGAGCGATTCTGGACCGCACGTCGAAAATGGCATCACGTTTCACTTTGAGATTTGGCAGCGCTCGCCATTGTCACCGCAATGACACCTGCTTCGAATTGCCATGAAACTGGTCGCACGATTATGGCTAAGGCTACTGAGCAGTCACAATGTCTATTTCGTGGAACCAGATTGTGGAGGGGATCCAACAACTACCCGCGAGTATTCAAGGTTTCCGATCGGGAACTCTTCAGATGACTGGCCGATATCTCGTCACGAAAGATCCCTGAGCGGTTCATGATGCTTGTCTCGAATTGCAGTCTGTGGCACAGGACACATA
>Ga0182030_10006506_pt1 | contig 24644 bp, 19 predicted proteins | sample 812S3MmetaG_FD_121299 | JGI IMG/M metagenome (GOLD analysis project Ga0182030, IMG submission 121299) | Permafrost microbial communities from Stordalen Mire, Sweden - 812S3M metaG (Illumina Assembly) | ecosystem: Environmental > Terrestrial > Soil > Wetlands > Permafrost | place: Sweden...
ACCGGACTCCTTAGAGACAGTCGTAGTGCAGGGTCATCGATTCCCGGATCCCGTGTACGACGAGCAGCTCCGGGTGGAGGTGAAGACGGTCTTACACGATGATCCGTTCTTCTACGACGCGCACGTCACTGTCACGGTACGGGATGGCGTCGTTCACCTCGAAGGCTTTGTTCTCGACTACAGCGACGTCACCACCGTGCTGCGAATCATCAAAAGGAAATTTCCCCGCCTGAAGCGGGTGGTTAATGAACTCGAGGTCTCGCGGGGAGACAGCGACGACGGCTGACGTTTCAGCTACCGAGTGACGTTCGAGTCGTCGATGCCGTTACGTTCCAGCTCCATCTCGTCGACGACCTTGCTGACGCCCGGTACAGACTCGGCAGTTCGCTCAGCCTCGTACTGGTCGAAATCGTTCCAGACATATCCGCCCAGATGCACGACGCCGTTATCGGCCTGCACCGTGACGTGCCGGGTGAAAATATGCGTGTTGGCCTTGAGCGCAGCCTCCACTGCTTCCGCGGTCTCCTTGTCGTTGACCTGCTGCTCGGAAGTCTTGTAAGGACCGGTCGCACATCCAGTCGCACCAGCCATTGCGCAAGCCGCCAGCGTCGTGCAGAGCAGGCGTTGAGTCAGTCGCATCATGGACCCCACCTCCGAAATTCGGACGGCGACCCGCCGCCGTCCCATCTCTAAGACCATCGTTCGAACTTGCAAGTTCCGATCCGGAGTTTCCCGGCTTCGAGCCGGGAATCCTCCGGACCGGATACCCGATCAGAACTTGTAGTCCACACCTGTCGAGAAGCCCACTTCATGACAACCGCCCCAGGTCGTAGGACCGGCGCTGCTGTAGTCCGTGAACACGATGTTGGTGCCATCGTGACAGTCGGTCTTGATGCCATGGCCCCCGGCTCCAATGTCATAGTGCGCATTGCCGTCATTGACAGTCTCAGCGGCATCGAAGTACACCGTCAGCTGCTTGTCGAGCTTGTGCTTAAAGGAGAACGTGTAGGAATTCGCCACGTTATCGCCGGCCGCCTGCTCCAACGGATTGTAATTGTGCTGTCCGGCGGGATCCCCCGGCGTCCTGCCGGCATGGGCCCAGCCGATGGCGATCTGGTCTGCACCCTCGTTCAGATCCTGCTCGAGGGCGAGCCAGGTGCCAAAGCGCTCGCGCTCGTTCTGGAATTCCAGGTCCGCAGGCACGCTGCGGAACAGATGCTCATAGATCGCATCGATGGCGAGACCGAAGGGGAACCGGTACTGGCCGCCGTACTTGAAAGCGTACTCGCTGGCGATGTCGGTCAGGTAGGGCGGCGAGCTGACTGCCGCGGCACCCGGATACTCGGCGGCAAAGGCATTGAAGGTACCGAAGTCGATCAGCGGGCTGTTGGTCGCCACCAGGTAATTGTAGTAGGGGCTGTTCGAACCAATGCCGTCACTGTTGCGGTTGACCCCGCGGTGCAGTTCCCACGCAGCCGTCAGATAGAGACCGCCCTTTTCGAACTTGATGTCGGCGCTCCAGGCATCGCCAAAGCCGCCGTCGTCGCAATTATTGAACAGGTTGCCACTCCCTGGGGAATTGCCACCTGTGCAGTCGGGCGATCCGAGCGGGGTCGTGACATTGTTATAGGTCACGTTCTGCCCGGGCGCGAACATCAGATCGACACTGACGCCCTGGATCACCGGCGAGTTGTAGATGATGGCATGGTCGAACCGGGTCCCGAACTCGACGCGGTTGTCGCCGCCGCTGTTGCCCATGATGGTGTTATAGCCACCGAGCTGGCCGTTGAACGGATTCAGACGGTCGGTCGAGGCCTTGTACGGCGAAAACTGTTCGCCGAACTTCAAAGAACCCCAGGTCTTGCTCCTGAAGCCCAGGAACGTGTCGCCCAGACCGATGGCGCCCATCACGGTATTAGACGACTTGGTCCAGGTGTCCTGCAGACCGGGCGCTGCCGACATGTCGATCGAGGTAGACACCTGATAGATGAAGTCGATGTTCGTCTTCGGGATGGTGTGCGATCCGCGGTAACCGATGTTGGAGCCATCGCTGGACATGGCAAGGATGTAGCCGACACGGCCGACCGCCCCGTACCCTTTGTTCGCGCCCCGGACGAGCCCGGAACTCGGATCCAGCGGGTTGGCATAGCTCCAATGATAGGCCGATTTCTGATCGATGCCCTTGGTCGTGAAGTCCAATGAGTCGTCGAGCGTGCCGTAAAAGCCCTTGAGGAACTTATCGAACTTGTCCTCCGTCGTAGCCGGCTTGGCCCCGGCCTTTGCGGTCGACGGCGCTTCCGCGCCCGCGCCGGTCGCCGCAGCGGCGGGAGCCGCGGGAGCCGCGGGGGCTGCAGCTGCCTTGGCCGCCTGCGCCTGCTGCTCCTTCTTCATGGCGTCGAGCTGCTGGGCCAGATCGTCGATACGCTGCTGCAGGATGCGCATGCGGTCCTGCATCGCCTGATCCTGTGCTGATTGGGCGGCACTCGGTTCCGTATACGTGCCGAGAATCAAGCCGGAAGCCAGCACTGCAGCCAGCAATCCGGGCGCCTTTCTGATAACCATGTAATCCCCCCGTTCGTGTGTGACGAAAACCGAATCGTTACCGAACTAGTCCGTTACCCACCATTCAGACGTGTAGTACCCATGTGCCATCGACGCTCCCTCCAAGCCGATCAAACCGCAGGAATCAGCCCGGCCCCGCGCGCCCAGCGATACTTTGCGCCCAGCACGGCCACCGGTATCTCGGTCGAATAGGCATAGGCCGGAATGCCGTGCTGGTACAGGTACTCGGCCGCCTCCTCCACCTCGATATCCCCGGCGAGCGAGGCCACTACGGGCTTCTCGATCCCCTGGGCGCGCATCTGCTGCACTGCCTCCACCATCAGCCGGGCAAACACCATCGGCGGGGTGATGATGGTGTGCCAGTAGCCGAGGATCAGCGCGTGAATGCGCGCATCCTGCAGCCCCAGGCGCACGGTGTTCTGGTAGGTAGTCGGTGGCTCGCCGCCGGTGATGTCCACCGGATTGCCGGCGGCGCCGAACGGCGGAATGAACTTGCGGAATGCCGCGTCCAGATCCGGCGGCATCGCCATGAGCGATAGGCCGTTGTCGACGCAGGCATCCGACAGCAGTACGCCGGAGCCGCCGGCACCGGTGATGATGACGACGTTGTTGCCCTTAGGGGTGGGCAGCACCGGGATGCCACGTGCGAACTCGAGCAGGTCGCGCAGCGAGCGGGCGCGAATCACGCCCGACTGCCGGAATACGTCCTCGTAGATCTTGTCGTTGCCGGCCAGTGCGCCGGTGTGCGAGCTGGCAGCCCGCGCGCCCATGCTGGTGCGGCCGGCCTTGAGCACCACGATGGGCTTCTTCTTCGACACCCGCTTCGCCACCTCGGCGAATGCGCGGCCATCCTTCAGATCCTCGCAGTGCTGCGCGATGATCTGCGTGTTGTCATCCTGCTCGAAGAAGGTAAGCAGGTCATCCTCATCGATGTCGGCCTTGTTGCCGAGTCCGACGATCGCCGAGACACCCATCTTGGCAGAGCGCGAGAAGCCGATGATCGCCATGCCGATGCCACCCGACTGGGACGACAGCGCCGCCTTGCCCTTGACGTCGTAGGCGGTGCAGAAGGTGGCGCAGAGATTCTTCGGGGTGTAGTAGAAGCCGTAAATATTGGGTCCCATGAGCCGCACGCCGTACTTGCGCCCGATCTCGACCAGCTCATTCTGGCCGGCGACATTGCCGGTCTCGGCAAAGCCTGACGGGATCAGCACCGCACCTGCAATCTTCTTCTCCCCGACCTCGATCAAGGCCTTGGCGACGACCTTGGCCGGAATGGCGAACACGGCTACGTCGATCTCACCGGGAACGTCCTTGACGCTCTTGTAGGCCTTCAGGCCCAGGATCTCATCGGCGCTCGGATGGATCGGGTAGATCGCGCCCTTGTAGCCGCCATTGATGAGGTTCTTCATCACCGAATTGCCGATCTTGCCGGCTTCCGAGGAAGCGCCGATCACCGCCACGGCATCGGGCTTCATGATGCGATTCATCTGCTTCACGATGAGCTCGTGGCTCGGGCGATAGCGTGCCGGTGCCGGATTGAAGTCGAGCACGATGCGCACATCGGCCGCGGTTGCGCCGCGATCGGTGGCAAACACCGGATTCAGATCCAGCTCCGAGATTTCCGGAAAGTCGCTGACGAGCACGCTGACGCGCTCGATCATGGTGGCGAGCGCTTCGCGATCCACGCCCTTGGCACCGCGGACGCCGCGCAGAATCTCGGCTGCGGCAATGCTGTCAAGCATCGACAGCGCCTCCTCGTGCGAGGCCGGCGCGAGACGGAAGGTGATGTCCTTCAACACCTCGACCAGAATGCCACCGAGGCCGAATGCCACCAGCTTGCCGAATGCCGGATCCGTCACCGCGCCGATGATGACTTCCTGGCCGCCCTGCATCATCTGCTGAATCTGCACGCCGAGGATTTCGGCCTTGGCGTTGTACTTGCGCGCGTTGTCGATGATGGTGGCAAAGCCCGCCTTGACCTGCTCGGCCGACTTCAGTCCGACCAGGACGCCGCCAGCCTCGGTCTTGTGCAGGATATCGGGCGAGACGATCTTCATGACCACCGGATAGCCGATCCTGTCCGAGGCGGCGACTGCCAGATCGGCGCTCGTGGCCACGGCCTCGGCCGGCAGCGTGATGCCGTAGGCCTCGCAGATGCCACGCGCCTCGGGCGCCGTCAGCGCACTGCGCCCGGCAGCCTTGGCCTGATCAAGCACCTTGCGCACCGCGCTCTTGTCAGCCGCCATCAAATCGCTCTCCCGGTCTGCACGGACATTGATTGCCACACTCAGATCGCCTTCTGACCACGCATGCCGGCGATCTCCGCGGCTGCAAAGCCAATCTCCGCCAGCACTTCCTCGGTGTGCTCACCGAGCAGCGGCGAGCGTGTGACCTCCGTCGGACTGTCGCTCAGCTTGATCGGATTGCCGACCGTCAGGTACTTGCCTCGCTTCGGATGATCAACCTCGACGACGGTTCCGGTGGCGCGCAACGATGGCTCTGCAGCGAGTTCTTCCATCGAGAGAATCGGACCGCACGGAATGTCGTGCTTGTTCAGCTCCTCCATGGCTTCAAATTTAGTCTTCGTGACGGTCCAGGCCTCGACGGCCGCGAATACCTCCTTCAGGCGCGGTAGCCGCGCGCTGGGCGTCGCGTAGTCGGGATCGGTGATCCATTGTTCTTTGCCGATCACGTGGCAGACCTCCTTCCAGACCGGCGCCTGCGTAATAAAGTAGAGATAGGCGTTCGGATCGTTCTCCCATCCCTTGCACTTGACGATCGAGCCGGGCTGGCCGCCGCCCGAGGCATTGGCGGCACGCGGCACCGACTTGCCGAATTTGCCGTGAGGGTATTGCGGGTATTCCTTCATCACCCCGGTGCGTGCCAGGCGCTGCTGATCGCGCAGCTTGACGCGGCAGAGGTTGAGCACACCGTCCTGCATGGCCGCGAGCACTTTTTGTCCACGCCCCGTGGTATTGCGTTGATACAGCGCCGCAACGATACCGAGCGCGAGGTGCAGTCCCGTGCCGCTGTCGCCGATCTGCGCACCGGTCACCAGTGGCGGACCGTCGTCGAAGCCGGTGGTCGAGGCCGAGCCGCCCGCGCACTGGGCGACGTTTTCGTACACCTTGCAGTCCTCGTAGGGCCCGGGGCCGAATCCCTTGACCGAGGCCACGATCATGCGCGGGTTGAGCTGCTGCACCCGCTCCCAGGTAAATCCCATGCGATCGAGCGCTCCGGGCGCGAAGTTCTCGACCAGCACGTCGCAATGCTGGATGAGCTTCTCCACCACGCGCTTGCCTGCCGGAGTCTTCGAATCGATGGTGATCGAGCGCTTGTTGTGATTGAGCATCGTAAAGTAAAGGCTGTCGGCGCCCTCGACGTCGCGCAGCTGTTCGCGCGTCACATCGCCCACGCCTGGTCGCTCCACTTTGATGACATCGGCGCCCAGCCAAGCGAGCAGCTGCGTGCAGGTGGGTCCCGATTGCACATGGGTGAAATCGAGGATGCGAACGCCGTCCAATGCCTTGCCCATTCCGCTCAAACCTCTCGCTTACTTGTACATCGTCTGATTCTTGGTGCCGGGAGCGTACTCGCGCGGATCGACCCAGATATTGATCACCGCGCTCCTTCGCAGCCGCTGCACCGACTCGCGCCCGCGCTGCAATGCCGCGGCGATCTGCGCCGGGTCGCGCACTTCCTCACCGTAACCGCCGAGCATTTCGGCAAATTTGCTGAACGGCACATCGCCGAGCAGATTGCCGACGCTGCCGCGCTGCTCGCCGTACTTCGCCAGCTGGCCGTAGCGGATCTGGTTCATGGCCGAGTTGTTGCCGATGACGGCCAGGTACGGTACGCCGAAGCGGTTGGCTGTCTCCATATCGAAAGCGGTCATGCCAAAGGAGCCGTCGCCGTAGTAGCACAGCACCTCCTTGTCCGGATTGGCCAGTCCCGCCGCGATCGCAAATCCGGTGCCCACGCCCAGCGAGCCGAGCGCCCCCGGATCCATCCACTGTCCCGGACGCCGCGGCCGCACCGCCTGCGCCGAGATCGTCACCACATCCCCACCATCACCGATGTAGATGGTGTTGTCCGCCAGGAACTCGTTGAGCTCATAGGCAACGCGATAGGGATGGATCGGCGTGTTATTCGACTTGAACAGCGGCATGAGCTTCTCGGTGGCCGCGGCCTCCGAAGCGGTCAATTGCTTCATCCATTGCTGCCGCGCCTGGCGCTTGTCGTTCTTGAGGCGGCCCGTGGCCGCCTGCAGCACAGCGCCCAGGATGGCGCCCGGATCGCCGACCAGTCCGAGCGATATATCGCGGTTCTTGCCGACCGTGCGGTAATCCATATCGATCTGCACCAGCGTCAGGCTCTTGCTGATGCGCTTGCCGTAGCCCATGCGGAAATCGAACGGCGTGCCGACGATGACGATCACATCCGCGTTGGCGAAGGCCTCGCCGCGCGTGCGATCGAAATGATGCGGATCGCCCGGTGGCAACAGCCCGCGGCTGCCGCCGTTGAAGTAACCCGGAATGTCCAGGCCGCGCAGCAGCGCGATGGCCTCGTTGTGGCCGCGCGCGGTCCACACCTGCTGCCCGTAGAGAATCGCGGGCCGTTCGGCTGCCACCAGGATATCGGCCAACCGCTCGATGTCGCGCGGATCGCCGATCGATTTGGTGGATGCCCGATACCTTCCGGGCTGTGGGATGACGGCTTTCGTTATATCGACCTCCCGATCCAGTACATCGCGCGGAATTTCCAGGTACGCCGGTCCCGGCGCGCCGTTGAAGGCCTCACGCGCCGCCATCGAGATCATGTCCGCGATGCGCTCGGTGCTCGAGACCGAGGCGGCAAATTTCGTGATCGGTGTCATCAGATCGACGTGAGGCAGATCCTGCAGCGAGCCCATCTTGTGCTGCGTCAGCGCGCCTTGGCCGCCGATGTGCAGGATAGGGCTCTCCGAGCGAAACGCGGTCGCGATACCGGTCACCGCGTTGGTACAGCCCGGACCCGCGGTCGTTACCACGCAGCCGAGTTTGCCGGTCTGCCGCGCATAACCGTCCGCCGCATGCGCGGCCACCTGCTCATGCCGAACATCAATGATGCGGATGCCCTCATCGACGCAGCCATCGTAGATATCGATGATGTGGCCGCCGCAGAGCGTAAATATCGTATCGACGCCCTCATTCTTGAGCGCCTTGGCCACCAGGTGGCCGCCCGAGACGAGTGTCGCATCCTTACTCTTCGGTTTGAGAGTGTCCTCGGCAGTGGTTGAAGCGGCCGCGCTCGGCGCGGCGACGGATACGGTATTCACGGCTTTCATGCTGCCTCCAGCTTCGGAAAACATTGGCTCTGGACCCGGCGATCAACCGTCCCGCCCCTAGCCTCTGGGCTCGGGGCGCAAACTTGCCCGCTATCGAGCCCCCCCGGGTGCAGGCTGGGCGATGCCAGCCCCGCCGGCTTCCTCGTCCTGGGCATACTTGATGCGACTCGCGGCGAAGTGCCGCACGCGCATCGGCTTGAGGATCACCAGGCCGATGAACGCCGCCAGCACATTGAAGCTCATCGCGATCATGAACACGGTGCTCCAGCCCTGCTTTATGGCCAGCGCCGCGGCGAACGGCACCAGCAGCGAGCCGGCACCCTTGGCCGTGTAGAGCATGCCGGCATTCGCCGCCGCGTATTTGCCGCCGAACGTGTCGCCCTGAGTGGCGGGAAAGAGGCTATAGATTTCGCCGAACACGCCGAAGTACACCGCGGTGATCACCACGAATGCCACCGGGTTGCTGCCGGCGCGACTCAGGCTGAAGAGGGCGGCGGCGCCGATCAGGAAGGCGATCGCCATGGTGTTTTCGCGGCCGATCCTGTCCGATACCCAACCGAAGAATGGCCGACCGACGCCATCGAACACGCGGTTGAACTGGAGCGCCAAGGTGAGTGCCACGCCCCCGAAACCGAACACTTCCACCGGTATCTTGGCGATATTGAAGTCCTTGGCGATCGGCGCCATCGATGCGGCCATCATCAAGCCGCCCGATGCGACCAGCACGAACATGATGTACATGACATAGAAGACAGGACTGCGCAGGACTTCGGCGGGCGCGTAGCCGTGCGCGGTCTGGTTGGCGCGGACGCGCACTGCGATGAGCTGCTTTGGCGCGGCCAGCATTCCCCAAGCCATCACGAACACGATTGCGCCCTGCAGCAGCCCGAAGAACAGGAAGGCGTGCTGGTAGCCGTCACTCGCGATCATATTCGAGATCGGTGCGATCGTGATCGCAGCGCCGGCGCCAAAGCCCGCCGCGGTGATGCCGGCGGCAAGGCCGCGGCGTCCGGGAAACCACTTCAGAGCATTGCCGACGCAGGTGCCATAGACGCAGCCGGTGCCGATGCCACCGACGGCGGCCGCGAAATACAGCACGCCGAGCGATTCCGCCATGGAATTGATCGCCCATGCGATGGCCACCAGGATGCCGCCGATTATGACCACACCGCGCGGCCCGAAGCGATCAACGAACCAACCCTCGACCGGGACCAACCAGGTCTCGATGAGCACGAAGGTGCTGAAGGCGACCTGAATCGCCGGTCGGCCCCAGTGAAATTTCGCATCGATCGGATTGACGAACAGCGTCCAGCCATACTGCAAGTTCGCGACGCAGGCCATGCAGACCACGCCGATAAACAATTGGATCCAAGGATTGGCAAGGAGCGATGTGTTCGCCCGCTCAGATGAATTCATGACGCGGCCCCCACACAGTCGAAGTTAAAACCCCGAACATTTTTGTTAGAGCCCCATTACGCCTCGGAGGCGCGCAGACCGGCTCTGGCGGGAACCATATGTGATATATCACGGGAAGTCAACGAACGTTAAGGCGTCACGAAGCGGCACTGTTGAATGGCATCAGAGCAGATTATGTCGTGCCAGTGCGCCTTATTGGTGCGAAATCGACCCATGTGAGTGTCTTTACTGACGCAGGGACTGTCCACTACACGATAATTCTACTATTTGATATATCTACTCGTATACCGTGCGGCCCTTGGGGGACCAAACGGCCTGGCGCGGACACATTGATGGCGCCGAAGCTCTAAGGAATGGCGCTTGCGAATCACCCTTGCGGAGCAGACCGTGGCGGCAACGACCCTGATGGATGCGCTCGTGGACAGCGTCGAACGGCAGATCGTCGAGCCCTCCACCGACGTGCAGCGCCCCGAGCGGGCCATGCGGCTGACGCTGCAACCACTGAATTCGACTTCCCTGCGCGATCAGGCCTACACCCTGCTCAAGAACGCGATCACCGATGCCGACATCTACAACCCCGCGCACGAGCTGCGATTAGACGAGCGGCAGCTCATGCAGGCTCTGGGCGTGAGCCGCACGCCCGTGCGGGAGGCGCTTTCCATTCTCGAGCAGGAAGGGTTTCTGCGCACGGTGCCCCGCCGCGGCATCTTCATCGTGCGCAAAACCAAGCGGCAGATTGTCGAGATGGTGCAGGTGTGGGCGGCCCTCGAAAGCATGGCGGCGCGGCTCGCGACGCTGCATGCGCCCGACTCGGAGATCGCCAAGTTGCGGCACCTGTTCGATGAATTCGAAAGCTCGCCGCCCTCGGAACACTTGAGCGAATACTCCGACGTCAACATTGCTTTCCACCAGGCCGTGATCCGCCTGGGCGGCTCCCAGCTCATCGAGGACGCAACGCGAAACCTCTTCCTGCACGTGCGCGCCATTCGTCGTGCAACCATCACGCAGAGCGATCGCGCCACGCGCTCGATCATCGATCACCTGAAGATCGTGGAGGCGCTGGAACGGCGCGACACCGAGCTCGCCGAGCGTCTCTCCCGCCAGCACGCACTCGATCTGGCCGCTCACGTCGATCGTTACTGCGATTTCCTCGAATAACTGCTTCAATAGACCTCCCGAATTCATACTTCCAGTTAGGACACTCTCATGGCAGGACGCAACTTCCTGTTTGTACCCGGACCGACGAACGTGCCTGATCGCATCCTGCGAGCCATGGACGCACCGATGGAGGACCACCGTTCTCCTGCTTTTCCCGCACTGGCGCGCGAGTGCCTGACCGGTCTGAAGCCCATCTTCAAGACCACATCGGGTGTGCCGTTCATATTTCCGTCCTCGGGCACGGGCTGCTGGGAGGCTGCCGTCACCAACTGCCTCGATCCGGGCGATCGCGTGCTGGCGTCGAACTTCGGCCAGTTCAGCTATCTGTGGATCGACATGTGCAAGCGCCTGGGACTCAACGTCGAGGTCCTCGAGGTCGAGTGGGGCGAAGGCGCGCCCGCTGATCGCTACCAGGCGGCGCTCGAAGCCGACAAGGCCCACGGCATCAAGGCCGTGCTGGTCTGCCAGAACGAGACCGCCACCGGTGTCACGAGCGACATTGCGGCCATTCGCAAGGCACTGGATGCGGCCAGGCATCCGGCGCTGTTGCTCGTCGATTCCGTCAGCGCGCTGGGCAGCATCGATTTCCGCATGGATGACTGGGGCGTGGATGTCTGCGTCAGCGGCTCACAGAAAGGGCTCATGCTGCCGGCGGGCCTGGGCGTCACCTGCGTGAGCCAGAAGGCGCTCGCGGCCTCGAAAACGGCCAAGGGCCGGCGCTGTTATTTCGACTATGCCGACATGATCGCGGCCAACGCCACCGGTTACTTTCCCTACACCCCCGCGCTGCCGCTGCTCTACGGCCTGCGCGAGTCACTGCGCATGCTCAATGAGGAAGGTCTCGAGAACGTGTTTGCGCGTCACACCTACCTGGCAGCGGGCGTGCGCGCGGCCATCCTGAACGGCTGGAAGCTCAAGCTCTGCGCGGCCGACCCGAAGTGGTACTCGGATACGGTCTCGGCGATCATGGTGCCCTCCGGCATCAACGGCGCGGATGTCATCACGCGCGCTTATCGACGCTACAACCTCGCGCTCGGTGCCGGACTCGCACGCGTCGCCGGCAAGCTCTTCCGTATCGGCCATCTCGGCGACTGCAACGAGCTGATGCTCATGGCAGCCCTCGCCGGCGCTGAAATGGCGATGGTGGATTGCGGTGTGAAGGTTGCTCCGGGCAGCGGTGTGGCGGCAGCCGCGGCTTACTGGCAAAGCAATCCCGCACCGCGCGCGCTGGGCGTTCAGTGAGCCATCGCATCGTCTTCCTCGATCGCGCCTCGCTCGATGCGAAGGTGCGCGCGCCGAAGTTCGATGCCACCTATGTAGAGTACGCCGCGACCGCGCCCAATGAGGTGGTCGAACACCTCAAGGGCGCGAGCATCGCGATTACCAACAAGGTAGCGCTGCGCGCAGAAGCGCTGCAGCAGCTGCCGGATCTGAAACTGATTGCCGTCGCCGCCACCGGTTACGACGTCATCGACGTCCCTTACTGCAATGCGCATCGCGTTTCGGTGGCCAACATTCGCAACTACGCCGTGCATTCGGTACCCGAGCACGCGTTCGCGATGATCCTGGCGCTTCGCCGCAACATGATCGCCTATCGGGACGATGTCATGAACGGCGTCTGGCAGAAGTCCAAACAATTCTGCTTCTTCGATCACCCGATCCGCGATCTGCATGGCGCCACGCTCGGTATCATCGGCGAAGGGGCCATCGGCCAATCGATGGCCGCGCTCGGCAAGGCCTTCGGCATGCGCCCCATCTACGCCGCGCATCCCGCGCAGCTCGATATCCCGGGTGAATTTGTCGCGCTGCCGGAGCTGATCGCGCAGTCTGATGTCATCACCCTGCATCTGCCGCTGACGCCTGCCACGCGCAACATGATCGGCGCCGCGCAGCTGCGCTCGATGAAGCCGACAGCGCTGTTGATCAACACGGCGCGTGGCGGACTGGTCGATGAAGCCGCCCTGCTCCGCGCGCTCGAGGAAGGCTGGATCGGCGGCGCCGGCTTCGATGTGCTGACCGTGGAGCCGCCTACCGGCGGACACCCGTTGCTTGAAGTGCGGCGGCCCAATTTCATTCTCACGCCGCATGTTGCCTGGGCCTCGCACGGCGCCATGCAGTTTCTGGCCGATCAGCTCATGGACAATATTGACGCCTGGGCTGCCGGCAAACCGCAGAATCTCGTCACCACCTAGGCACCCATTCGATGACAGGCTGGCGATGACACGCTGGGTGCGGTTCCGATCCGCGGCAGGCAGCGTCGGCTTCGGCGTGCTCGAAGGCGAGACTGTCGCCGAATATTCCGGCGATCAGTTCGGCGCGCCGCAACCGACCGGATTCCGCCTGTCCCTGGCCAGCGTGTCGCTGCTCGCGCCCTGCGCACCCAGCAAGATGGTCGCACTGTGGAATAATTTTCACGCACTGGCTGCCAAGCTCGGCAAGCCGGCACCGGCGCATCCGCTGTACCTGATCAAGCCAAGCTCCTGCGTGATCGGCCACCGGCACACGATCGAGCGGCCGCTCGGCTATGCGGGCAAGATCGCATTCGAAGGCGAACTTGGCATCGTCATCGGCCGGCGCTGCCATAACGTCCCGGTGGAAGATGCCGCGCGCCACATTTTCGGTTTCACCTGCATCAACGACGTCACGGCCATCGGCGTCATGAACGATTACCCGGACTTCGTGCAGTGGTGTCGCTCCAAGGCATACGACACCTTCGGCGCGGTCGGACCGTGCATCGCCACCGAACTTGACTGGCAGTCCAGCAGCGTCGTCACGCTGCTCGATGGTGTCGAGCGGCAACGCTACGCGCTCTCGGACATGATCCTGCCGCCGGCTGAAATAGTAAGCCTGCTCTCGCACGACATGTCGCTGCTGCCCGGGGACGTCATCGCCTGCGGCACCTCGCTGGGAGTGGGCTCCATACCGGAAGGCTCGACCGTCGAGGTAACGATCGACGGGTTAGGCACGCTTTCCAATACGCTCGGCGTCGCATGAGCGCTGCGCTCGATCCGCGCAGATTGCTGCGACGTCTTTTTGATGCCGCGATCGATTCGGCGCAGCCGGCGCGCCATATCCGCGCCTATCTGCCGCCGCCGCCGCGCGGCCGGGTAATCGTCGTCGGCGCCGGCAAGGCCTCTGCCGCCATGGCGCGCGCCGTGGAGGACAACTGGCCGGGTGCTCTGTCGGGACTCGTGGTCACGCGCGGCGGCTACTCGGTGCCCTGCCAGCGCATCGAAATCATCGAAGGCGCACACCCGGTACCCGATGAAACCAGCCTGAAGGCGGCGCAGCGAATCCTGCAGAGCGTACATGGCCTGACGGCGGATGATCTGGTGCTCGCGCTCATGTCCGGGGGCGCCTCCGCCTTGCTCACGCTGCCGATGGAGGGATTGACGCTCAAGGACAAACAGGCACTCAATCGTGCGTTGCTGACCTCCGGCGCCGCGATCGGCGAGATGAATTGTGTACGGCGCCATCTCTCCGCCATCAAGGGCGGACGGCTCGCCGCGGCCAGTGCGCCCGCAAAAGTAGTGACGCTGCTGATATCGGACGTTCCCGGGGACGACCCCACCGATATCGGGTCCGGTCCGACGGTGGGCGATCCCACCACCTGTGCCGACGCGCTCGGCATTCTCGAGCGCTATCACATAGAGCTCGGACCCCAGGTCCGCGACGCGCTCACGAGCGGCCGTGGTGAGTCGGTCAAACCCTCGGATCCGCGACTGCGCGGCATCGAGACGCGCCTGATTGCGACGCCCCAGATGGCGCTCGAGGCGGCGGCCGCCGCGGCGCGCGCCCAGGGTGTGGAGCCCGTCATCCTCAGCGATCGCCTCGAGGGCGAGGCGCGCGATGTGGGCAAGGTATTCGCGGGCATTGCGCAGCAAATCGCGGCGCGCAGCCAGCCGGTCGGCGCGCCGTGCGTGTTGCTGTCGGGCGGGGAGACCACGGTCACCGTACGCGGCGATGGCAGTGGCGGTCGGAACGTCGAGTTTTTACTCTCGCTCGGCGTTGCGCTCAACGGGCATCCGCGCGTGTATGCCATCGCTGGTGATACCGATGGCGTCGATGGCGCCGAGGACATCGCCGGAGCCTACCTCGGGCCCGACAGCCTCGAGCGCGCACGCGCGCAAGGCATCAATCCGCGCGCCAGTCTGGAGCGCAACGACGGCCACGGATTCTTCAAAGCGCTGGGCGACTCCGTGGTCACGGGGCCTACCTTTACCAACGTAAACGACTTTCGCGCGGTGCTGGTGACCGCCTGAGTGATTGATGCGGGGCAGCCGCACGCTTAGAGTAGGCATCACGAGCTGCAGAGCTCATTAGCCATAACGAGAGAATACGGCTTTGAACTTCGCCTCGCTCTGGGGCCTCGATCCATCGGTCAGCTATCTGAACCACGGCTCGTTCGGTGCCTGTCCGCTAAAAGTACTCGAGCTGCAGACATCGCTGCGTCAGGAAATGGAGCGCGAGCCCGTCGACTTTCTGTCCACCCACTTCCCCGGCCGGATCAACACCGCGCGCGAGGCCTTCGCCGCCTTCGTGGGTGCTGACCCAGCGGAGCTCGCGTTCGTGACCAACGCAACAGCCGGCGTCAACGCCGTGCTGCGTTCGCTGCCCTTCGGCGCCGGCGATGAATTGCTGGTCACCACGCATACCTATGCCGCTTGCCGCAAGACGATCGATTTCGTCGCGCAGAGCTCCAAAGCACGCATCGTGATCGCCGAGTTCCCGTTCCCTTGCCGAAGCGACACCGACCTGGTCGCGACCGTGCTCGATAAAGTGAGCTCGCGGACCCGGCTCGCGCTCATAGACCACGTCACCAGCCCGACGGCGCTGGTGCTGCCGCTGACGCGGCTGGTGAGCGAACTGCGCTCGCGCGGCGTGGATTCGCTGGTCGATGGTGCGCACGCACCTGGCATGGTCCCCATCGATCTTTCGACACTGGGCGCGGCGTACTACACGGGCAACGCGCACAAGTGGATGTGCGCACCCAAGGGCGCGGCATTCCTCTATGCACGACGCGATCGGCAGGCGGGATTGCACCCGAACGTCATCAGCCACGGCTACGCGGCCGGCTTTCACGCCGAGTTCGACTGGACCGGCACCTTCGATCCAACCGCATGGCTCTGCGTGCCGGAATCCATTCGCTACATGGGCAGCCTGCTGCCGGGCGGCTGGCCGGAACTGATGTCGCGCAATCGCACGCTGGCGTTGCGTGCACGCACGCTGCTGCTGGACACGTTTGGGATCGAGGCGCCGTGCCCCGATGCCATGATCGGCTCGATGTTCTCCCTGCCGCTACCGCGCGCCGCCGCCAACTCGCCGGGTGCCGCGCTGGATTGCGACGGACTGCATGCGTGGTTCCGTCTGCGCAACGTCGAGGCATGGTTTCATCCCAATCCGACGCCGCTGTTGCGACTATCGGCGCAGCTCTACAACACATTCGAACAATTCGAGCAGTACACCCGGCTGCTCCAGGAAGCGCTGCAATGACACAGACCGCCGCGACGGCCGCCACGATGACACCGGCGGCGCAGACCCGTGCTTTCAGCACCGTATTTCTCATCGAAATGTGGGAACGCTTCGGCTTTTACGGCATGCAGGTGCTGATGGTCACCTACATGATGAAGAAGCTTGGCTTCGTCGACACGCGCGCCAACCTGGTCTGGGGCGCCGCGGCGGCACTGATCTATGCGACACCGGCCGTCGGCGGCTGGATCGGCGACAAGCTGCTCGGTGCCCGGCGCACGATGAGAATAGGTGCGGTCGTGCTGATGGTCGGCTATGCGCTGCTCTGGTATCCCACCAACAGCGAGTATTTTCTCTACTTCGCACTCGGCGTCATCATCGTCGGCAATGGTCTTTTCAAGCCCAATACCGGCAATCTTGTCCGCAAGATCTATGAGGGCGACGACACTCGCATCGATAGCGCCTTCACGATGTATTACATGGCGGTCAACATCGGTTCGATGATCTCGATGACGCTGACTCCCTGGATTCGCAATTACGTCGGCGAGCGTTACGGCGACTCGGCCGGCTGGCACACCGCCTTTGGTGCCTGCGCCATCGGCCTGTGCCTGGGACTGATCAACTATGCATTCATGGGACGCGCGTTGCGGCACATCGGCTCACCGCCCGATGAGGCACCGATCCAATGGCGGCGCGCGCTGGCCCTCGCGGCTGGCGCGGCATTGGTGGTGCTGCTTTCCGCCTTCCTGTTGCAGCACCGCGAGATTGCCCGCATCTGCGTCTATGGCACCGGCATCGTCATCCTCGGCATTTACCTGCACCTGATCCGCATCAGTCACCGTAATGAGCGCGACGGATTGATCGCGGCGCTGCTGCTGGTGGTGCAGACGATATTCTTCTTTATTTTCTATCAGCAGATGTCGACCTCGCTGAATCTGTTCGCGCAGCACAACGTCGATCTGAACTTCAGCGTCTTCGGCTGGCACCTCTTCAAGTGGATTCCCGAGCAGTACCAGAACCTCAATTCGATCTGGATCGTCCTGCTCAGTCCCGTTCTGGTATTCATCTACAACACCCTGGGCCGACGCGGCAAGGACCCGAGCATCGCCACCAAATTCGCCTGGGGATTCGGCGCATGCGCCATTGGCTTCTTCATCTACGGCGTAGGCGCCCGATGGGCCGTCGACGGCAAGGTGTCCTCGTGGATCATGGTCTGGGGCTACGGCCTCTACTCTCTGGGCGAGCTGCTGGTCGGCGGGCTGGGTCTGGCCATGATCGCGCGCTATGCCCCCGCACGCATGGGCGGCTTCATGATGGGCACCTACTTCGTGGTGATCGGCATATCGCAGTACCTGGGCAGCGTCGTGGCCAACTACGCGCACATCCCGGAGAACCTCACCGACCCGATCGAATCACTCAACATCTACACCAGCCTCTTCAACAAGCTCGGCTTCGCCGGCATCGGTTGCACGATCGTGGCGCTGGCGATGCTGCCGTTGCTGAAGAAACTCTCCTCCAGCCATTCCAGCTCGTCGGCGCAGCCGGTGCCGCTGCCGAGCGTGGTCGGCAGCGGCGAGTCAGCGGCCGTGTCCTGAAACGAGGCATCTATGTCATTTAAGACAATGCCTGCCGCGACTAGGATCTCCCATCGGATCATCACATCCAGGGACATCTCCAATGAGTGGCACTTATCGCGCGGTACAGGCTCTTGGCTCGGGTAAACTGCAACTGGTCGAACTGCCACTGACAACGCCGCCTGCCGGACACGTGCGCATTCGCGTCGAGGCCTGCGGCGTCTGCCACACCGACGCGTTCACGATCGAAGGTGGCATCCCGGGGCTGACTTATCCGCGCGTCCCGGGGCACGAAGTCATCGGCCGGATCGACCTGCTGGGTCCGGGTGTCGACGGCTGGCAGGTCGGACAGCGGGTCGGCGTGGGCTTTCTCGGCGGTCACTGCGGGACCTGCCCGCCCTGCCGGCGCGGGGATTTCGCGTACTGCCAGCGCCAGGGGCTCTCGGGCGCACATTCCGACGGCGGCTACGCCGAGGTGATGATCGCCAGGGCCAGTGGGTTGGCGTTGATCCCGGAGAGTCTCAAATCGGCCGATGCCGCGCCGTTGCTATGCGCGGGACTCACCACGTTCAAAGCCCTGCGACGATCCAGGGCCCGGCCAGGTGAGCTGGTGGCGATTCAGGGCGTCGGTGGCCTGGGCCATCTTGGCATCCAGTTCGCAAATCGCATGGGATTGCGGGTCGCGGCGTTGGCGCGAGGGTCCGAAAAGGCTGATTTGGCCAGGCAGTTGGGCGCGCACATCTATATCGATACGACGTCTCAGGACGCCGGCGCAGAATTGCAGAAGCTCGGTGGCGCGCGCGTGATCCTCGCCACCGCCGCGAATAGCAAATCCCAGTCTGCGTTGATCGCAGGGCTCGCCCCGGGCGGCGAACTGATCATCGCGGGTGCCGGCGGCGAAGAACCCATTTCGATCAGTGGCACATCGCTGATCTTTGGCGAGCGAACCGTGACCGGCACGCTGACCGGCACCTCGATGGAGAGCGAGGACACGCTCGGCTTCAGTGCCCTGCTCGGTGTTCGGCCGATGATCGAGACGCTGCCTCTGGCGCAGGCCGAACAGGCCTACCGGCGCATGCTTGGCAATGAGGCTCGATTCCGCATGGTGCTCGTCACCGGCCAGTAGTCCGCCAGGCGCATCAGCTGATGCGCGCTCACCTTGTGGCATGATATGGATTCTTGCCACCTTTCAGGACAGCCCCTGCCATGCTTCGAATCGGCTACATCCTCGAACCCGGATTCCAGGTCATGGCCTTCGGCTCCCTTTCCGTGTTCGAGCTGGCGAATCTGCTGCCGGGCGGACCGCGCTACGAGGTCACGCTGCTGTCGGAGGCCGGTGGGCGCGTTCGCAGCTCAATGGGAACGACCGTCGAGACCGGGCGCTTCGGTACCCGTCGCTTCGATACGGTCATCGTGGGTGGCTCGATCAGTCCGGTGGCGGCGACACCGTCCTTGAGGAAATTCCTGCAGCGATCACTCAAGAGTTCGCGCCGCGTCGCATCCGTGTGCACCGGCGCGTTTGCGTTGGCGTCCGCGGGGATATTGAACGGCCGGCGGGCGACCACGCACTGGGCCTACGCGCGCGAATTCGAGACGCAATTTCCAGAAGTCACACTCGATGCCGATCGCATTTTTGTCATTGACGGACCTGTCTGGACATCGGCCGGCATGAGCGCCGGCATCGACCTTGCGCTCGGCATGGTCGAGCGCGACCTCGGAGCCGAATCGGCGCGCACCATTGCGAGAAAACTCGTCGTCTACCACCGTCGCGCCGGTGGCCAGTCGCAGCACTCCGTACTGCTCGAGCTCGATGCAAAGACCGATCGAATTCAGAACGCTCTCTCGTATGCGAAGACGCATCTGAACGCCGGGCTGTCCGTGGAGGAACTGGCGGAGGCGGCTCACCTCAGTCCCCGTCAGTTCAGCCGCGCCTTTCGCGCTGAGACCGGGCAATCACCCGCCAAGGCGGTCGAGCAGCTGCGCGTGGAAGCCGCGCGCCTGATGCTCGAGCAGAGCAGCCTGCCCGTCGGGGTCGTCGCCGTCGAGACCGGGTTTGCCGATCGGGAGCGGATGCGCCGAGCCTTTCTGCGCGCCTTCGGACAGCCACCCCAGGGAATGCGTCGCAGCGCCCACGCGACGAAACTCAGGAACTCGTCGCCCGCCAGCGCGCGATGAGCGCTTCCAGGTATTTGCGGGCGCGCGGCGCCTCGCGCGTTCCGACCTGCGCTTCGGCCTGACGATCCACTTCCCGGCACACCGCGTCCAGCGCAGCGGCTCTGGTCGTCCAGGCAACGAGTTGATCATCCACGGGCGGATCGAGCTGCAGCAGCGCCGCCAGCGTCGAAGTCACGATTGCGGGCGCAGTCCTCAGGGTGATCCGTTCGAGCAGGAAGTCGGCGACTCCTAAGGGTGTGGGCCGTATTTTCCCCAGTGAATAGGCGGCCTCGGCGCGCACCAGCATGGGACTGCCTTCATCCGTCACGCCGGCCATGAGCGCCGCTGCGGCCACGCTGGCACCTGCGGGGCTCAATCGACCCAGCTCGATGTGGGCTTTGCGCCGTAACTGGCGGAATTCCTCCACATCGGCGCTGCGCTTGAGCGTCATCGCGATCGTGTGTCGCAGCTGCTTGCCCATATGCGTGCGGGCGTCGGAGATCACGGTGCGTACATCGTCAAAGCTGTCGACAAAAATGCACACCAGGCCATAGCGACGTCGCAATACCAGCGCACGCGCTTCCTCATCCTGGCGCTGGCCGCGCTTCCAGATGTAGACATGTTCGCCGACGCCACCGCCAAAGTTGGTTTCGAAGCTCTGCAACAGGTCCTCGAAGTCCGGATCACTGAGGCCGAAGCCCACGATGAGGGCGCTGAAGCGCGCCAGTACATGGTGCGCAAAAGCCCGATAGCCGAGCTGGCGCGCCATCACTTCGCGATAAGAGGAACGGTCCAACACGATGCTCTTGGGGCGGGAAATGCAGCCGTGCGCCTTGAGCAGAAAGCGCGACTGGAAATCATCGGCCAGCACCGCACGCAGCTTGCGCTCGTCCGAATAGACGGCGCGATGCATTCGATGGCGGTCGCGGCGTCGCACGCGATAGGCATTTTCGTGGCCGAGGTCGTAATTGAACGTAATGATGCCCAGTGGCTCCAGGTCCTCGATCAGATCGTGCAGGGGCGATCTCGCATCCTCGGCCGCCGTGGTCAACCGCACGACCGCCTCCCGATATTCGCCGACACCCACTGCCTCACGGATCAGTGTTGCCGCCTCGATGAGGTACTCCGCCGCGCGCGACTGCGCGCTCAGTAACAGATCCACGTCGGCGGCGACCGGCCCCAGCCGAGTGGCGAAGTGCGAGCGAAGCTGGGTGAGTACCGAATGCCATGTCGGCAACGACTTTGGGTCGGATCCTTGCTGCGCAAGACCCACGGATACGCCGCTGCCGGTGACTACGACCAGCCGACGATAAGCAACGGCATCACATAAGAGGCCGAAGCCGGGATTCTGCCGGTGGCTGTCCATGTCAGCGCGGTCTACTGGCGAACCTTCAATCGAAGCGTGCGCATGAACAAGGGCAGCATGAGCGTATTATCGCTCTTCACGGGCATTCTTTCAGAGCAATAACAACATGCACGATGCGACCCGCACGGACGACGGCTTTGCCGCCATCATCCAGCGCGAAAGCGGCTTGGAGCGCACCTTGAGCGCGCGCAAGCTGTCGATGATCGCCATCGGCGGCGCGATCGGCACGGGATTATTCCTGGGCAGCGGCTTTGCGATCGGAACGGCTGGCCCCGGCGTGCTCATCAGCTATGCGATCGGCGCCCTGATCGCGCTGCTGCTCATGGGCTGCCTCGCGGAAATGACGGTCGTCCATCCGACCACCGGCTCCTTTGGCGCCTACGCCGAACACTACATCGGACCGCTGGCCGGATTTATGGTCCGCTACGCCTACTGGACCTGCATCGTGCTGGCGGTGGGCACCGAAGTCACCGCCGTGGCGCTGTACATGAAGTTCTGGTTTCCCGCGGTCCCCGGTTGGATCTGGATCCTGGCGTTCTCCACACTGCTGATAATGGTCAACGCCTTCCGGGTCAGCACTTTCGGCACCGTCGAGTACTGGTTCTCGCTGGTGAAGATCACGGCCATCCTCGCCTTCATTCTGCTCGCCGCCTATGTGATCGTCCACGATGCTACCGGCGCGATGGGTCTGCACAATTACACCTCGCATGGCGGATTTCTGCCGCGCGGTATTGGCGGCATGTGGATCGCCGTCATCATGGCGGTGTTCAGCTACCTGAGCATCGAGATGATCGCCGTGGCTGCGGGCGAGGCGGCGCAGCCGGAGGTAGCCGTGACGCGGGCATTTCTGTCCACTGTCGTGCGCCTGGTGCTGTTCTACATATTGACGTTGGCCCTCATGCTGGCAGTGCTGCCATGGACACAAGCCGGCTCATCCAGGAGCCCTTTCGTCGCGGTGATGCAGACGCTGCACCTGCCCGCCGCCGGCGCCGTCATGAATTTCGTGATCCTGGTAGCGGCGCTCTCGGCCATGAACAGTCAGCTCTATATCACCACGCGCATGATGTTCAGCCTCTCGCGCGCCGGACAGGCCCCGCGTGCCTTGGGCACACTGAGCGCACGCGGCATTCCGTTCAATGCGCTGTTGGTATCCACCTCCGGCATCGCGCTCGCGACCGTGCTCAGCATCGTCTCGCCCAATGGCGCCTTTCTGATGATGGTGGGAGTCTCGGTTTTCGGCGCCATGTTTACGTGGATGATGATCTTCGTGACGCACTATTTCTTTCGGCGCGCACGCCAGAGGGACGGCAGCGCACCAGCGCGCTTTCGCATGTGGGGATTTCCGTTGACCACACTGCTGGGCGCCGCGCTCATGGCGGCACTGCTGGTCACGACCGCCTTTACCGAACCGTTCCGGCTGACGCTCGTATTCGGTCTGCCCTACCTGGCATTGCTGGCGCTCATTTATCGATGGCGCTATCGCGGCGCGTCCCCGACTGCCTCATGACTCTGCCAGCGAGCCGCGCGGACTGCGAATCCTGGGACAAGCGCGACCGACTGGCGCCGATCCGATCGCGATTTCAGCTCAAATCCGGTCTCATCTACATGGATGGCAATTCCCTGGGCGCGCTGACGCACGACTCGGCGGCGCGCGCCCGGGCAATGATCGAGGATGAATGGGGTCAGGATCTCATACGAAGCTGGAACGTGCACGGCTGGTTCGATCTGCCGCACCGCCTCGGCGCCAAGATTGCTCCCCTGATCGGTGCCGCGGCCGATGAGGTCCTGGTCGCCGACTCCACCTCGGTCAATCTGTTCAAGCTGGCATCCGCCGCCATGATGACTCGCGGGAGCCGTCACCGCATCGTGACAGAATCGGGCAACTTCCCCAGCGATCTCTATGTGCTGCAAGGACTGGCCGCGCTCTCGGGCGCCGCCATCGAGATCATTGCCGTGCCACGCTCCGAGGTGAGCGACTGCATCGATGAGTCCACCTTCCTGGTGGTGCTGACGCATGTCCACTATAAGACCGCCGAGCTCTTCGACCTACCGGCGGTCACTCGGCGGGCGCACGCCGCCGGCGCACGGATACTCTGGGATCTGTCCCATAGTGTCGGCGCACTGGAACTCGATCTGCATGCATCGCAGGCGGACTTCGCCATTGGCTGCACTTATAAATATCTCAACGGCGGCCCGGGAGCCCCTGCCTTTCTCTACGTGCGGCGCGATCTGCAGAATGAAATCCAACCCGGCCTTGCGGCGTGGATGGGTCATGCCGCTCCTTTCGACTTCATCGACGACTACGACCCGGCACCCGGCATGGCCCGTTATCGCTCCGGCACACCCTCGCTGATTGCGTTCGCAGCTCTCGAAGGAGCACTACGGGTCTGGGATGACATCGATCTGCGGGATGTGCGGCATAAGTCCGAGCAACTAAGCAATCTTTTCCTCATGCGTGTCGAAGCCCTGGGCAACCCCGAGCTGTCGATTGCATCGCCGCGTGCGGCGGAGCAACGGGGCAGCCATATCGCCCTGACGCACCCGAGGGGCTACGAACTCATGCAGGCGCTGATCCAGAGAGGCGTTGTTGGCGATTTCCGGGCGCCGGATATCGTCCGCTTCGCATTCACACCGCTATACCTGCGCTATGTCGATGTGTGGGATGCGGTAACGATCCTGGGCGAGACACTCCCAGACCTACACGGTACGGTGCATCTGCGGCGCAACGCGGTGACATGAAACCGGACGTAATTGTCTGCCGAGATAGCCATTCTCGTCGCTCATGAGCGTCAGGTCAGTGCCGTTCAAGACATGCTCGATTTCTTCAAATTGCCGCGAGTTCTCTTTCCAGTTCACGGAGAAGATTACGACCCTGTCGCGAGTCGCGTGCTTCTGAATGCTCGCCAGCACCTCGAGTTCCTTGCGGCATGGCGCGCACCACGACGCCCAGAAAGAGACAATGACGATCTTTCCCCGGTAGTCGCTGAGCTTGTTGAAGCCCAGTTTCTGCGGCGGTAAATCGCCAACCTGCAACTTCTCTGCTGCTTGTGCGGATGAGGCGGCGAGCAGGCATCCAAGAACGGCGGATATGATCGATCGACGTATCCTGGCCACTGTCGAGGAATTTACTTCTTGCATTCGAGGCGTCACGGACCAGGTCGTGCTTCGGTTCAGAAGTCCCGTTAGCCACCCGGTGTCTTCCCGCTGACCCCCATCAACCCGATCAGATATCCTCCACCCGCCGGATCCAGGCAGGCCGAGGCGTGCATGCAGCGAGTCTCCCCGTCCGGCGTCGACCGCAGCGCCAGGTCGGCGAATTCGGTGGTCGCACCCTCGGCGATGCGCCCGAGCATCGCGCGCAGTATCGTCGCACCTTCCGCAGTCAGGTAACTTTCCAGCGACCGGCCGCGCAGGAAATCGGGTTCCAATCCAAGCAGCGCCGCTCCGCTCCGATTCAGTTCGCGCAGCACTGCGTTGAAATCAAGCGTAAAACACCCAACCGGGGCGTAGTCGTAGAGTTGAACTTGTCGATTGAGCGAGGTCTCGAGCTCAGCGCGCGACCGACGCAGCTCCTCGTCCTGGAGGTCCACTTCCACTTGGTGGACCTGCAGCTCAT
>Ga0182030_10006508_pt1 | contig 24639 bp, 19 predicted proteins | sample 812S3MmetaG_FD_121299 | JGI IMG/M metagenome (GOLD analysis project Ga0182030, IMG submission 121299) | Permafrost microbial communities from Stordalen Mire, Sweden - 812S3M metaG (Illumina Assembly) | ecosystem: Environmental > Terrestrial > Soil > Wetlands > Permafrost | place: Sweden...
GCCGCGGTTGGCGAGATGGGCCTTGAGATCGTAGGTTTCGGTGAAAACGCGGCCCAATCCGCCAATGTAGATGGGCTGGCGGCGGAGTTGCCCGGCGGCCATCATGAGGGCGAGTTGGGCGAGGATTTCCTGGGTGCGGCCGAGTGCGAAGGAGGGCATGAGGACGCATCCGCCGGTGGCCAAGACACGCCGCAAGGCCGCGGCGAGGCGTTCGATTTCGGCTTCACGCGTGAAGCCGGGCGGCGTGGGGTGCTCGCCGCGGGTGGTTTCCATGATGAGAACGTCGGCGCGGATGTCTGAAAAGCGGGCGGCTTTGAGGAGGGTCTGGTCGTGGAAACAGACATCGCCAGTGTAGAAAAGCGTCCCGGATTTGCCACGGACGAGGATGCCAGCGGAGCCGAGGGCGTGCCCGGCGTCGTGAAATTCAAGGGTGGGGGCGGGCCGGCCGGCGCGAACCTTCGCGAGGGAGTTCCATTCGATTTCGCGGCGGTAACGGAAGCCCTGGAATTGCGGCTCGATTTCCTCCAGTTCGGCGTGGGTGTAGAGGGGATAGTCGCGGACGCCGGCTTCGTCGCGCTGGCGCAACATGACGTTGACGGAGTTGTGGAGGACGCGACCGAGGAGGAAGTAGCTCAACTCGGTCATGAGGATGCTGGCTTTGGGGAACTGGCGGACGGCGACCGGGAGGGAGCCAACGTGGTCGTGGTGGCAATGGGTCAGGGCAATGGCGTCCGCGTCTTCACCGGCAACGGCGGAATAGAGGGGCAGGCTGTCGCGGCCTTCCCGTTTGGGATGCGCGCCGGCGTCGAGGAGGAGGCGGTTGCCGTCCATTTCGACAAACCAGGCGCTGGCGCCGATATCGGTGTCGGAATTGAGGTTAACAATGCGCATGGAGTGGGGGCGAAAAGGGGTGGGGGCGGGCCGAAAAAGGGGGTCTAAAAATAATTTTGAACATTTGAAAGATTTTGGCGTCTTATATATGAGTTCCGAGATTGGAACCGGGCGGGTTTTTGGTTTTCCCACCCGATGCCCTGCGGACTCAAGGGTTGGTTAGTTTGGTTGTTGGGAGGGCGGACGCTGCAATGGCGTCCGCCCTTTTTATTGGGCCGGCGGCGTCATTTCCCGGAATCGAAGCGTTTTCGGTCATTTTGGGCTGAACATATACCCTGCCGGGGAGGATTTACCAAGAGAAATGAGTCAGGTGGCGACGGCCTGGGTGCATATTAGTGTTTGGGCTACTCCTCACGGCGATCTGGTAATTTGAGAATTCGGACGGCTCAATTGAATCCCGATTCGGAATCGGAAGAGAATTTGTTATTGGTTATTTGGCTCGATGGCGGCGCCGGTTGCGGGGTCGAAGAAAAGGGCGTGCGCCATTTTGAAATCGAGCGGGAAGGGGCCGGTAGTTTTCGGGAAAGCATCCCACGGCGCGCGCGCGATGAAGGCATGAGCGCCCGTGGAGAACCAGGCCAGGGTGTCCGCACCCGCCGGCTCGATCCGATCCAGGACGGCCTGCACGGCGCGGCTCGCGTTTCCCGGCACGGCGGGGACGATGTGTTCGGGGCGCAAACCGAGGGTAACGGCGTGTCCGGCGTGGGGACGCAGCGCGCGGCTTGTGTTTTCATCCAATGGAAGGGAGAAGGACGGGCCGTTGGCCGCGCGTTCGTGAAAGAACAGGAGGCCATTCTCTTGCGCCAGCGCGCCTTCAAAGAAATTCATCGGCGGCGAACCGATGAAGCCTGCCACGAAGCGGCTGGCCGGACGGCAGTAGAGTTCCCGCGGCGGCGCCAACTGCTGGACCGCGCCGTCCTTCATCACGGCCACGGTGTCGGCCAGAGCGAGGGCTTCGGCCTGGTCGTGGGTGACGAGGACCATTGTCGCGCCGAGGCGGCGGCGGAGGCGGGCGATTTCCCCGCGCAGTTGCAGGCGCAACGGGGCGTCGAGGTTGGAGAGAGGTTCGTCAAGTAAAAAGACGCGCGGATGGCGGGTGAGCGCCCGGCCCAGAGCGGCGCGCTGGCATTCGCCGCCGGACAATTCGGCGGGGCGGCGCTCGAGCAAAGGCGTCAAGCCCAGCATTTCAGCCGCAGCGCTGACCCGGCGGGCGGTCTCGGCGCGAGGGACTTTGCGCAGCCTAAGCCCCAGCGCCAAGTTTTCAAAGACGGTCAGATGGGGAAAGAGGGCGTGATCCTGGAAAACCATGGCGACATCGCGGTCCTGGGGCGGCACGCCGGCCATCGGCTTGCCGTCGAGGAGGATGTTTCCGGCATCAGGCGTCTCCAGCCCGGCGATCAGGCGCAAGGTGGTCGTTTTGCCGCAGCCGGAAGGCCCGACGATTGCCAGCAACGCGCCATCCCCGACCGCGAGGCTCAGATCCCGCACGGCGGGGATTCTTTGGCGGCGCGGGCCGGGGAAGGATTTCGTCACGTTTTCGAGCACGAGTGGTCCCATGCCTGATGTTTGATTTTTCGGCGGGGGAAGTCGAGAGCGGATATGATCGGAGATTCCGCCGGCGGGACACCGACGGATGCGACCGGGACGGTAGCGCTCGCCTGGGAAGCAAGGAATTCAAAGAAAAGGCCCGGAACGGTAATCCGTTCCGGGCCTCCGGGTTTTGTCAGTTTGGAAGACGATGGGGCTTATTTCTCCGCGACGACTTTGCCGGTGAGGCCCGCCTTTTGAAGGGCGGCGAGTGCGTCGGAATCCTTGAAATCGCCGGTGACCTGGAATGTCTTGGCGTTTTTCACCACGCCGGTCGTGGCTTTGACGCCCGGGACGGCCAAGACGGCATTGGTGACCGCCTTGGCGCAACTGGCGCAGCAAATATGCACGTCGCTGATGTCCAGGGTCTTGACCTCCTGGCCTTTCGCGCCGGTATCGGCATTGAGTTTGATGTCCGGGTTGCTGCTCTGGCCGAAATAACCGGCTTTGACGAGGCCGTCGGCGGCTTTTTGGACGGAGGGGATATCGGTGCCGGTCAGGGTGATCGTCTCGCCATCCTTGTCAACCACCGCTTTGACGGACGGGGCGCTGGCGGAGAGCGCCTTCTGGGCGCCAGTGACGCAAGCCTGACAGCAAAGATGAACGTCGGTGATTTTTGTGGTGACATCGGCCGCGCGGGCGGAAACGAGCATCGCCGCAGTCGCAAGAAGACAAGCAAAGGCAGATTTCATAATTCAACGGATCAACTTTAGTTCGGGCTAAATGACAATAACTGCGCGAACCAATAAAGCGCATCCGGGCGGATTTGTCAATTTATTTTGGAGGGTTGAAATTCCAAAATACCAAAGCGCACAAAACGCTTTCCAACACGGTAGGGCGAGACTCTGTCGAGCCGAAACTCGATTTGCCTGGGAAAAAGTCACGGCTCGACAGAGTCTCGCCCTACCGTTGCGGATGGTTATCCCATGAGTCGGGCTTTCAGGGCTTTGAGGCTGCGGGTGGGATGGCGAACCATGATGCGGCGCAGTTCCAAGGGCGGAGTGGCGGGAGAGTTGACGCCGTAGCCGGTCGTGCAGGCGGTGCGATAACCGGCCTCCATCACCAGGTCGCGCACGGCCTGGTTCCAATCGCCGTAAGGGTAACAAAAATCCTCGATCGCCACGCCGAAGGTGTCTTCGAGCTTCTTCTTGCTTCCGAGAATCTCTTCCTGGGCATCGCGCAGGCTGAGGCGGGTCAGGCGCGGGTGGGACAGGGAATGGGAGCCGATGCGATGACCGGCGCGCAGCCACTCCCTGATCTGGGCGGCGTCCATGAGCGGCTCCTGGGTTTCGCCGTCGCGGAGGTCCCATTCGTTGATTTTGCCGATGCAATTGCAGACCGGGAATTGAATGGCGTGGAATTGCCTTTGGGCCAGCGGTTCGAGGGCGTTTTCGAAGACATTGCGGAAGCCGTCATCGAAACTCAGGACGACGCGGCGGTTGGGGTCGCCATTGGAGGCGGCGCTGACAATGGCCTGAGCCGGGGGACAGGTAGTAAAGCCGGCCTGGCGCAATTCATCCAGTTGCCGTACAAAGTCCTCCGGCGGGACATAGAGACCCTTGAGCCGGACGCCCATTGGGCGCTGGCTGATCTTGTGGTACATCAGGATGGGCACCCCGGAATTGAACAAGTCCAAAAAGGGTTCGAGCGTATGGAAGTGAACCGGCACAGTTCTGCGCATTCATGCCTTATAGCACCTGGGCGCAGTAAGACCAAGCCGAATCAATGCCGAATTCGTGAACAAGGAAGTTGAAATTCCGGCTGAAGGCGGTAGTCTTGTGAAAAATGTCCCGTTGGAGTGTCAAGAATTACATCAGAGAGGCGCTTAAATTAAGAAAGGAGAACCCGCGCGCTTTTCAGGCGTTCAGGCTATGCCGTTTCTATCCCCGCTGGCGAGCTTCGATCCGGTCAGGCGCAAATCCGCTTCAAGATGAATGTCCCTGGATCACTTTTGCCGCGCGCGAGTTTTTGGAGGCCCATCTCCGGCCGTCCATGCGAGTTTTTGAGTATGGCGCGGGGGGATCAACGCTTTTTTTCCAGAGGCAGCGCTGCGAAGTTTTCACGGTGGAACACGACCCCGCGTGGGCCGCCTTGACGAAAGAAGCGCTCGTGAAGAACAAATTCAGCGCCGCCAACCTCCGGCTTTGTCCGCCGGAGCCGGACCCCGCTTGCGCAGACAAGGACCCGTCGGATTTGGACGGTTATATTTCCAGTGCGCCGGTTTTCAAGGGCCGCTCTTTTCGCGAGTATGCTGAGGCTGTCGGAGGACTCGGAAGCTTTGATTTGATCATGGTTGACGGGCGGGCGCGCCCCTCTAGCTTCAAGGAAGCGTATCCGAAAGTGGCGCCGGGCGGCTTTCTCTTGCTCGATAACGCCGAGCGGGCGCATTATCACCAGATTCATGACCAGATGAACGCGGCTGGCTGGAAATTCCATGATTTTGCCGGGCCTGGCCCTTACAATACTTATTTCTGGCAAACCTGCGTTTGGCAGCGGCCGGCGGCAATCCAATGAGTCTATTCCGCAAACTTCAGGATAAATGGAAGCAGGCCAGTGGGAGGAAGTCCTACTCCTTGAATGATCTGGACCTAAAGCTCAAGGCCTATTTGAACTTTCAGCGGGGCTATTTCATCGAAGCCGGCGCGAATGACGGACTGGATCAAAGCAACACGCTTTTTTTTGAGAAACATCGGAAGTGGACCGGCCTGCTGATCGAGCCGATTCCCCAGCGCGCCGCCGATTGCCGGCGAAACCGTCCCCATTGCGCCGTCGAGAATTGCGCGCTGGTTCCGTTCGGGTATCCGCGCGACACAATCGAGATGCGCTATTGCAACCTGATGTCCCTGGTCAAGGGCGCGATGCGAAATGAGTCCGCGGACATGGATCACATCAAGCGCGGATGCGAAGTGCAGGGAATTTCCAGTTACGAGCTGATGGTTCCCGCGCGGACGCTGACGTCCGTCCTTGACCAGTATCATCCGCCCTCGATTGATTTTTTCTCACTCGATGTGGAAGGCTTTGAATTGGATGTGCTCAAGGGGATGGACTTCGAGAAATACCGGCCCAAATGGATGCTGGTTGAGGCGCGGTTCCGCGCTGAACTGGAATCCTTTCTGAAGCCCTGGTATGAGGCCGCGGCCCAATTATCGCATCACGATGTGCTCTATCGCCGCATAAAGAATTAGCATGACGTCCACCACACCCGATGCATCCGCCGTGCCGGTCGTTTTGCTGCTCTTCAAACGGCCCGCGCTCACCGCCCAACTTCTGGAACGGCTTCGCGCGGTCAAGCCCTCCCTGATTCTGGCGGTCGCCGACGGGCCGCGGCCCGATCATCCCGAAGAACAGGAGGCGTGCGCCCGGGTCCGCGACCTGGTTAAGAGCGAGATTGACTGGCCCGCCACTGTGCGAACCGAGTATGCGGAGGCGAACCTGGGGCTGCGCCACCGCGTTTCTTCCGGTCTCAACTGGGCCTTCGGGCAGGTGGAGGAGGCGATCATTCTGGAGGATGACTGCCTGCCGCATCCGGACTTCTTCCGGTTTTGCGCGGAGTTGCTGGATTACTACCGCCACGACACACGAGTCGGGGTCGTCGCCGGGGTGAATTTTCAATCTCCTTCCTTCTCCCGCGCCGCCAGTTACTATTTTTCAAAATACCCGCACTGTTGGGGTTGGGCGACCTGGAAACGAGCCTGGCGTTATTTCGACTTGGAAGCTTCTTCTTGGCCCGCCTTGAAAGCCGGCGGCCTGCTCCACCATCTGTTCCAAGAACCCGCGGAAACGGAGTATTGGAGCCGGATTTTTGACGAGGTTCACGCCGGGAAGCGCAATTCCTGGGCGTATCCGTGGCTGCTTGCCTGCTGGCAGCAGAGCCTGTTGTCCGTCATTCCCGCTGTCAATTTGGTGTCCAATGTCGGCAGCGGCGAAGCGGCGACCCATTGCGCCGACAGCCCATTGCTCCACCGTCCCGCCGCCCCGATGGTCTTTCCGTTGCGGCACCCGGCGAATGTTGTCATGGATTCTGATGCTGATGATTACTGCCAACGCAACGTATTTGGAAGCATCCAGCCGGCAGGATGGCGCGCCAAATTGCGGCGGTTCCTTTTCCAGAAGTCGCGAATGATCGGGGTGGCTTGAGGCGCAGCCCTCTTGGGTTTGACACCGGGGTTGGCGCGTGCTAACATCGGCGGAAATCGGCAAGGAATGGACGCGAACGAGTCGGATTCGTGCTTGCCGTCGAGGCTCCAATTTGAAGAGGCCTGATTGAGCTGTTTTCGAAGGACAAAGAATGAAAAGAACATGGCTCGTCCTGTCAGTTTTTGCGCTGCTGGCTGTGCCGGCGGCGCAAGCCCAGTTTAGGTACACGACAAACGCGGGCGGAACCACTCTTACCCTGGCCGGCTATAACGGGACCGGCACGAATGTGGCCATCCCCTCCTCGACCAACAGCCTGACGGTCACGGCTATCGGGACTAATGTGTTTTATGGCGACACCAACTTGATCAGCGTCACGATCCCCGGCACCGTCAAGAGCATCGCGGAGGCTGCGTTCGAGAACTGCTCCAGCCTGGCCGGCGTCGTAATTCCCGCGAGCGTCACCAACATCGGAGACAGCGTTTTTTCCGGATGCTCCGTGCTGACTTCGATAACGATGGGTGCCAATTTGTTCTACAGCAGCGCGGGGGGAGTGCTGTTTAACGCGAGCCAAACCACCCTGGTTGAGTTCCCCGGCGGTCTGGGAGGAAGTTATCCCATCCCCTTAAGTGTCAGCAACATCGGGGACTACGCGTTTTTTGGCTGCGGGAACCTGAAGAGTGTCACCATCCCGGCCGGCGTCACGGCCATTGGGATGGCGGCGTTCGCGGGTTGCGCCAGCCTTGCAACGGCCGCGCTTCCCGCCGACATCGCCAACTTGGGCCAGGGGGCGTTCTACGGATGCGTCAGCCTGACCAGTGTCTCCATTCCCGCCGGCCTCACCAACATCGGCAAGTATGCGTTCCAATTCTGCAACAATCTGACCAACGCCACCCTCTCCAACGGTGTCCCGGTCATTGGGCAATTTGCCTTCTACGGTTGCGACGGCCTGATCAGCGTCGTTATCCCGGCCAGTGTTGAGGGCATTGGGGACTATGCGTTTTATGGCTGCCCAAAGCTGGCCTTTGTCGGCATTCCCGGCAGCGTCGCCAGCATCGGAGATGATGCTTTTTCCGGCTGCGTCAGCCTGACCAATGTGACGCTCTCCAACGGGGTCGCCGCCATCGGGAAGGAAGTGTTCCTGGGCTGCACGAGCCTTCCCAGCGTGACAGTTCCCGGCAGTGTGACCAACATCGCGGATTCCGCCTTTTCTCTGTGCGCCGCCCTGACAAACGCAACGATGAACAGCGGTGTGACCCGCATCGGACCGCAGGCCTTCGGCCAATGTTCCAATCTGGCAGCGGTGACGATCCCCGCCAGCGTGACCAGCATCGGGAGTAATGCTTTCGTTGACACAGGGCTGACCAGCGTGACGATCCCCGGGAGCGTGGCCACTATCGGGGATGCGGCCTTTTCCGGCTGCTTCAGCCTGACCAACGTGACGATTTCCAATGGCGTGGCCGGCATCGGGCAGGGAGCATTCGACGGCTGCGCGAACCTGACCAGCCTTGTCATTCCGGCCAGCGTGACCAGCATCGGACCGCAGGCGTTCGGCCAGTGCGTCAACCTGACGAGCGTGGCGGTTTCCGGCGGCGTGACGAACATGACAAACCAGTTCTATGACTGCCCGAATCTTCAAAACGTGACGATTGCCAACGGCGTGACCAGCATCGGGGCCGGCGAGTTCAATGGCTTCGCCAGCCTGGCCAGCGTGACGATTCCGGGCACCGTGGCCAACATGGGGGATTATGCCTTTTATGGGTGCTCCAATCTGGCGGGCATCACGATGTCCAGCGGCGTCACCAGCATCGGGCAGCAGGCGTTTTACGGCTGCGCGAGCCTGACTAGCGTGGCGATTCCGGCCACTGTGACGAGTATCGGCCAGCAAGCATTCGGGGGGTGCGTGAACCTGGCCAGCGTGGCACTTTCGAGCGGCGTGACCGACATGGCAAACCAGTTCGCCGGCTGCACAAACCTCCGAAGCGTCAGGATTGACAATGGCGTCACCAGCATCGGGGCCGGCGAGTTCAACGGCGACGCCAGCCTGACCAGCATGACCATCCCCGGCACGGTGCTCAATATCGGGAATGACGCCTTCTATGGGTGCTCCAACCTGGCCGCTGTGACGATCTCCAGCGGCGTCGCCAGCATCGGGCAGCAGGCGTTTTACGGCTGCGCAAGCCTGACCAACGTGACGATTCCGGCTACGGTCACCGGTATCGGCCAAGGGGTATTTGGCGGGTGTGTCAGCCTGGCCAGAGTGGCAATTCCGGGCAGCATAACCAGCATTGGGGACCAGTTCCAAGGCTGCACCAATCTCCAAAGTGTTGCGCTTGACAGCGGCGTCACCAGCATCGCGGCCGGCGAATTCAGCGGCGAGACCAACCTGACCAGCGTCACCATCCCCGACACTGTTACCAGTATCGGAGACTATGCCTTTTACGGGTGCTCCAACCTGGCCGTCGTGACGATTCCCGACAGCGTGACCAACATCGGAGATTTTGCGTTTTGCGGTTGCTCCAGCCTGACCAACGTGACTATTCCAGCCAGCGTGGCCGGCATTGGGCAGTATGTGTTTGCCTTTTGCTCCAATCTTACCGGCGCAACGATCTCGGTCGGGATCACTAACATGGTGAACCAGTTCGATGGCTGCCTCAATCTCCAGGACGTCACGATTGACAACGGCGTGACCGGCATCGCAGACGGCGAGTTCGCCGGCTTCTCCACTCTGGCCGCTGTGACAATTTCCGGCACGGTGACCAGTATCGGAGACTCTGCCTTTTATGGGTGCTCGAACCTGGCCGGCGTGACGATTCCCGACAGCGTAACCAACATCGGGAATTACGCGTTCTGCTATTGCTCCAGCCTGACCAATGTGGACATTCCCGCCAGCGTCACCAGCATTGGGACGTATGCCTTTGCCGTCTGCTCCGACCTCATTAGCGCGGCGATTTCCGGCGGCATCACCAACATGCCGAACCAGTTCAATGGCTGCACCAATCTCCAGAAAGTGACGATTGACAGCGGCGTCACCGGCATCGCAGCCGGCGAGTTCAACTTGCTCGTCAGCCTGACGAATGTGACGATACCCGACACCGTGACAAACATAGGGGACTATTCCTTTTATGGATGTTCCAACCTGACCAGCGTGGCCATTCCCGCCAGCGTAGCCGTCATTGGGCAGTTTGTGTTTGCCTACTGCTCCAGTCTCACGGACGCGGCGATTTCCGGCGGCATCACCAACATGGGATACCAGTTCTATAGCTGCGCGAATCTCCAGTACGTCACGATTGACAACGGCGTCACCGACGTCGAAGCCGGCCAGTTCAACGAGTTTGCCAGCCTTGCGAGTGTGAGCATTCCCGGCACCGTGACTAACATCGGGGACTATGCCTTTTATGGATGCTCCAACCTGACCAGCCTCACGATCTCCAACGGCGTCGCGAGCATTGGGGTGGAGGCATTCTGTGCCTGCGTGAACCTGACAAGCGTGACAATTCCCGGCAGCGTGACAAACACCGGGGATGAGGCGTTCACCTTCTGCGGCGCACTTTCCCGCGTCACAATCCTCAACGGCTCAACCAGCATCGGCGCTTATGAGTTCTATGGGTGCTCCAACCTGGTCCGTGTTAACATTCCCGGCACTGTGAAGAAGATCGGACAGGAGGCCTTCACTTACTGCGGGGCGCTGGCCACAGTCCTGTTCATGGGCAGGCCACCCGCCGTGGGGCAGGGGGCGTTCTATGGTGACACTGGCGCACTGGCGTATTATTTTTCCGGCACCACAGGCTGGGGTTCCACCTTCGCCGGTCTGACCACCGAAGTAGTAAGGTCGCCGTCCATCATTACCCAACCGAAGAGCTTCAGCGGCCTGCCCGGGACCAATTTCTCGCTGATGGTGGCCGCGACCGGGTCTCCGCCGCTGGGTTATCAATGGCAATTGGGCGGAAGCAACATCCCGGGAGCGACAGATAGCACATTCAACATCTATGATCTCCAGACGACCAACGCCGGCAGTTACCAGGTCGTGATAACAAATCAATTCAACCAATCAACCACCAGCGCCGCCGCCATCGTTGCCATTCTGTACCCGCCCTCCATCACCGCGCAACCTCTGAGTCTGGCCGCCCCGGCGGGAACCAATACCGCCTTGCGCGTCGCCGCCGCGGGGACCGCGCCGCTGCATTATCAATGGCAACTGGGGAGGAGCAACCTCCCCGCGGCCACGAATGCCACACTGGCCTTTAACAACATCCAATGGTCCAACGGTGGAAGTTACCAGGTCGTGATAACCAACAAATACGGCGTGACTACCAGCACCGTCGCCACCGTTGCCATCCTGGTGCGGCCGTCCATCACCACACAACCCTTGAACCTGACCGCCGTTTACGGAACCAATCTGACCTTGAGCTTTGGCGTCATAGGAACCCCGCCGCTGCAGTATCAATGGCAATTCGGCGGAAGCAACCTGCCGGGAGGCACCAACGCGCTGCTGGTCGTCCCGGATTTTCAAGCGGCGAACCAGGGCGCTTACCATGTGGCGGTCACCAACATTTACGGGGGGACCTCCAATCTGGTCGCCACCGTGAAAGGCTTGGCGGCGCCTTTCATCACCGCCCAGCCGGCCAGTCAAAGCATCAGGCAGGGCGGCTCCGCGATCCTCCAAGTCGCCGCCACCGGTTTGGGTTCGCTGACGTATCAATGGCACTTTAACGGCGCCAAACTTGCCAACGGCGCTCATGTTTCAGGCGTCACCAACTCCAGCCTGATCGTGACCAACGCCACAACCGCCAATTCCGGCAGTTACGAGGTCGTCGTCGTCAATTCCCTCGGTTCGGCTGTCAGCATTCCTGCCAACGTTACCGTCGTGGTGCCGCCGGTGATCACCAGCCAGCCGGCAAGTGACAATCCGGCCCCGGGCGGCATTGCGGTCTTTTCAGTCGGGGCCACCGGCACGCCCCTCGCGTATCAGTGGTTTTTCGACAGCGCTCCCTTATCGGATGCCGGCAACATCTCTGGCTCGGCCGCCAGTCAGCTCACTGTCAATTTCGCCGCGTCCAGCAATGCCGGCAGCTATTCGGTCGTCGTGTCCAACTCCGCCGCCGCCGTCACCAGCCATGTGGCTCAACTCACTCTGGGAACCGAGAAAACCGCGCCGTCCGTTGGAATTTCCTCGCCGGTGGCCAACAGCCGGACGAGCGGCCCGATTCTCAGCGGTACGGCGTCGGACAGCGTGCGGGTGCTCAACGTCGCGTATTGGGTGACGAACATGAATAATGGCGTGATCACGACCGCCAACGGCCTTGCGGCGCTGTCCTCCGGAACCGGCTCGTTTTCCAATTGGACCATTCGGACGGCGCTCATGCCCGGCAGCAACATCCTGGCGGTGCGAAGTTCCAATTATTCGGGCCTGGCTTCGCCGGTGGTCAGCGATCCCTTCTTTTGCAAAGTCAAGGCTCCCTTGGAGTTGTTCGCCAGCCCGGAGGGATTAGGGAAGGTAACCGGCGTCGCGTCTGTCACAGTCGCGGGTGACGCCGCGCCATCCAACAATGCGGCGCTTTGCATCGGCGAAGGCTACACGCTCACCGCCAAACCCGCTCTGAACTGCTGGCTGACCAATTGGATGACCAACGGCGTCGTCGCCGGCTCGAATATGACGTTGAACTTCATCATGGAATCCAACCTGACCGTCACGGCCAATTTCGCCAGCAACCTTTTTGTCCCGATGGCCGCAAGATATGATGGGATATTCCATCCTTCCCCGCCGGTGGCGGGGACAGCGGCCAATTCCGGCCTGATCGAAAACCTGGTGCTCAAAACCAACGGCGTCTATAGCGCGAAGTTGTATCTGGCCGGAACCAATTACCCCATCGCCGGCGCTTTCGACAGGTCGGGCCGGGCGACGGAGACAATCGCCGCCGAGGGCGGCATGGTCACCTTGGAGTTGAACATCCCGTGGCACAGCGTCCCAAGGCAGATTACGGGCTGGGTGCAGGGAACCAATTCGGGCGGCTGGATTTCCAGCAATCTATTCCTCTGCGCCGCGACGACCAACCGGTACAATCCCCGCGCCTTCACGATGCTTCTGCCGCAGAACACGAATTTCCCCGGCAGCCCGCCCAGTTACGGCTACGCGCTGATTACCAATAACGGGAGCATCATCGCCCTCGGTGGCGCGCTGTCCGACGGCGCGGCATTCTCGCGCGCCGAGCCGGTCAACGAGGCGAATGAGTTTCCGGTTTTTGCGAGTCTCTACAATCACACCGGCCTGCTGCTCGGCCAATTGAGCCTCGACGATGCGTTGGGCGCGGCGCCCGCGGGCAATCTGGCCTGGTTCAAGCCGCCGTCGCAGACAGGCCTTTACACCAACGGCTTCAACACCACGCTCGCCGTGCAAGGCTCGCCCTGGACCAATACGGCCTCCGCTCTGGGCGCCTTCACCACCAACCGGGCGCAACTGACCCTCTCCGGCGGCGGCCTGGCCTCGAACCTCGTCTTCACATTACAGTTGACATCAACGGACATTCTGAGGCTGCTCGACGGGCCGGACAACTTCTCCGCCGGCTCCATCAACCGCATCAACGGCCTGATGAGTCTCACCTTCACCAACACCGCCGGGAGCAAGGTCTCCGCCTTCGGAACGGTCTTGCAGAACACCAATCTGGGCGGCGGCTTCTTCCCCGGCGCGACCAACACCGGAACGATTGAGCTGCGACCGTAGTCGCAGCTAAAGTTATTCCCATTTTCGGTTGCAAGGCAGCGCTGCCCCGCATTTAGAACCTCCGCAGATTACGGATGATACGGATAGGCGCTCCCAGCCTTGGAGCCAACCAAGGGCTTATGTCGGGCAGGGCAGCCTCCCGGTCCATCTTGACAGAGATTGCAACGCAAAAGGCGGCGGGAATCAGCGATACATTTTTGCGCGCTCGCGCGGGGCCAGCCATTTCTTGGCATCCATGTGCGCAATTATTGGCTGGCTTTTGTTCGCAATTTCTCTGGCTGCCGGCATGGATCGCTCTTACATTTAATGATTGTCCAACGCGACAAAGAGTCGTTTCTATGAAGATCCTTCTTACCAGTGTATGCCGTCCAATGGGGCCAAAATACGGGGATGCGGCGTCGGTCGGCTATGAGTTGCTGTACCGGCAGGTGACCCGCGCCCAGGGGCTTTTCAGCCCGCGCACCGTCAATGTCCATTTTTCCCTCGATTATATCGCGGAAAACCTCGACGCGCCCACCGTCGTCCTCCAATACCCCTCCAAGCGCGAGCTGATCAAGGAGTTGAAGAAGGGCTACGACTATATCGGCATCTCTTTTATCATGGCCGTCATGCACAAGATGAAGGAGACCGTCGCCTTGATCCGCCAATACGCGCCGCAGAGCAAAATCGTTCTCGGCGGTTATGGCACCGTTTTGAAGGACGAGGTGCTCAAGCCGTACGCTGACCACATCTGCCGGGGGGAGGGAGTCGCCTTTTTCCGCGACCTGCTGGGCGAGCCGCCCATCGCCATGCCCTACAAGCATCCGCTCATTGTAAGCTGGCTCAAGGTTTTCGGCTGGAAGGTCTCAGGCACGGGCAAGATTTTCGCCGGCCTGGGCTGCGCCAACGGCTGCGATTTCTGCTGCACGTCGCACTATTTTGGGCGCAAACACATCAAGCTCCTCCCGGAAGGAAAGGACATTTACGCCGTGGTCGAACGCTATATCGCCATGGACCCAAGCCTCGTGTTCCTTATCCTGGACGAGGACTTTCTCCTCAATAAAAAGCGCGCGATGGAATTCCGCGATTGCGTGATTGCCGGCGGCAAGAAGATTTCCATCTTCGCCTTCTCCAGCATCAAGGCCATCAGTCAATACAAAGTCGAGGAAATCCTGGAAATGGGGATTGACGGATTCTGGATCGGCTACGAGGGAACGCGCTCCAACTACGCCAAACAACAGGGCCGCCCCGTGCCGGAAATCTTCAACGAATTCCGCGAGCACGGAATTACGATCCTGACTTCGATGATCGTGGGCTTTGACTATCAGAACCGGGAAGTGGTGGCCCAGGAATTGGACGGCCTGATGAAACTCAAGCCCTCGCTGTCGCAGTTCCTCATTTACGGCCCGGTTCCCGGCACGCCCTTCCACGAGCGCATCATGAAGGACAACCTCCTGCAGGATGTTTACACCGATGACAAGGACCTTTTCTACCGGCGCGCGGACGGTTTTCGCACGATGATCAAACATCCGACCCTCTCCGCCGAAGAGATCGAAGCAATCCAGGAATGGTGTTTCAAGGAGGATTTCGAACGGCTCGGCCCGAGCATCTACCGCGTCCTGGAAGCGCGCCTGCTGGGATATCAGAAGATGAAGAACTCGCCCAACCCGCACCTGCGCGCCAAGGCCGAGTATTACGCCGGCGAGTTGCGCTATGCCTACCCGGTCTTCATGGCCGGCCGAGTGCTCGGCCCCAACGCGGCCGTGCGGCGGTGGATCGGCGATTTGGAGCGAAAGATTCACGCCGAACTGGGCGCCCCTGCCCTCGGACAACGCCTCAAATCCGTCCTCGGCGTCGCGATGGCGGCGTGGACGGGACTGACCTTGAAGCTGGACCTTTTCCAGCATCCAAAGTTGATTCGGAACACCTACCGGGTGCCCAGCCGGCGCTGGAACGCGTTTGAAATGTGGGAGGATTTTCGCCGCAAAAGCGTCTCCCCGGATTACTCCACCCAAGTCGAGTTGCGCCACGCGACCCAGGAAGTCTGGATTCGCGTGGAAGGCGCCCTCTCGGCCTCCGATGCCGAAAAGCTGGGCGACCGCATCCAGCATTCGCTGGCCCGGTGCAAGAGCAAGCTGGTGCTGGACTTCAAGAAGGTGCGGTGGGACAAAACGCAAAACCTCGCGCCGCTGCGCGAGAAGCTGGAGGCCTATCGCTCGCGCATCCGCGTGATCCTCCCGAAAATGTCCCTGGCCCATCCGGAGCTGATTCTGCTGGCCGCCATGTTCCAGGCCGCCGCCACCTATTGAGGCCCTTTCGCGAATAAGAAAGACAGGGCGGTATTCGCGATTCGGATGAGACCGGCAAGTGATCGGCAAAATTCAACTTTCCGGGCTTGACACCATCCCTTCCCCTTCATGGGGGCGCTTCATCACGCCCAGATCGAAAAAATACGCTTGCCGGAAAGCAGTGCGTGTGCGAATGTTTGCATTGTATGTCAGCCATGACCAAAGACGCCACCGTGTCGGTGCGGCTAACCGCGCGCGAAAAATCCGGTCTCGACGCCGACGCCCGCATGAAGGGGATTCCTTCAGCCTCAGCGGCGGCGGCTTACATTGCCGAGGGGGTGCGGCGGAGCCGGTTTCCGGCGATTGAATTTCGTGATGGCCAACCGGGCCGGGTGGCCTTCCTGGCAGGCAGCCGGTGGCCGGTCTGGATGATTGTCGAGCTGGTGCGGGAACTGGATGGCAATTTGGCCAATGCTGTGCAGCTCATTCGCAAGCCCGCCGCGCTGGTGCGGATGGCGCTGGCCTATGCGGACGCCTATCCGCAGGAAATCGCGGACAGCGCGGCACTGGCAGCCCGGCGCGATTACGAAGGCATGAAGCAGGAAATCCCCGAACTGGAGCAGTTGTGAAGTTCAAACTGCTGCTGGACGCGCATATCTCCCCGGAAGTGGCGGCGGCGTTGCGGCGGCAATTTCCCGGCCTGGATGTGAAAGGCATCCACGACACCGATTGGGCGGCGCTGGCGGATGAAGTGCTGCTCGAACTGCTGGATCAAGAAGGCCGGGTGCTGGTAACGCGCGATGTCAACACCGTCCCGCTCCACTGCAAGGCGCGCTTGGCGGCGGGTAAGACGTTTGCCGGCGTGATATATGCCGACAGCAAAAAACTGCGCCAGACCGACCAGCGCGAACTCACCCGGCGGCTGGTCGACGTGGTGAAAAAGCACGGGCACGAAGATTTCACCTGCCGCTCGGGCTGGCTGTAGTGAGGACGACCCTATGAAATCCACTTGCATACTGACAATCAACGGCGGTTCATCGAGTATCAGGTTCGCGCTCTACCAGGCGGGCCGGTCGCAGCGCCTGCTGGCCGGAAAGGTGGACCGCATCGGCCTGAGCGGCACGAACCTGGCCGTCCTTGTCCCCACCGGCAAACCGCCGCCCGCACTCCCCATCAAAGCCGCCAACCACGGCACTGCGGCCGGTTTCCTTGTGCGGTGGCTTGAAAAGCGGCCGGAGTTCCCCTCGATTGCCGCCGTCGGCCACCGCGTCGTGCATGGCATGACCCATACCGCGCCGGAACGCGTTACCCCCGCGCTGCTGGCCGAGTTGCATCGCATCACCCCTTACGACCCCGATCATTTGCCGCGCGAAATGGAGCTGATCCAAGCCATCCGCCAGCGTCATCCGGCCCTGCCGCAAGTGGCCTGTTTTGACACGGCGTTTCACCGCACAATGCCGCCGGTCGCCAAATTGCTGGCGATTCCCCGCCGTTACACGGCCAAGGGGATGCAGCGCTACGGTTTCCACGGCCTCTCTTACGCTTACTTGATGGAAGAACTCACGCGCCTCGGCGACCCGGCAGCAAAGAAAGGCCGTGTCATTCTGGCCCATCTCGGCAACGGTGCGAGCCTGGCCGCCGTGCGCGACGGAAAAAGTATTGACACTAGCATGGGCTTCACTCCGACCGCCGGTTTGGTGATGAGCACCCGCACCGGCGACCTCGACCCCGGCCTGGCGCCCTATCTGGCGCGAACCGAAGGCATGACCACCCAGCAATTCTACAACATGGTCAATCATCAATCCGGCTTGCTCGGCGTTTCGGGGACCAGTCCCGACATGCGCGACTTGCTCTCCCGCGAATCCCGCGACACGCGCGCCGCGCAAGCCATCGAGCTGTTCTGCTATCAGGCCAAAAAATGGATCGGCGCCTTCGCCGCCGCGCTGGGTGGAGTGGACACGCTGGTATTCGCCGGCGGCATAGGCGAGAATTGTCCCGCAGTGCGCCGGCGCATTTGCACGGGACTTGACTTCATCGGAATAAAATTGAACCCCGCGCGCAACGCCCGCAACTCCCCCTTGATTTCCTCCGCCTCAAACCCGGTCAAGATGCGCGTCATTCACACCGACGAAGAACTCATGATCGCCCGTTCCGTCGCCCGCCTGCTGCACCTCGGCCCCCCGGTGGAGTGATGGAGTGCTGGCCTTCTTCGATTACAAAAATCTCCTGTCAAGGGACGGGAAGCAGAGACCTAAATCCCGCTTGGAAAAAATGGCGGTCGTTCGTCAATGCCTCAAACACCTTTTCGTCCGCCATGACGATGAAGGATGAGCAGTCCACCAAGCCCCACTGTTTGTCTGTCCGTGCCAGATACAAGTCGAGCGCGCGCTGCAACAGGGTGGCGGTGATGAAGACTACCCGGCAGCGGGGATCCTTCAGGAGTCCTTCAGCGACCCGGGAAAAGTGGTCGCGTGCCCGCGTTCGTGCCAACCCGTTTCCAGTCTCGGCGATGATCCAATCAGTCAGTACTATCGAGTATGCGCGCCGTCCCAAATCATGCCAAACGGCGTCCGCCTTTTGGTGAAGCTCATCGGAGGCGTTCAGCAAGGCCAGCCAGCCGTTGGTGCCCAGGAAAACGGCTTTATCCGGCATGGTTCACTTTCGGATGCCCGTAAAGGTAATGATCCGCATTGGTGGCCAAATCAGTGATGCCGGTCTCGACCGCCCGCTCCCCCATCCGAAAAGGATCGCTTTCACCAGCCGATGAGCCGTTGAAGCCAGGTTCCGAGGTTTCAACGTGAACAGGGGTGCCGTCCGGGAGTTCCGATCCCGGTTCCAGCAGCACCACATTGTCTTTGACTGTTCCGCGGTAAATCATGTTTGAACCTCATCTTTCGACCGTCAAACAATTGATAGCACATTTGCCGCAGTTTGGAAAGTGTAAACCGGTCCTTTTTCCCCACTCGGTTGTTTCCACAAAAGCCCCCAGTTTTATATTCCGCCCGCCCGCCACTTCAGTTATCGTGCCCGCGCGACAACATGATCGAAACCCGGCAACTGACCAAAATCTTCCATGACAAAAAACGCGGCGAAATCCGCGCCGTGGACAATGTCAGCCTTCGCTGCGAGCCGGGGCGGATTTTTGGCTTGCTCGGCGGCAATGGCGCGGGCAAGACCACCTGCCTCCGCCTCCTGGCCACGCTCCTTCAGCCCACGTCCGGCGCCGCCATCGTTGCCGGCTGCGATGTGATAACCGAACCGGAGAAAGTCCGCGCCAACATCGGCTTTCTCTCGGCGAGCACGGCCCTCTACGGGCGCCTGACCGCCCGCGAATTGGTCGAGTACTTCGGACGCCTCCACGGCCTGTCCGACTCCATCTTGCGCCCGCGCCTGGAATCTCTTTTTGCCGCGCTGGACATGAATGAATTCCGCGACGGCCGCTGCGACAAACTCTCCACCGGCATGAAGCAAAAAGTCTCCATCGCCCGCACCCTCATCCACGACCCGCCCGTCATGATCTTCGACGAGCCGACCCACGGCCTGGATGTCCTGGCCGCCCGCGCCGTTGTGGCTTTCATCCGCGAATGCCGCGCGCGAGGCAAAACCGTAATTTTCTCCACCCACGTCATGAGCGAGATGGAGAAACTCTGCGACACCATCGCCATCATTCATCGCGGACGCATCCTGGCCGAAGGCGCCCTGGAACAATTGCGCGAACGCTTCGCCTGCCGGGACCTCGAGGATATTTTCGTCCGCGTCGTGGAGGAAACGCCGTGACCCGCCACGCCATTGTCATCGTCTATCGCAAGGAACTGCGCGACATGCTGCGCGACAGGCGCACCCTCGTTTCCATGATCGTCATGCCCGTCATCGTCATGCCGCTGCTCATGGGGGGCCTGGCCCTGGCCGCCATGAGATTAACCGGGAAAATGCGCCAGGAAATTCCCACGGTCATGGTGCTCGGCGGCGCGGATTCTCCCGAAACAACCGCCGCCTTGCGTGCCCTCAACACCTTTGCCTTCGTCCCGCCAAACCGCGATTTCACCAACCTCATCTCCGACAAAAAACTCAACGCCGCCGTTACCATCCCCACAAACTTCGACGCCGCCATCCGGGCCGGCGAACCGGCATCCGTCACGATCTACATCTACGAAGGCGACTACAAATCCACCATCGCCGCGCAATCCCTGGACCAGTTTTTCCAGTCGCACCGCGAGCGCATTGTCCTCCAGCGCCTCACCGAGCGCAATCTGCCGGAAAAACTCGCCGCGCCCTACGAAATCCGCAGGGCCAACGTCGTCCCTGCCGTGAGAGTCAGCGGCAACCTCATCGGCATGATCCTGCCGTACATCGTGATTGTCATGTGCATGACCGGCGCGATCTATCCCTCCATTGATTTGACAGCCGGCGAAAAGGAACGCGGCACGATGGAAACCCTCCTGTGCAGTCCGGTGGCGCGTACACATCTGGTCCTGGGCAAGGGTCTGGTGGTCCTGACCGTGTCGCTGGCCACCGCCTGCCTCTCGTTATTCTCCAACGGCGCGGCGTTGCTGTTCATCAAGGAACTGCCGGCCAGATCGGTCAGAGGCGGCGCTTTTCCCCTCACGATTGATCCCTCCTCCCTCCTCGCTGTCCTGGTGATGATCCTGCCGCTGGCGGTTTTCTTTTCCGCGGCGATGCTGGCCATCGGCTTGTATTCCCGCAGCGCCAAGGAGGCCAACTCCTATCTGCAGCCAATGCTGATCTGCACCGTCGCTCCGGCGGCTGTCGCGGCCCTGCCCGGTGTGCAACTCAACTATGCCCTGGCCCTGGTGCCGGTATTGAACGTCAGCCTCGCCGGCCGCGAAATCATGTCCGGCCTGTTCCATTGGAACTACATCGCGCTCGTTTTTGCTTCCATGTGCCTCTACGCCGCCGCCGCCGTCGCCCTCGCCGTCGCCCTCTTCAAACGCGAAGGCGTCCTCTTCCGCACATAATGTATTTCCTCAAGCGAATCCTCTTTCTGATTCCGCTGTTGCTTGTCATCAGCTTCCTCGCCTTCGCCCTCGTGCGCGCCGTCCCGGGCGGGCCGTTTGACCGCGAACGCAAACCCGCCTCCCCCGAAATCGAGCGCAATCTCCTCGCCAAATACCACCTCGACGAGCCGCTTTGGCAACAATACGGCCGCTGGCTCGCCGGCATCCTCCACGGCGATTTCGGCCCCTCCCTCAAATACCGCAATCACTCCGTCAGCAACATCATCGCGCAGGGCTTGCCCGTGTCCCTGACCCTCGGCGCCGCCGCGTTTTGCTTCGCTCTCGGTGCGGGGATTCCCCTCGGCTTCTTCACGGCGGCGCGCCGGGGCCGCTGGCAGGATTACGCCGGCAGCCTCGCGGCGTTGCTCGTGATTTGCGTTCCCGGCCTGGTCATCGGCCCCATCCTAATCATGTTCTTCGCCATCAAACTCCGCTGGTTCCCCGTCGCACTTTGGGGGTCGCCCTGGCACGCCATTCTTCCCACGCTCACCCTCGGTCTGTATTTCTCCGGCCGCATCGCCCGCCTCATGCGCGAAGGCATGCTTGCCACAATGCAAGCCGAATTCATCACCGCCGCCCGCGCCAAGGGCCTCGGCCAATTCGCCATCCTCGCCAAACACGCCTTCCCCATCGCCGTCCTCCCGGTCCTCTCCTACTCCGGCCCGATGCTCGCCGACCTCCTCACCGGCTCTTTCATCGTGGAGAATCTCTTCCAAATTCCCGGCATCGGCGTCTTCATGGTCAACAGCTTGTTGGATCGCGATTACACCATGGCCGTCGGCCTGGTTTTGCTCTATGCCGTGCTCTTGCTGACATTGAATCTCGCCGTTGATTTCGCGTACACCGTGCTGGATCCGCGCGTAAAATATGAATGACAACGCCCCATCCGACATCGCCGCCGCGCCGCGCACGGAACCCCAACCGGCCACTGACCTCAGCCCCAACCAGCGCGCATGGCGCCGTTTTCGCCGCAACCGCGTTGGGATGACGTCGGCAATTATTCTCGCTTCTGTCATTCTGGCGGTCGTGATTTGGCCCCTCTTCAGCCGCCCTCAAATCGCGCCCCATCTCCCGCCGGCGATGACCCATTCCCCCAACGCCGTTTCCGACGCCCAATTCCAGCCGCCCGGCGCTCAATTCTGGTTCGGCACCGATGTTCACGGCCGCGATCTCCTGAGCCGCCTGTGCACTGGTGCGCGAATTTCCCTCCTCGTCGGCATTGTCGGCACCGCCGTCAGCCTTTTCATTGGCGTCCTGTGGGGCGCCCTCGCCGGTTACCTCGGCGGACGCTGGGACGCCGTGCTCATGCGCTGCGTGGACATCCTTTATTCCATGCCGTCAATCATATTTGTCATGCTGCTCATCACCACCCTCAACGCCTGGCTCGCCAAGTGGCAATCCGGCCCGGCGCGCCTTTCCGACGCCGCCGTCCAATGGCTCCAATTCACCGCTCTCTTTGGCGGCCTGGGCGCTGTCTCCTGGCTCCCGATGGCCCGCATCGTCCGCGGCCAGGTCCTCTCCCTCCGCCATCGCGCCTTCGTGGACGCCAGCCGCGTCCTCGGTGCCGGCCACTGGCGGATACTGCGCCGCCACATCCTCCCCAACGTCTATGGCATCATAATCGTCTATTTGACAATGACCGTTCCCTCCATCATTCTCTACGAATCCTTCCTGAGCTGGCTCGGATTGGGCATCCAGCCGCCCCAGGCCAGCCTGGGTTCCCTCATTGCCGCCGGCAGCGGCCAAATCAACTCCATCCGCGTGTATTGGTGGCTGATAGTCTTTCCCGGCACGATGCTGGCCCTGACCCTCCTCGCCCTCAACTTCGTCGGCGATGCCCTCCGCGACGCCTGGGACCCGCACGCCGAGAATTGAGGCATTATGAAACAAAAGATAAGGCGTCACGCATCTGCATTCACTCGCTTTGAATTGGTCGTAGTGATCGTGATCATCGGGGCGCTCGTTGCAACGATTTTGCCATCCATTCGGCCGGCCCGCCAAAGATCAGGACCTTCATGCATGAACAGGCTCCAAAATATAGGCAGGGCCTATCGCCTCTGGGCGGATGACCACGGCGGCCATTTTCCCGCTTCGGAATCCGTGACCAATCGCGGCTGGAAAGAACTCCTGTCCAGTCCCGATCAGGGGGCAAAATGCTGGGTCAACTATGCCATTATGGCCGACGTCCTCGGACAATCGCCGAAATTGCTTGTCTGCCCGGCGGATGAGAGGACACCGGCGGCGAGGTTCAACTCAAAAGGGATGGACGTTGAGCCGGTCTGGACTAACTTTATGACTGACAACACGGTTTCTTACTTTGTGGGTGTAAGCGCCGATGAATCCGACCCCCGGTCCATTCTGGGGGGTGATCGCAATTTAGGCCCCGGAACCGTGCCTGCCGCCGATTACGGCTACTCCCCGGCAAACGCCAGAGGCAACGACGTGGCCATCCCAATCGCAGGCCAGGTTTCATGGTCCTTGAAGATGCACTCCGCGGGCAACACTGCCGGCGCCGGGAATATTCTTCTCGGCGACGGCAGTGTTCAATTCGTAAGCAGCGCCGACTTCCGCACGAACTGGCTCAGCCGCGCCGCCCCAACCACCAACTGGCCTCCGGGCCACATCCCTTCCTCCCCCTCCATCCGCCTAATTTTTCCGTGATTATGAAAACCAACTTGAAAGAACGCTCCACCGCATTCACACGCCTTGAATTGACCGTCGTGGTCGCGATCGTCTTGGTGTTTGCGGCACTGCTCGTGCCCGACTTGGCCAGGCGGGCGAGAGCGCGCGCCCGTGCCACTTGCGTGAACAATCTTAAACAAATCGGCATCGCATATCGCCTCTGGCCAAATGATTCAGGTGACCAATTTCCTGCCTTGCAGCGCACGGCTTATGGCGGTTGGATGGATCTTCTTACCAACGCCGATCAAGGCCCAAATTGCTGGACCAACTACTTTCTCATGTCCAACGAGCTTGGCTTCGATCCGAAACTCCTTGTCTGCCCGGCAGATGAACGGCGTCCGGCAAGAGACCTCCAAACCGACTTCAAGGACAATACCCACCTCTCCTACTTTGTTGGCGTGAGCGCAAGCGACATCTTTCCTCAAGCACTCCTGGGAGGTGATCGCAATTTAGGCCCCGGAACCGTGCCTGATGCCGATTACGGCTATTCCCCGAAAACTGGCAAAGGCAACGATGTGGCCGTCCCAATCTCAGGCCCCGTTTCATGGTCCTTGAAGATGCATTCCGACGGAAAGACTGCGGGCGCCGGGAATATTCTTCTTGGCGATGGCAGTGCCTGGCAGTGCAGCAGCGCCAGTCTCCGCACGAATTTGCTGATTAAGGCTGACCCGACCACCGACTGGCCCGTCGGCCACGTCCCCGCCACGCCTTCCATCCGCCTGGTTTTTCCCTGATCCCACGAGGTTGAAAAGACCATGCCCTTAGACCCTCGCAGATGTACGCGGATAGAGAATCTTCACATAGGAAACCACAGAGGACCCAGAGCGGCGAGCCGCAACAATAGCGAAGATGGAGGGTGGGAATTCCTGGAGTGAAGTCAGGGGAATGTATGTCAGGGGAATAGACCCGAAAACGCATCTTCCCATTCCCATGACAATCATTCCCCTGACTTTGCCTTGGTCACCGTGTTCAACTGAGCGGGGGGCCTGAAAATCCTCGCGACAATGAGCGATGCTGACAGATTGCGGTACAGAGGACGCAGCGAAAAACTCCGTTTTCTCTGTTTGCTCCTTTTCAAAGCTGTCTTCCCCATCTGCGTCAATCTGCGTGATCTGCGGGCAACTCCGGATCGGATTGCGGCTTTCCGCGCCGTGTCATTGCAGTGCTGTATTCGTTAAAAGATGTTCTTCTTCTCAACTTTCCAACCCGTCACCTTGGAAAGCCCGCACGGATCGCCGCTGAACATCTTGGCCGCCTCCGCATCGTCCTTGAGCTGCCATTGAAACCAGGCTATGGCGACCTTTGCAAACTCGCCGCCGTGTGGCCGCGCGTAAGTCCCGCC
>Ga0182030_10006509_pt1 | contig 24637 bp, 18 predicted proteins | sample 812S3MmetaG_FD_121299 | JGI IMG/M metagenome (GOLD analysis project Ga0182030, IMG submission 121299) | Permafrost microbial communities from Stordalen Mire, Sweden - 812S3M metaG (Illumina Assembly) | ecosystem: Environmental > Terrestrial > Soil > Wetlands > Permafrost | place: Sweden...
GTAATTAATAAACAATGGACAATCAAAAGTCTACTTCCTGATTGAACCCTTCTCTCTAATCTCTTTTTCCCATTCCAAAATTTCTACGGTAACTGCCACGATGACAATACTTGAAATAATCACAACGACGTTATGAATAACAACAGAACCTAAATTATACACCCCTGAATCTATCTGAATGAAAATGTGGCTTTGGATAATGGAATATGCGTCTTGCAGGTCTCACACGGGCTTGATCACGATGCTGCTATTAGTTATGAATTTCCAACACCTGAGAGATGAGGATGTAAATAGCGAAAGCTGTATATAAGAGGTAAATTATGTTTACTTCGCCTATACCTCCCACTCCCGACTTCCCTCACCTCACACCTCCTTTTTCACACCACATTCACTCTCCCTCCTAGGACTTCCACAGCAGTTTCCAGCCAAGTTTTGTAAACCCCACAACTCACTTTCCTCAAACTTTAACCCTCTAGCTATTCTGTGTTATTCTCGCAATGAGCTCGAGCCTGTCTTGCGCCCACGCTGCACCCACCGTTAATTTCAAAATACTTAACCTTCTATGTTAGTATACCAGACCTTCCACCAACCTCCTCGCAAATCCTTAAGACTCTCAATGAATCAGCTAAAGTGCGCCATAGCCGAGAGGTTATTCTTACCCTCAACCTCCCTTTGGGTTTTGCTATCATCAGAGTTTCCTCGCCCGTTCAAATCACCCCCTTTGATTTGCTTCATTATTTGATTTGAAGTGATCATAAGAGGTAAAATACAGTTCACAACCCCATAATCTCTCACACTGTTTTTCTCTCTATGCCATGCTTTGCCCACTATCGCCTTATCCTCATTCCAAGTGTAACGAGGGGCAGCACTTCCGCCTAGACATTCAGCCCTTTGAATATCAAGAATATCTCCGTAAGACCCTTAGCCCGAGCCATGTAGCAAACCTAAAAGATAATTATTGAAATCACTTTTATTCGCTCTTTCTAGTTTGTCTATATACCCAGAGTATCTAGTGGTCTGTGGCCAAGGTATTTTGGCTCAATTGTAATTGTCCTTGGTGTAAGAGTATTCGACTAGATATTTAATTGTATCTTAAGTAGAAGCTTCGAGAAGCTTGGAAGAAGTTGAAGGAATTAGTGTTCCTTATATTTTCGAAAGGTATTTCAATATTAGTACTTTTGAGTTGTTGACTTTAGGATAATAATTTGTTTATACGTATTTTTCTCTCTAACGGAAAAAGTTGCGAACTGCAAGAACGGAGCTTAAAATGAATACACCGCGGCAACGCAACCGTGCCCATTATCCGGTTCTAAGTTTGGGCTTCGAAGCCAGAACCAGTCCCTCTAAGCTTTCGCTAGGCATGGAAGGCAAGAGCTGATAAAGAAACACGTGACAAATCCACAAATAGTCGCCAAATATTAGCAGATCACACAAGATTTGTTCCTGCTGACAGGGCGATCTTCAAATAGTTGATGCTCAGAATATTTCGCTGTCTCTAACCCAGTCCTAAGTTGTGTATTAAAGCACTGGAAGAAAGCAAATTTTGTAGCAACATCCAAAACCAAACTTTGAAATATCATTACCAGGAGTATTTCACAGTTTCGTTTGTAAATTACCTTTCGAGCTCTAGAATATAATATAGAATATTACGCTATCAAAACCACACTCAATTAGCAAAGAGAATTGTATTTATAAGTGATGGTATGACAGAATTGGTGATTTTTTATTGTCAGTGGCTTTATATATATACTATCGTTTTTAAAAGAATACTTTAAAGCCTACTACTATACAAATTTCTAATGTTTTTGGGTAGAGGATTTTCTACCTTAATCAGGCCTACAATTAATTTGCAATTATAAACAGAGATATACAAATAAATCGGAATATTTTAAGTATTATTAGTAATCCAATTCTGATAAATAGAGTAATAATCCTTATAGTATTAAACAAAGTATTTTTTTTAAAAAAAAAGGCTTATTATTTCAGTTACTTATTTGGACTTAACAAAGTGGTTTTGGTAAACCAAATATGCTTTTATTTTATCTACTAGTAAATATTTTCAAGAGATAGGGGTTGTAAGGTATCTGTGGACCGATCAGGATTGGTCTGTCACATTCGGCAACCTTTTTGTGGCGAAAACAGGTGTATTAGGGTGTCTGGTTGCTGGTTTGATGGAGAATAGATAAGAGGTTAACGGGAAGAGGATGACAAGTGGGTGCACGAGAAGTAAACCAAAACGGGTTAGTATTGCAGTGGATTCTTACTAGGCTGTGAGTGAGGCGTATTTGGTATTAGAAAAGTGAAACCTTCGCTTCCTTCTATTCACATGTAACACAAGGCTGGTAAGCCAATTAATGATAACTAGAAGTTATAAATTAGACGAAGGGTATAATGCCTCTCTCTAATGGAATTTTTCATGTCATTCTGACATCGGAATAGATTTAGTGGGATTAAAGGGAATCTATGGAAATGGTGTAGGAGTGCGCTAGGCCACCCTCGGGGATAGTGGGATATGAGCGAGTATTTTGAGGAGCCTTCCCTTCCTTGGATGAAGAGGCTTTCAATATTTCTTATGCTGTCGAACGCCATGGCGGCGAGCTGGATCAAATCATCGAGTTCGGAACTTATGCAGCCACTATCACAGTCACGCTATCAGGGCTTCCAGAGATCACGCATGAAGTCATGCATGCAAAAGTGTTCATCTGTTTCCCAGGTGCATATAAGTTTATGTATATGTATCCCTTGAAGGCAGCCTTTTCGGCACTCTACAACATACTGTATATCTATCTCTCTCTTAGGAGATTTTCCTCCATACTTCTTCTACCGTTCCTATGATACAACCTTATTTCGTTCGCGATGTCTTCAACCGGGCCCCGACATCCCTCCGGTACATACCCGTACTCCTCGTTAAGCACGTCAGCGTTCGAGATCAGACTAGTGACCTTCCACCCCCCTGAAATTTCTGGGGGACTCCTGTCCGTCCACATGCTAGAGTACCAGCTCGCCACGGCCCCGGTGTACGTTACAGTTTCCTATACCTGGGGCCGGCCAGCGCCAGAATTTCCAGACGAATGGGACGACGAGACATCGACGGTGCCCATCCTCCTAAACGGCAGCGAGTTTCGCGTGCGGCATAATATACACTGTCTATTACAGCAACTTGCCGGCGATGACCAATTGAAGGGATTTCTTTACTGGATAGATGCGCTGTGTATCAATCAGAACGACCGCAAGGAAAAGAACGTGGTCGTCCCACGTATGACCGAGATCTATGCCGGTGGCCGGAACAATATCGTGTGGCTCGGCCCTCACGCGGCTGACGGGTCTACAAAATTGGCCTTTGCTAAGATGTCCTCGCTCCTGAGCTTGGTAAAAGAGCGGAGCGATGCGTTACTAGAATTGCGGATCGAGCGGGATAAGCTGGACGACTATAATAAAGTCGTACAAGCTGAGTTCCCTGATGAAGAAGGGACGAGACTCTGGGACGCTATACAGTCCGTGTGGGCGCGTTCATGGTGGCGGCGAGCCTGGGTGGTGCAGGAAGTAGCTATGTCCCAGAATACTATTATAATGTGTGGCGACTCGGAATTACACTGAGAAGTAGTAGAAATAGTGCTCATGGTTATCTTCCAGCACGAGGATAACCTCGACAAGTTGCGATTACCCAACGAAGACACCTTAACCGCTACTATGGAGAGATTAACGATCCCTGAGCTCGTCAATCCAGTGATGCATATGGTGGAATGTATTAATCGTGTGACTGAATTTGCAGATCGAAATGAGCGCGTCAGTCTTCTCACGAATCTTGACTTTATGCGTATTACGTCCTCGACGGATGAGCGGGATAAGGTCTACGCTGCTTTTGGCATTTCAAATCCTGCTGAGACTACTACTATCGACTATACCCTGCCTGTCCGGGACGTTTACACTAAGGTAGCTCAGCAGTCGATCTTGGCTCACAAGGGATACGCTATCCTCTCCTTCTGCAAGTATCCCTCCCAAGGCAGTACACGCCTGGGACTCCCGACCTGGGTTCCAGACTGGGCTGATCGAAAGCCGCAACACAACCGTTACTTACCATTCTTCCATACGGGCGTTGCCGGCATGATTGTGATGGACGAAAATATCAAGAAGCTATTATATAGAGCTGCTGCGGGTTCTATACTTAAAAATTTGCGATTCGAAGATGACGGCCTCACGCTAGTGGTGCCAGGAGTGGTTCCGGATAAGCTCACCTTCATTTCCTCGACCTTGGCGTTGGAGACCAAGTCTAGTGAAGTTTTAGCCTCAGCCAAATTTCGTCAACCACATAATCCCGGGAACAGCGACGAGCAGCACGCCCAGGAATCTCCTCAAACACCCTGGGCGACTTTCAATAACATGCAGTGGCTGAGAGAATGGGCTGCACAGCAGCCTCAGGAAGCAAAGAACCTCGACTGGCAACGCTATATCCGAGCATATAACTGGAAGTTCCATCCCCAAGGCCCCCCTGATCAGTTTGAGGAGCCGATCTACGTACCGACGGGGGAGGGACTTGACGAAGCCTACCACATCACCCTGCTAGCCGGTGCCTCTCCATTCGAAGATCTCAAGGAGCAGGGGCAAGGGTTCGAATTCGATTTCGAAAACCGTCTTGAAGATGGTTTCGAGAAACTTCGTTCTTTATTTGCTTACTTGATAGGCCGTCGCTTCGCAGTATCGCAGTTCGGACTGCTGGCTCTGGTTCCTGCTGAAGCCCGTGAAGGCGATATAATCGCAATCGTTGAAGGCGCTGAGCTACCCTTCCTGCTTCGCCCAGTCGGGCAAGACAAGACGCAATTTGTCGGGCTGTGCTACGTGCATGGCATTATGGATGGCTCGGCGTGGCATTGGCATGTAGGCGCAGGTCAGGTATTTGAGCTCAAAATAGTTTGAGTGGTTGGAAGCAAAGTCCTCTTTGAGAACTGCGCTTCAAAGCTTTTCACACTTGTATAGATTCAGAAGAAGAAAAGGAGAAATAGACTAAGTAATGTACATTTCGGATAGGAAGGGGAGAAGGAAGAAAGGGATTACTTAGAATGCTGTGCCCAGACCACCTCCAAATCTCAATATATCTTACCGGACCGTAGGAGAGCCCGGAATACCGATGCTCCAGTCCATAGGATCAGACGAACGATAGAATCAAGTTTGTAGTCGGTGTTCCGGTGTAGCAGATTTCAAGGACAGAACCCCAAATCACTGGCTCAAAGTCGAGCACTTCAAAACCGCCAAGACTAAACCATCTAGTTTCCTTCCCCATTATGATCTTCTGGCATACTTGGAGTTTGTTAGGTAGTTTGGCTGACCAGTAGTCGTCGAATATGTAATGAGAGGATGAAACACACACCTCAGCGACATGCTCGGAAACGGTGAATGCAACGACTTTGCTCATCATTGTAGTGGCATTGCATTGTAGTGGCATTGCAGCAACATGTGTGGTAGATAATTAGCTGGAGACAAAGCACTCGCCGCTTCTCTGCCTCCGCCTACGTCAGTCTATGAGCCGTTCATATCTTCTAGACATATCTGACTGATTGCTTTTCATAAATAGTCCTGACATAAGATGTAGAGTTCAGCAAATCAAACTCAAGGATCCTGATGCCTCTAACCCAACTTATAAAGCACTCTCATATGCCTAGGGGAATCCGATCCCATGTCACACTATTTTCTATAATAATAGCACCCTGAAGATTGATAAAAACCTCTACAGTGCCCTTTTGCACCTACGATCAGAACAGTTTCTAGGGGTCTTGTAGATAGACGCCGTCTTCTCATAAGTCGATTCACACAAAACGATATACTAGAGATCTTTTGTCAAACTTTATTAATGATAGAAGTTAGAGAGCGATTTCTTATGAGAGCTTGATTCCAACTCTGCAAAGGTCTCATTAGCCTTCACAAGGTTTATCCTCCCTTTCAAATAGAAAAGTGTTGGTATCACCAGGGATACCTACCGCGGTAGGTCAAATTAATACATAAGCAGAAACGAAGATTCAACAAGTCCTCTAGGTCGAGTTAGAGAACCATTAATTCATCTTCATCCATGGAAGAAGTTGGGTGAGAAAACCGGTGTGGGATATGGTGATGAGAGGGGAGGGTTGGGGTTCAAATAAGAGGCATCTGTGAGCAAGTAGAGTGTACTTCACTCGGATGAATTGTAAGTCAACTAACTTGCTTATGACATTAGTTATAGAAGTGGGTGACGCTGAGGCGTTATAAGATAACAGATCTTCACAGGGATCAATGATGAATATAAACAATTATCGTCCCTTTCATACCCCAACAGATGATATACAATCATTACCCTAACTCCAACTCCAATCCCCCTAGCATCTCCATGTGGCCTATCCTGAATGCTTTCTATTCCTCCATCTTCACATCTACCCCTCCCCCTTCTTCACCCTTCACTTCCACACCACTTTTCCCCAAATTCCTCAACAAATAACTCCTCTTAAAATACTCATTCGGATGCACAATCGTTTCCAGCTGACTCACGCCCCATGTCCCATCCTCTTTCACCTTCTTGATTTCTTGTTTATGCGCGTATTCGAAAACTCTATTTCCCAAGTCAGTTCCTCATCATACAAATTGAAGACAGGGATTTGAAGGCTAGCAAGGTAGGGAGTGAAGGGGTAGTGAAGGGAAGAAGGAAAGCCTACCGGTTGCACGCTAAGTGGAATTTCATCTTCTCCTTATCTTCTTTGACGCCTCTTAATACGTCTTTGTCTTGAACACCCACGGCTTGTAATAAATTGGTAAGGTTTTCAACCGAAAAATGCCGATAAGGACACCCATGGCTTTCCCCCGGTCCCGGCGGATGCTCCGTCAAGATCCTCTGGCAACTAAACGGACTATATCCACTCCCGCGCCTATTGCTATCACCTCCGACATCACCGTAAGCGTGTCGTACGTTATACCTATACTCCTTATTAAACGTATCATCTGTAATTTTGCTGAATCCTTGACGCCAAAACACCAGACATTCATCGAGAGAGAGACCAATGCCTTTGAGGAATAAGGTGTATTGGAGACGGCCGTAATGTTTTAGGTGGGAGTCCCGGCGGAGAGAGCGGTGCAGGTTTTGCATGCAAAGGGGGAAGGAGCTGGAGAGGGTATCGATTGTGCGGGCGGAGATGACGGCGCCGGGGAGGGAGGTGGTGGTGCTGGAGTAGGTTGCGTCAGGGGTGGTGAAATTTTGGGAGAGATGGGTTAGAATAGGGGTTAGACGGTCGTCTTCGTCTAATCTTGGAAGAGCGCGGGAAGTCATCTGTTCAACATCAGTCTCCAAGCAACCAAAAGCTAGGTGTGAAAAAGGAGGGGATGTACCTCGAGAGCTTTATCCAACCGACTGGTAAACTCCGCAACAACCATACTCCCCTGCTCCCTACCCGGCACATATGCCTTCCCACCCCTCAAGAAAACCCTTCTTCCCTCCACCAACTCAGGCACCCGTTCCCAATCAACCATAAACCAACTTTCCTCTTCCACCCTCCTGGCCCCCGTATACCCCCCCGCAGCCTTCAATTCCTCTCCTAACTCCCTCTTCTCGTCCTCAGACACCATCTCCCAATCCAATCCTTGACTCTCTACAAAACTTGCTCGTTCCCTCGCATCATCGCCTTGAAATCTTAATTTAAAAAGCTGGGACTCGACGCGCGAGAAACGCCGGCGGAGGTCTTCCGTTGAGGCGAATGCGAGTCGGAGGATGAAGTGCGAGTAATGGTCTTTCATGCGCTCGGATTGGAGATTGCTACTACTCGAAGATGAACTAAGGGGCAGGTATTTGTCCAATAACGGTTTCATGTGGGCTGTGGTTTCGGGGAGGGTTTTGTTGCGGAAGGAACAGGCTTCGAGTTCTGCGAGGACTGTGAGGAATTGTCAGCTACGATTTGCCTAGGAACTAAGGTTTAGGGTAAAGTGAGGGTTATGGTTATGCTCAAGCTTAGGTAGAAAACACCCGCAGAGCAAAAAGGTGCAGGTGAGGGGTAGAATCAGATCAATTCCCCAGCCCAAAGAAAACAAGAACAAACCCACCTCTCAATCGATCGATAGCCCACTGCTCAAACTGCTCCAACGTAATATCTGCCGTCGGCGGCACCCCATAAAAATTCAATCGATGCTTATACTCCAGTTCCTTAAAACTCGTTGTCGCGAACTGTTTCCTGCTTGCATGAATCGTTGCCCTCCTTTTAGGATCAATCCTAGAACCCGAAGTCGGCTGTTTAAACATTTTGACTGAGTTATTCCTATTCCCTCCCTTTGCTTTATTTGATTGGGGGTTTGTGTTGAGGAGGGGGAGGGTTGGGGTTTGGAAAGGGCAATGGGGGAGGGTTGAATTTGGGAGACGCGTTATGGAAGTGGTACTCGACGCGGGTGCATTGACCACCATTCCAATTATCGGATTTAACTAAAAGGGTCAATAAACCCGAAACCGCACCTGATCAATATCCAATATCTTCCTCTTCGAGATGCCATTAGCTTGGGGGCGAAATCACTCCGACATGCAACAAAGCTGAGATTCAATAATTGCTCCCTGTTTATCAAATAGTACCCTTGATGGCGATCGGTGAAAATAACGGGATCGGGAGAAACTTCACAGGTTGGGCGTTGAGGTTGAGGGTGAGGCTGACCGCTAAAGGGGAAGGTGAGGTTCTCAGCTCGTAATTAAGGCTGAGGGTTTGTTTTCCAATCACCGAGTAGAGGTGTACTTTTGAAAAGAAATTTGGAACTCGGTAAGAGAGATAGGGGAGGGTGGAAATGGACTTGGCGTCAAGCCGAAGGCCGGCTTATTCACAGTCAAAGGTAGGACAAAGATTGGAGTAATCGAATATGATTCTATCACAACCGTATCATCATTTCTTGCACAACAAAACATCAACAATCATCATGTACCATCACTACCCCACCGCATTGCAACCTTGCCTTTACCTTTGTCAATCGGACTTCTAGCTCCAACACTGCCAGCTTTTGAACCCGAACCGCTGCCGCTCCCACTCCCACTGCTGTCCTTGCGATCGATGACCTCTCCCGTCAGGGCTTCGGAGGGGATCCAATTCGGGTTGAATGCGCTCTGCTGTGGGGGACCTTCGCCGCTGGATTGAGTGAACCCGGATACATTGCTAAGCATACTTGAGCTTCGACCTCGCTTTTTGTATGGACTTGGTTGCATCGCAGGGTTCAACAACGAGGGTGTATAAGGAGCTGGGACATAAGGTGCAGGAGTTGGGTTCCAAGGGTAGTTGGAGGGAACAGGTATGTTGTTCTCAGGATACTCTCCATAACCTATGGAAGTGGTTGGACTGTTGGCTTGAGCGTACATATGGGCTTCTGCGGCCTGCAAATTTTGAATTTCCATACCAACAACTTCGAGGTGAGCAGAAATAGCATAAATGTCGTTGTGATACCGTTGGAGCGTATTCAACATGCTCTGTTCCTTCTCCGCCCTGTCCATTTCCGTTGCATGTCGTTCGGCGGCCTTGCGTTGAGCTTCATCCATTCCCTTGGCATTTGCATCCGTCAGACGTTCGTGCTGCTCATTGAGTTTGGCGATGCGAATTTGGAATTTCTCTTGCTTCTGTTGCAATGAGGCAATTTCGTTGCTGAGTGTTTGAATGTCTCGTTCGTCGGCAGCTTTGCCAGCGTTGAAGTCGGCGCGTAGTATCTTGTGCTGAGATTTTTCGGATTGATATTCGGCTTTCCAGGTCGTGTACTCGGGAACATCATCGATTGGCATGGCAGAAAGGGAATGAATTTGGCTTTCTAGTAGATTTAAAGCATCTTCCGCCTGTTTCATATGAAGATTGCTTTGCTGAACTTTCTGTCGAAGTCGATCATCGTTGTTTCCAGAAGAGGCAATATTACTGCTTGTCTTCTCAATTTCTTTGCGTACTGTACTGAGCTTGGCACGTTGATCCTTGCGTTCTCTTTTCAGACGATTTCGTTCCTCGACAAGCTTGGCTTCTGCAGCAGCAATGGATGTCTTCAATGTCGTTGTGGGGGAACCCGGTCTTCCAGAAGGCTGGGCACCTCCTAGACTAACCGCGTCCATCAGTGGTTGGCGAGTCTTTACCATTGTAGAGAAAATCACACTGTCATTTATCGTGCTGACAAAATCACAAGTGTAACTTGATATTGGAGCAAGTCCAAATATCTCTCCCTCCCAACGATTGTCTCCTTTTTCGGACTTATTGACATTGATCCGCGTAGGTTGCCATATCGTCTTATTGACCTGTACGTAGAATGGTTTCGACTTATCGATCCCACTAGAATCCAACCCCTTCTTCTCCTCGCAATGCTCCGCTGTGTGGGTAGGAAAGAAACTTGTAGCAAAAAATATCGAATCTGAACCAACATATGTGATCCATATCCGATCTGCTTCGCTGTCAAATGGTGCATTTCCAAGATTGTTGATGTCTGTTGCGTTTGTGCCCGCTGATTCGACTGCGGCGTGTGATGTTTCGTACTCTTTTACCATAACAATTTTCGTACTAGCTAATGCTGCCCATAACGGTTGCCGTATCCTGACCAGCGCGCTCTGTTTCCTCCTTTTCTTCGACGTGATCGAAACGTTGTTGGCTTGTGAATCGTCTGGAGGCTGTGGATTTGGCGCATTGGAATCCGCCACCCCTTTCGCCGCTTCGGGGTCGCCAATAGATGCTATCGTATCCCGCTTTTCCCTCCTGACGTACCAATCCCGAATGTATCGTACCACTCCTTGTGACAGAATATGAATCGCTAAAATGCTTCGAATCCAACCATGCGCGCCTTTGTTGCTGCCTTTATGAGAGACAGGTTCGAGAGGATCGTCAGGATCGGACGACCCGAGTAATCCGCTTGTTGAGGAAGATATCATTGCCCGTAAACTTGAGGATTTGCCATGATTGTTGTGCGCAAAATGCGAGACCCCAATGACACCAAAGCAGACAAAAACATTGCTCATGCCAGCTTCTCTGCCACTCGTCCCCCCACCAAGAGTCAAAGCGATCACCATTTGTGCCAGGTCTAAGGCAATATTCTGGACAGGACTGAATAGGAATAACCAGATAAGCAAGAATATCCCGTCCACCACAATAATAGTAGCCAGAGATGGTGTACCCAAGGTTCCCTCAAATATATCGTGGAAGCTTAATCCAGAAGTTGCCATGGCTGCTGGAGGCACGAATGTCAAGGTGGCGAAGAGCAGATGGATGATGGAAAGGAAGGTCGGAGGAATTTGGAGGAGGACGATGAGAATGGCAATGGTATCCCACAGGGGACAGGAACGTAGAACCGTGAGCGCAAGATTCAAATGTCCCAAATCCCTGTGAACCGCAGGATTCTTGGCAGCGTTGACATCGATCCGGCGGTGGTTTTCATTGTTGACGGGAACCACGGGCGGATTATTGTAAGACTCCGACGATGATGATTCCGAATAACCACTGACCGAAGCCCTCCTCAAAGCATCAACCGACATCTTGGAATCCGCTGTATTGTCTGCAGGTGGTCGCGCATGTCCGTTCGTAGGGGGAGGGGTTGCCGGAAGAGGTGGAGTTGAAGAAGCGCTTTCGGATGACTTGGCATGCCCATTGAGATGGCCATTACTCTTCTGCTTCTGCACCCTCTTCCCTGGACCTACAAGTCCATTCTCATGCCGGGTATCTCGATGGTTGGCAGCACCTTGCTGTCGCTTTGTCGTGGATGGAGGTCGAGGCATGCGATTGTGCTGACCCAGATTGACTTCCGAGTCAGCTATTTGAGAGCTGTTAGGACCTCAGCCTGGAGATTAATCCGAGGCTTCCCTTTTAATCGAGAACCTATGATGAACCCGTGAATGACCCCAATGATGAGTGATTAGGGTCATGTATGGGGTTATGAGTGTTGTTAGGTGTTTTTGTTTGTATAGTCGATCAAAATGAAAGGTTGTTTGCTTGTGCATACTAGTAGCATAGGATTTGGCGAGTCTTCGGGCTTAGCACCAAAATCTGCAGTGCCCCAATACTGTGCTGTACAGCCGCGGATGACTGAGCAGGGAAATCCTTAAAATCCTTGAAAATCCTTGAAATCCTTTTTGCTGCTATTTTCTCCCCTTGTCCTATTAGATTACGGGAGGAGATCCACTGATCTATCTTCTTAGTGATACTATCCCCACTCTTCACCACAGGGTGCACTCTTTAAGCCACCCGCATTCTGGCTTCATTTCAGCACGACTTTGCGTACAAAATCGAGATCAGATGTCATCAAAATATCTCCGAACGGGCCAGGAACCCCTCACATTCTTGACACTCCCGTCATGGTGCTCCCGCACGCGATGGAAAAATCGAAATGCTACTCCTCGGTCTTCTTTCACCGAGAATTCAACGGTTAAGGGATTCGTTTGGAATCATGCAAGTTTGACACGATCCATTTCTATCATCTCCTTGACCAACGAGAATGTACTATCAACGCCTCATTCACACAAGTCGAGCCCTAAGACTTTCGAGTCGAGCCAAAGTTACAGCGCACAGCAGCTCGTGATATTTCATTTCCCGCAATAAGGTTGTCGATCCCTACTATCAAAGATAAGCACCTTTGTGACGGCTCTTGCATAAGTGTAGAAGCATTGTCCCACTCTTGGCATTTTGGCATAATGGGCCAGATAACTGTACCCTGCCCTACGTGCTGCCAAACCGCAAAATTTTGCCGGAGTCTCTCTCTCCCCCTGTTTACTCATGCATTTGCCTTCGGCACTTGTAAAGTGCAGATGTGAGTCCCGTTGAAGGGTGTGTGGGCAACGATATCACTGGTGAAGACTGGTGAAAGGTGGCATGACGAGGCTATATAGCTTAGGGTGAGTCGTGTGCGCTTGACGTGATACCATTTCTTCCTAGTTGTTGATCACTAAATTTTGTTTGCTGATATCGGATGGCTTTTGTGGGAATGAAAGATACCGAGGAAGTCCAGGTGTTTCGAGATTTTAGGAACACGCGTTGATTTCTCTCTTGGATATGATAGCGAATTGAGGAGAGAGCATTTCAAATAGGTTCTGGCCCTTGGAGAGAAAAAAAAAAGTGCTGAATCATCATCTCACCGCATCATCCCTCGAAATTTTCAATGGCGGTGACGATCCTGAGGCTTCAAATCAAAGCTAAGAACGAAGATCTTCCTGATTTGTCCAACGCACACATGCACATATCCTAATCAAGACATGTTCATCAATTTGACTTTGGATTCGAGGATTTGATTCGCAGTTCGGCGACCGAGTTACGTCTCAATTTTCTCCTTGAGAATATATATACTCACGTGATGTGCTTTATCCGGGAAGGCCGACGTCCCCTCAGATCTTTGCTCGAGGTTGTGAGGAGCCCTTCTGGTTGTTCAAGATTAGAGAAAACGAGACTTGCCTCTCTTTGATGCACCAAAGCCAGCCTCTACTGGCCTGGCACTGGCACAAGCTTGCAGAGGGGGATGGACGTGGTGGATTGACGTGGTGGGGGATGAGCTGCTGTCATACCCTTGAGCTTCCATGCAGGACTACCCCAGATTGCGCTAAGATAGCTGCAGCTTTCCTATCTCATATGCGCCTAATTTCGCTCTTTTGTTCCAAAGTCCAAGCCCAGAGCATTACAAGGTGAAAAGATTTCCCTTTCTCCCACTCTGCTGCAAAGTGTACCCTGTCCCATGTGCAACACAGATCTCTTCTTTCCACATCTCGCAGCTCATTCAATTTTCAAACAAGGTTCTATCTTCTTCTCCGATCCTTTTGTGTATTATTATACGTTCAACACCCAACAAATTCTCATTATCTCAGATTCTGCTGCACATCGCAGCCCTCCCAGCATGCAACAAAAGCTTCCTTCTTCAGCTTTTTGCATATCGTAGCACTCTCAATCTGCAACATAACCCTTTCCCTTTCAACTTGTTGGACACTGCATTCCGCTGGACCTGCAGCAAGACTGCATTTTCCAGAAATTGCCGCATATTTGCACATCCTTCCGCTTTTAATAATCTGTTACACATTGCATTCCCATCAATGTTCCATAAGATCTAACAGAATGAGAAGACCATATGTTGTAGATTTTATCCTATATTGTATAAATGAATGTACAACATCCAAAAATAATCCTCCATTTATTATCCATTGCTCCCCAAAGCATGACGGATGTAAAGATAGATACATTGCACCTCGTATCTCTCTCAAGGTGCAACGAACCTTTTTTTATAATCCTCTTTCCCCAACTTTGATGCATCTTGCATTTCAGACATCGATATTGTTCTTTCAAGTTCTTTCAAGTCGTTGCCTACTGCCGCGCTCCTTTTGCCCTTTAAATATCGGCTCCTCTATCGCTTGTTAATTCGTTTGTCTAGTTGATAGAATCTTTCTGGATGTGGAGGCGATAATACTATGCCCCTTTCACCTCTTAAAATATGCCATGCAAAAACAGCGGAGGCGCCTTTTATATATTTGCTCCATGCCCCACTCGGTTTTCAAGCATATTGGATGCCCTAGGATCATTAAAGAGCCCATTGCCGTAGTCAGTGTTGCCATATCATGTTTATCTACTCATTCCTGAGCATATTATCATGCCATGCCACTCCACATAACTTGATTGTTCCAAAGCCACGTGTTGTGGAATTTTTGACGGATTTGCGGTTCCTCTTAAACACTGACAAGAGCCCGTAACAACATTTGGCATAGATCCTTCGGCACTCTCATAGAGTCTTTACTATGTGGACGAAAATAGGGACATCTCTGTTCGTGGGGATATATAATTCAATACAGTAAGCATATTGTTACTGTGACTTTTGGTGGTGCCACTACCCCGCACTTGAATGTCACGTGCTTTGCCTCGAATGGGCCCAGTCGCAGAGAAAGTTTGCAGTACAGTACTCCTTCACTCTCATCCCCTCCTTATAACATCCATCTATTGATCCGGCAGCAGGAATCACCAAGCAGTTGGAGGAGCTTGCGCTAGCGTAGTGTGCGCCCCGATCTGGAACATGCTCGGATACCGGCTAATGTACAGGAGCTTGCGCGCATACGGTATATGCTGGCCAAGCCCCTTGCAGAGTCTTCAGAACCTCTTGAAACCCACTGCCATCTATGTATACGAAAATGACCTCAAGCCCCGCGAGATTCGCCTGATCAACTTGCGCTACGGTGAAGACGATGACCAAATTCAGTGCAGCCTTGTGCGGCATCATCTGGACGTCCCTAGTCCTGACATCAAATATGCGGCACTTTCATATGTGTGGGGCGACCCCAATGATACGGCCATGATCCTATGCGATGGACAGCTGCTAGAAATCCGCGAAAATTTACATTCACTCCTCTGGCACATACGTGAGTTCGTGGAATGGGAACCACAAACAACCGAGTTCTTTTGGGCAGATGCCATCTGCATCAATCAAGCGGATGAAGAAGAAAAATCACAACAGATACGGCTCATGCAAGAGATCTACTACCGAGCGGATACAGTGATTCTGTGGCTTGGAGAAGAAACCTTCGATACGAGGATGGGGTTAGAGATGATCGATCGGGTCACGAAGGCGTTGTACGATCATAGTTCCTTCGATCCGGAGACGAGGGAGCATGCTCTTGATATGGAAGACGTAATGAGAGATCCTCAAAGTTTTGGTATTCCCGACGATGACGACATCGGCTGGAAAGCCGTCTACGAGATTTTAGAGGATCCGTTGTTCACGCGCGTCTGGATTATTCAGGAGCTTCTCATGGCAAGACAGGCCATATTCTTATGTGGACTTACCCTAATATCTGCCAATTTCCTCTTGCCATTCGCAGAGTTTTTCGTCGACTCGGAGTTTTATAGGAAGCTGCGCGGTCAGCCTTGGTACTGCAAACATCAGAATCTCAGCCGAATTGCTTCGGTGAAGACGCGGCTCGAGGCGGGCAGAAATCTGGGAATGCTAGAACTGCTAAAGGTTGCGGTCAGATTCGAAGCAACAGATCCCCGCGATAAAGTGTTTGCGCTAGTTGGCCTCGCCAAAGATGTCAATCCTTCTTTGATTGACTACACCAAAAGCACCGAAGAGATTCTCATTATCCTCGCCCTTCACATTCTTAATCAGCCAAGAGTCGATCCATCAGATATTTCGGGCCTAGAGATGCTTTCATTTGCCCGCGCAATCCCCACCCATTTCGAGATACCATCGTGGGTGCCATGTTGGACTTCAAACTACCACGAATACTTTCCATTAGTCCACTTATATCCGACCCATGAGCATAACTCTCAGGAGAGCCCACATATTATGGCGGATGCTCAAAATGTGCGTGATTCACTTCCTTTGTATCCATTCAGCATATGATATGGAGGTGCCTTCTATGCACGCTCACGCTGACATAATTGAAACAGCGACTCCACCTTTACGGACGCATCTGCGACCAAGTTCAGACCGTTTTGGGCCGTGATATATCATATCAAGAGCTGGATCCCAAATGGTTATTTAGCGATGAAGCCATGGAACTCCCTGTGTTTTCGAGAGAACTAAATAGTTTCACACATGAATTTGAAAGATCTGAGGAGTTTATGTCAGAACGAGAGCAATTGATTCAAAGCTTGAAGGTATATCCAACGGGCGAAAGTCTCGAAGAAGTCTCCTGGCGCTCGTTCAACCTGAATGATGTTCCATGCAATGGTCGATACGATGATATTGACTTTAAAACCTACCGGATGTTTCAGAAACATATATTGCTTAGTTTGAAGGCCTTGGTTGATTTAGAGAAATTGGGTCTTCTCCGTGGCTTCAGCTTGAAATTCTACGAGTTTGCGTACTGCTCCGTATTCACGTGCGGATATGCTGCGTGGACCGGATCTCGATGGATAATGAGAGGATTCCCTCGCCCAAGTCTATACGAGATGCGTCAGGGGTTTTCTTTCTGGCTCGTGCTGTACCTAGGGATCGATGTGGTATGTATCGCTGCTGGCATTCTCTACAAATGGTGGAAACTACGGACGGTAATGTACAATATACGAAAAAGCGAGGCGATGAGAGGCACCTACCGCTTCAGCAAGACTTACGAGATTCTACTCGGTCGCAAGTTCTGCTCGACAAGTCGACGCTACGTTAGCTGGATCCCCGCAAATGCAGAGAGCGGCGATGAGATCTGTTTCTTCAAAGGCTGCCGTCTTCCGTTTGTAATACGTGCTGAAAGATTTGAACCCCATCAAAAAGACGTATATGAGCTTGTGGGTGACTGCTACATTCATGGACTAATGGAGCAAGATGTCTCGGATTCGATTGATTGTGAGACGAGAGAGATCGTCCTGAGATAAGACAGATAGTTTTCGGCATACACGGATGCACACTACCAATAAATGTGCCATACGTGGCTTATGTGTGTAACACAATGTAAATATCCTTCAAAGCCGTTGCGCTCCAGCGGGTGGAAGATTCTATATCGATTGTGGCAGTACATCTGTAAGTTGCTCGCTCGTTTGGTAACTTCAGATACTGACACTTTCTAGACAAAGATATCCAGAGGAGTTCGAAGGACTGCATTAATGCTTGCGGTGCTCGTATTGTTGGCCACAGGGTTGATCGGAATTAAAATGCCAAGCAATGTTATTATGGGTAGCATTATAGAGAGCCGCTGATGATTGCCGATACGTATGCTTAGGCACACATATTTGGTTGCGCCAGTAGCTGCAAGGAAGGTTGTTGTTCACAGAAAGAACTTTGAAATTAGAGCTAGTTAGGGGGTGAGAGTCATAACGACGTAAGCATATATTCGTGAGGATGACGAGAATCATAGTGTCAGATGATTAGCCTAAACTGTTGGCGAGTTCAACTCATCGAGTAGCTAGTTATCACCAGCCCTGTGAAGCCGTAACATCCACTAACGAATCACTCAATGCACTAATTTTAAGGGACAGGTAGCTTCCTTCTCATACTTAATATTATCAATATTCTTCGGTCCAAGCACACTCACTCTACATGCTCTAATATCCTTATTCTGGAGTGTACTTTCATAAACTCGATCAAAGTTAGACATGTTTCCTTCACACACAGAGTTGTATTCAACGCGATAGTTGAGAAACGCTTCATTGAAACGAATATTCGTGCTGACATTCTCACCACAAGCGAAGACTGCCAAGGAGAATGAGGCTCCTTGCGAGACTGCAGTAGTGCCGGCAAAACCTAGTCCTCCGGTGATAAGCATCCAAGTAGCATTAGCGGTATTTTTTCAAGGGGATAGTGGCGCAATAGGCAATTGTTCATGAGGAGTTTGCCCACTGCCTTGTCTAGCACAGGAATTCTTACAGAAGTCTGGCCTCGAAATTGATATTCATGCATTAGTGGAAAGCAGCCACATCGACATTGTGAATTGGTGATTTCGAACCCACCCCTTCCACTTTATATTGTTAGAGTCAGAACAGGGAGAGTGAAAATGATGCAAGGATATGCTGGCAGGATAGGTGTTCTAGAAAGAGGGCAATTTGCCAGCTTTCACTCGATCAATGACTTTCTTAACATTGTCCTCATTTGTTACATCTGCTTCAACGACAGTGATGCCGTTCTTTGTTCCAACATGCTGTAATATCTTTTCTGCAGAGGCCTGGTTTTGCACGACGGCAAGCACGTTTAGGTTCTATTGTAGAGAGGCAACGATCACAGATACCCAGATGTTACTGGAGGTTCCTACGACAAAAATGGTTTCCATTGTTTGGTATGAATTAAAATACTCAGAGGCAGAGAAAGCTCGAATAGAAGCAAGAGATAGCAAGATAAAAGCAAGTGTTTTGAAACTAATTCCATCAAAGACCAAGAAGTTTCAAAAAAGAGATAGGGGCCCTGCATTCCCCATCTTAGTTTGTAATAACCGGAGTTCCCACCCCTTTCTACTCTCCGATTATCCCATTCCGAGAGCCGGTACGGGTCTTTCATAGAACTGCGAACGTCAGTTCCAACCTCCTAATCTATTTTTAAAATCTGCTATTACTAAAATCTCACTGTCGTTCCTAGAATAGCTGTCAAGTCTTAGAGAAAATAGACAGTAAAATCTGCATCAAGGGCAAGAATCGGGTTTTAGTTCATCTAGTTTACCTTATAGGAAAATAGAAATTCTATCATTTCACAAAGTTATGATTACCAATTCCTAATACGAAGGATCGTTTCCCCGATGCACTCTTGCAGAAGGAGATGTGAATTGCTTGGAGCTCTTTTATATCTTTGCTCTACCTTAGCTAACCAATATCAATACATGAATATCTTATTCTAGCATGGCTTGTTATTCATTTGGGAACAGCAGAGCTTGATCTTGGATTCGAGGTGAAGATATGGAATAGTGCAGGGAGAGTAAGGTGATATGTTAGAGAAGCCGCGTCCTCGTCAAGCAATATTGAATCTTAATCTCGGTAGTGAATCTGTACGCCAGACCGAATTTGTATAAAAGCTGGAGATCTGATCAACGTAACTTCAAGCTTGACTATCAATGAATCATATCAATCTCAAGATTGTATGTATGAGCTCCACTTTAATGGCTTCTCTTCTGCAACTATTTCGAACAGATGGCGGACTGGAAACTGTGTTAGGGAGAACTCCCTGAGTAATTTTCATGCTATCTTGATAAATATATATATATATATGCAGTGACAGCAATGACATTAATGACAACAGACCAAGTCGACCGTGAATGATGCTAATTAGAATCACTATTCTGAATATATGCCGTTCAGTTACACTATCAGAACCATGCAGAACTCGTGAAGTTTGAACTAAGTTCCCCCCCTTACAGCCTCTTCATCCTTCGTACTATCGATCTTGTAATCATAAAGATTTGCTTTAGAGCTGATTGCGATGCTGATATACTTGGTGGGCACAGCTGAGTTTTGAAGTCGATATTCTCGAAGTCTCAAGGATTAATCAATGATTCACTTCCATATTCGGGTCCAAGCTAGACAAATGGAATATAATCTGCCCAACAGTTAGGAAAGGCACTGCTGCACGTACACAGATCCAGAAGACAACTTTATATTATTTGAACCTAGAATTGTATCTATCTCACTTTATTCTTTGCTACTCAATCTACCCTCCACCTGTTTCACACGATTGAAATATGAGCATAATTTGGTACCGCGTTATCATCTGCAAACTCACTGTCATTCACAATATCATTGTCATATCTATCAGATAGTCCAGAGGTGAAAATTGAACATATAATACACATTGCAGCTAGTTCAGAAACACACGCGCAAAGATTCTGATTCAATTGAATGGATTAGGAATTTTTAATGTGCTCTTGTACGATTTCCTTGTAGGTTGAAGGTTGCATGTTGGGTTTGTCTTTCTATGGAACTTATTCATAAAATAGCTAGAATCAAAGATCAATAGTCATTTATAGTCGTTTATTCATCCCTACAAATTCTTTTCAAGTGTCTCGAATAGAAGGCAGAATGAGAAAAGCACACCTCAGTAATATTTAAGCAATTACAAAGGCCTGGCCGGGTCTTCAAAATGGAGTGATCTCGAAGGTGTTTCACGTTTAAAAGAGTTGCTCAACTTGCCCTTAAAACAGGTAAATTTGCAGGGAACCGATATGAAAAAGATAAAAACGAGACTGATGAAATCTGTTGAATATAATTGCTAATTGTTAAGCATCAGCTATTGTGTAGTCTCAGCGTCATGAAAGGAGTACTTGATTGATAGTTCTGACTAAGGTTCAGAGAAATCAACTATTCTAAGCAAACCGGGAAAACCCAATCTTAGGTAAAATTCCACACAGAAAATGCTACAAGACTGATAATCGACCTTTGTAAGTGCGAAGCACAACGATTTTAAGTTCTGAAGACTATGATCAATTCCTTTGGCGATTCCTCTGGCGAAAAAGGAGTAATCTTAAAAAGGAATTCGAAGGTAAACAGGAGAACAACAGATTGTGGGATGCTAGAAACACACGATATTAGCTGCAAGTTCTCTAAAGGTAAGGGAAAGGACATCAGAAAGTATTAAAAGTAATCACTAATACATACATTAGAGCAAGAACAATCCAAGCTATTAGGACACTCTGTAGTTTTTGGAAAGCATTCAATCTCAAATCTTCTTGCGCTGATAGGGGTGAATGCAGAGACTGAGGGACTTCCTCGATGCCAGAGGTCGTTATGTAAAATCCTGTCAAACGTGCGTCGCCGGGAGCTAGTATATAGCATGTATCCAAACAACATGAGAGTTGCGATGACTATAGAAAGTTGGAGCCACCGGTGACCTCCGTCATTAAAACCGGATTCTTTTCTCGTATGATTGTAGGCTACTGAAATAGAGCGGAAGGCTTTTGGCCATAAGATGATGAGATTCAACTATATATTTTAGATTTAAGTTGAGTTTGGTGGAATATAAGCCCCTACAATGATGACTAATACTGCGAAATAGACACGGTTTGATGTTGTTACCGCGAAATTCGAGTCTCTTACTAATAGACAGAAGTAAACGATTTTCGGTAGGAGAATTAGCCAGATAGTTGTATAGGTGAGTATATATATAGAGAACCTAGGATGGCACCATTGACTGAAGCCAAGGAAGTATGGATTCCGTTGATTATAGAGACGGCGGGCAATCCGCCAACGATTGAACCGCTGGTACTCGAAGTGTTCCATATCACCGTAGCACTTATAGTATGATTTCCAGAACAAGCGAAATATCAAATGAGTCTTAATATCTAATCGAGAGTTCCTTCGTGATTTGTGATCTTTTTGCTCCATTTCCTCCAAGTAGGTTATGATATCTTCTCGTTATTGGCCCATGGTGACGTAACTTGTTCCCAAGTGCCAATGGTCGCACACGTAATCTATAAGATCTCTCAAATCGGGCTTGAATTTCTTTGATCCAATTATCGTTTGTAAAGCATCATGATGGCCATCCTCATGGCCCAATATAATCCGCTCTCGAATATATAGTGATCACGGAAGATGTGTAGTACAAAATTGAAAGGTTGGAATATTGATGACCACGTCTGGGTTCGATACTCTTCGAGAAGTATATCCAAGGTTTTAAGTGAAAGTTTTGAAAAGGGTATGCCAGCGCAACCACGATCATGACTAACTTCCTTCGGCGGAAAGAGGATACTGTTATGAGGGCCCATGTATGACAGTGTCGAGCCGGGTGAGAACCTACCAGGCCTCAAGATAAATTCTAGTGCATGAACTTGCTTTAGCAGAATATTTGATCCTCCTCTTAATGGTGATCTCAGAAATTTTGAGAAGTTTCTGAATAGCACGTGTCCGCTGGCGATTTGTGACTGTCCTTTAATCTTATGTTTGCGACAAAGCAACCTTATAAGGGCCAGAAATCTGGCTCTAATAGCCATTCCCAAAGGCGAGAGGCCTGAGTCATTGAATACTAGCAGGCTGGATCCTTTGTCAACTAAGTAGTTTGCTAGGGATTCGTGCCCATATTGTGCCGCCAGGTGCAAAGGCGTCCAACCGTGATGATCAAGTCTATGAACGCTCGTCGGATCATCAGCTATCAATCTGCTGGCAAATTCTAGGACAACGTCCCCTGGGAACATGGCACAGATATGAAGTGCGTGGTAGTTCTCACTTGGCGATACTAAAAGACGATCAGAGCCATAGCTTAGAAGTAGTTCGAACGAGGTCCTATTGCCTCTCACAATCGCATCGTGTAATGGTGTACCCCCAAACACGGACACTGCGTTCACAAATTTGCGGCACTCATCCAGTTCTAGCAGAGCTCCGAGCACCTCAGATGAACCCAGTAGCGCCACTGGGTGGAGGCGGTTAGGTGGGTCAGGCTCTCTGGTTTGAGTCGTGAATTCAAAATGCAAGAGGGTAAGAATAATCTCGATCTTTCGCAAGATGAAGGGAGCGTATTTGCTGTCAAGCTCTTCCTCTTCTGGTAGGAATCGGAAAATTCGTTGAAATATATCGGGCCGAATGGCGTAGTAGAAGGCTGAAAATCCATTCTCATCCAAAGGATATAGAAAGTCAGTTCCAATAATTGAGCACAGATATCTCAAGGATCTTATGCATTGGTATCTTGCTGCAGTACATATATATCTTGTAAGTTGGGTCTGTGGGACAGATCCGAATCCATTTCCAGTAAAAACCGCACTAAAACTTCGTCATCTTTGAGGATTGCCCATTCTACCGGCGTTGTGTGGATCGGCATCGAATTACAAAAGTGTTGGGCTTGCGAGATGGGGTATTCGTAATGCGTTTCATGGTGAAGGTCTGCCTTCCCTTCTATGAGGAACATGACAAGAGGGCTCGGAGCCACAATAGAACAAAATACGGCACAGTGCAGAGGCGACTCTCCATATACCCCACGCCTATTGATGTCTGCTCCATTTTTGATGCAAACTTTTGCCTTTTCCACATCGTTTGCTCGGCATGCTAGCAGCAGACTCGCAGTCCGTTCATCAGGCCTTGTGAATCCATCTATCTGCCGTTCAGGTGAGGTATATTGATGAGATAATGAGTAATTTTCGAGCGCCCTTTGTTTTCCTTTCAACATACGCGGTTGATCTAGACGGATTTCAGGTACCGTCTCTTCGAGGTACTGCCGTGCCAAGTCTTCCAGAGAGATGCGGGAACCCGATGTTGCTCCAGCAAAAAGCCAGTCTCTTAGGGACTCTTGCACTAAATTTGAGACAGAGATCTTCAGTGCTGAATGTAATCGTAGTACGATTGCTTGGGCTTTTACTAGGCCTTCATGTGCCGCTCTAGCAAATAATTCCACGCCAATTCGATAGTTCTCGGCGGTGCCAAATCCAACAATGTGACAAAGTCCAAGCTGTAACGTATAGTGGAGGTAGCGAGGGTTGGTACTTTGATTCTGTGTTCTCTCGAGCTCCGAAAGAATTTGTTTAGGGAGTGTTGACAATGCGATGAGGTCGTAGTAATTTTTCGTAAGCTGCAACAGGAGTCAGTAGTCAAAGGTAATATAGATCCGTATTAGGTCTAGTTACGTCAAAGTATGGAATAGTGGTCAATGGCGGGATATGGCGTGGCTGAGCGAGACGAATCTATCTATCTAGTCTTAGCCTTTATTGCATCCAGGAGCTGCATTGGGTAGATATCATTTAAATGATAAGTCTAGACATCGCTTGAGCGGTTAGAGTCGATACTGGCCTCACAGAAGCAAGCTCTTCTAATTCCTCTAAGAGTTGCAGGCTGGTTGGACGCGCGAAGGGATCGAGGTCTAGAGTCCTCCTCAGAATTTTGCATATCTGCTGAGCAAGGGTGCGCTCGGACGAATGTAGACGCAGAAGGTAAAGTAGGCAGGAATTACAGTCACGTCCCACTTATATTAGACGAATTTCTATAAAAGCGCGTTTTTTTGTAACTGTGTTCTATCTTTTTTATACTTTATTTATAAAAAATGCTACTATAATGCTCTTTTTTAGGAGTTATCTCTGAAAATAAAGCTTTTTAAGAGTATTTTAGTTTATATATATATAATAAGATTATAAAATATATTATAATAGGTGCTAGTTCTACTAAGATAGTATTAGATCTGGAAATACTTTGTGCTATAGTTTACTATACTATTGTCTAGGATTTATTACACTATAAAGAAGAGTTCTAATTATGTAATTCTTATAGAAAGTCTTATTCTATACTAGATAAATAAGTTATTCTATATTTTTTTTATTTATATTCAAATATTATTTATATATAGATTATTTATA
>Ga0182030_10006510_pt1 | contig 24637 bp, 22 predicted proteins | sample 812S3MmetaG_FD_121299 | JGI IMG/M metagenome (GOLD analysis project Ga0182030, IMG submission 121299) | Permafrost microbial communities from Stordalen Mire, Sweden - 812S3M metaG (Illumina Assembly) | ecosystem: Environmental > Terrestrial > Soil > Wetlands > Permafrost | place: Sweden...
GCCCATAGGCGGCCAGATGTATGGCATGAAAGCTGCGCTCGGATTGATAGCGGCGATTCCGCCCGTGATTTTTGGACTGCTCATCCAGAAGCACCTTGTGCGCGGTCTCACGTTTGGAGCGCTCAAGCAATGACGGAAATGACAGCCGAGCCCGTTCTCGATAAAACGCGCCAACGTCGACGCGGCTATTGGTCGAGCGTTGCTCTTGACGGCCGGAAGCTCGGTTTCTGGTTGGCTGCTCCTGCGGTAATGATGTTGATATTTATTGTAATTTTTCCCTTGGCGATGCAATTTTATCTCAGCCTCACGTGGTGGACCCCGCTCGATGGCGTTCGCTGGTATCGCGCTTATGAAAGCTTCAATATCGGGGACAACTATCTGCGACTACTGACCGACGGAGCGCTTTGGGCCGCGTTGGGCAGAACTTTCCTGCTGATGATCGTCGCCATACCTGCGCAGTTTATGCTCGGGCTCGGGCTGGCTTATTTGTTCATGGAGCAATTCGTTGGCCGCAAGCTGTTCTACTCCATTATCTTGACGCCGATGATGATTGTGCCGGCGGTTGTCGGACTAATCTTCTTTCTTCTGTTTCAGAGCACCGGCCCGGTCAATGACACGTTCGGTTTGCCGGTCAGCTTCTCCTGGTTGACCGACGTGCACCGCGCCATGCTTTCGGTGATCATCGCAGATACGTGGCAATGGACGCCGTTGATGTTTTTGATCCTCCTGGCTGGAATGCTTGGGGTTCCTCGCGATCAGTTGACCGCAGGGCGCCTGTTAGGCGCGTCAAATTGGCAGAATTTTCGCAAGATAATCTTGCCGCGGATAAAATCCGTCGTCGCGATCGCTCTTGTGCTTCGCACGGTGGAATGTTTCAAAATTTTCGACGTCGTATTCGTCATGACCAAGGGCGGTCCGGGAGTGGAGACCGAAACGATCTCGCTGTTCCTCTACAAGAAGACATTTGCGGATCTTGACTGGTCGTATGTTGCCGCAATCGGCCTGACGATCCTGTTCTCGCTGAGTCTCATTGCCGCATGTGGCATGGCCTACGCTTCAAAGAAGAACTGATGCGATGACATCCGTACAAATAAACAACGTGACCAAGCGTTTCGGCGATTTTATCGCGGTAAGAGATTTGACGCTCGATATCCCTCAAGGGCAGTTCATTGCACTGCTTGGTCCATCGGGCTGCGGCAAGACGACAACCATGAACATGATTGCCGGGCTGGAGAATCCCAGCGAGGGATCGATCTCATTCAACGGAAGCGATCTGTCGGGAATGCGTCTGCAAGACCGCAACATCGGGTTCGTTTTCCAGAATTATGCGATCTTTACTCATCTGACGGTTTACAAGAACCTTTCCTATGGTCTGGAGGTGCGGCGGCTCGCGAGGTCGGAAATCGACCGGAAAGTTCGCGCGATGGCTGGTCGCATGGGGATTTCACATCGCTTGGGGGAATCGGCCAGCCGTTTGTCCGTCAACGAGATGCAGAAGCTGGCAATCGGTCGCTCCGCCATCGTCGAGCCGCGTGTTTTCCTGCTCGACGAGCCGCTCTCGAATCTTGACGCAAGCTTTCGAGCCTATATGCGGGCAGAGCTCAAAGTACTCCAGCGGGAATTCGGTCAAACCATGATCTACGTGACTCATGATCAGATCGAAGCGATGAGCCTGGCCGATAAGATCGCGATCATCGACCAGGGGCGCCTGATGCAGTACGGCGCTCCGCTCGATGTCTATAACGACCCGCACAGCCGCTTCGTCGCAAATTTCGTGGGCAGTCCGCGGATTAATTTGCTCGACGGGAGGCTAGAGGGGGAATCCGGGCGGCTAAAACTTCTGCTAGACGGCGGAGCGGAAATTGCCCTGTCGGCAGGAGCGGCCGCGGAATTCTCTCGCGTCGGCTTTGCGCAGGCAGTTACGCTCGGAATCCGCCCGCAGCATATCTATCTCGGGGATCGGCGCTCGCCCGAGGATATCGGGATGAGAGGCCGTGTCGAGGAGATAGAGCGTGTCGGACCGACACGGCTGGCCTATCTGCAGGTAGGCCAGACGCGCTTCCTGTCCGTCGATAGCCAGGATCGGCTGAGCACCGGCGACGAGATTACATTCTATCTGAGGGCAGATAAGAGCCTGGCTTTCGATTTGGCGACCGGCGTCCGGCTGGGCGGGAGGCTGCATTGAACACAATCAGCATTCGCGGAGTGATCAAGAATTATCCGAATTTCACGCTCGGTCCGATCGATTTGACCGTGCAGCGAGGAGAACTGTTCGGAATTCTGGGGCCGCCATCCTCCGGAAAAACCAGCATCTTGAAACTCATTCTTGGCCTCGTGAGGCCAGATCATGGGCGCGTATTGGTGGGTGGTGTCGACACCGACAAGATCGAAGTGGCCGAACGGCAGATCTCGATGGTGTTTCAGAATCTAGCGTTGTTTCCTCACATGAGCGGTCGCCAGAACATCACGTTCCCGCTCACCGAACGCGGCCTCTCCAAAGTAGAAATCGCAACCCGTCTTGGGGCGGTGTCCGACGTTCTTCATGTCGGACATATTCTTCACAAGAACCCCGCGCAGATGTCCGGCGGAGAACGGCAGCGTATTGCCCTTGGCCGCGCGTTGGCGCCGGACAGCCGCGCGATCCTCCTGGACGAGCCGATCGCCGCACTCGATGCGCGTTTGCGCGAAGAAATGAGGGTTGAGCTCAAGCGACTTCAGCGAATGAACAACCAGACCTTCGTCTACGTCTCTCATGACGAAGAGGAAGTGATGGCAATCGCGGATCGGGTTGCCGTCCTGATCGCTGGGCGCGTGGTCCAGGTCGGAACTCCGGATGAGGTCTACCAAAGGCCAAATTCGCTTGCGGTAGCGCGTGAGGTCGGGTCTCCACCAATGAACCTTTTTCGAGGGCGCTTCACTGCGAACGGAAGCCACTTCGAATGCGGCAACATGACGATGGCGATTGCGGAAACAATCGATGTTCCGGCAGGTGAAGAAGGGACACTGGGGATACGGCCCGAGGACATCCATCAGGCTCACGATCACGCCACGCAACGGTTTCAAGTTTCCGTCAGCTCGATCGAACCGCTTGGCGGTTACACGATCGTCAACGCGTTGCTTGGCGAACAACTGATCAAGATCAGGGTGACGGGTCAGCTCGAAAGCCCGCACGACTATGGGGGATCGGTCGCGTTCGACGCGAGGCGGATGCATTTGTTCGACAGCGAAGGCGATCGCCTCGGAATATAATGACTGCAACAAGCCAAAGCCCAGATCAAGCAATCCACTTCGATAAAAGCAAACCGAAAAGGAATACCGATGTCCCACCCTGCAGCCACAGCCGCTTCGAACGACGAGAAGATGGTTCTCGAGACGATCGGAACGTATCTCGAGGCCCTGCACAAGGCTGACAAGAGCCTGTTCTTGAAGGCGTTTGCAGAGACCGCCAACGTTTCGTATTGTTCGATCGCCGACGAGAAGCTGGACGTGTTGACGTTGCCAAAGTTTCTCGATCTGGTCGATGGTTTGCATAAAACCCACGGACATGTCGAGGAAACTCACGCTGATCCGATCGTGGCGGTCACGGGGCCGGTCGCGAGCGTACATGTGCCGTTTTCCCTCAAGTTGGGCTCCGATAGGTCTACGGGAACGGACGTTTTCGCTCTCGCCAGGATCGGTGGAACGTGGAAGATCACGAGCAAGCTTTATTCGATGTGACGATCTCAAGGTGCAGCAGGATCCCTCGAATCGAAGGAGCGTGAAGATGACATCCGAAAAGACGACAGTGAAAGGTGCGTGCCCGCAGGATTGTCCGGACACATGTGCATTTATCTATACTGTTGAAAACGCACGCTTGGTCCATGTGCGAGGCGATCCGAACCATCCGGTGACGCAGGGGCGGCTGTGCACCAAACTGAACGACTTCGCCGCGCATCACTACAATCCAAATCGTGTTCTCTATCCAATGAGACGAGTTGGGCGGAAGGGAGCCGGCGAATTCGAAAGGATCAGTTGGGCGGACGCGCTCGCCGAGATCAAGCGCCGTTGGAGCCGAATTATCGACGAATTCGGGTCCGCGGCTATTATGCCCTGCAGCTACCTCGGCCAGGAAGGTGTCGTGAATGGACTGACTGTCGGCGACGCGTTCTTCAATCGGCTCGGATCGACCGTCGCGGAAAAGACGTTCTGTGGCGTCGGCCGTGACGTCGGAGCCCATCTCACCATCGGGGGCTCGACGGGCGTGGATCCCGAGAGCCTTGTTCACGCTCGATACATCATCCTGTGGGCCGTGAATACGCTCAGCACGGGCAATCATCAGTGGCCTTTCATCGCCGAAGCGAAGCGCAGAGGCGCAAAAATCGTCGCCATCGACCCGCTTCGCAGCAAGACGGCCGCACAGGCGGATTGGCATATCCCCATCAAGCCCGGGACCGATGCCGCGCTCGCCTTGGGCATGATGAACGTCATTATTTCCGAGGGATTGTATGATCGCGACTACGTCGAGCGGTACACCGCGGGTTTCGACGAGCTTAGTGAGCGCGCCGCTGAATATTCGGTGGAACGCGTCGCATCCATCACAGGCATCCCTGTGCAGGATATTCTGACGCTCTCGCGGGAATATGCCACGCAGGCTCCTGCGGTGATTCGGCTCGGCGTCGCGATCGAACGCAGCCGCAATGGTGGTCAGGCGTCCCGCGCCATACTTTGCCTGCCCGCTCTTGTGGGGGCCTGGCGGCACGTGGGCGGCGGTTACATCGGCATCACGATGGGAGCCTTCGCGCTGAAGTGGGATGCCATGTGCCGGCCCGACTGGATCAAGGAAGGGTCGCGCGTCTTCAATCTCAACAATCTCGGCAAGGTTCTCCTAGAGACCTCCGAGCCGCCCATCAAGTCCATGATGGTCTACAACGTCAATCCCGTCGTCCAGGCGCCCGACCAGGAGCGGATCAAGAAAGGTCTGCTCCGTGATGATCTGTTCCTTGTCGTGAGCGAGCTGTTCGTTACGGATACGGCCAGGTACGCTGACATTCTACTGCCCGCGACCATGCAGGCTGAACAAACTGATCTGATGTTTTCATGGGGGCACTTTTACTGGACTTACAACAACAAGGCGATCGAGGCGCCGGGCGAGACGGTGCCGAATTCCGAACTGTTCCGGCTGTTAGCAAAAACCATGGAATTCGATGAACCGGAGTGGAGCCGAACCGACGAGGAGATGATTCGAGACTTCATCGATTGGGATTCGCCCCTGATGGAGGGCATCACCTTCGAGGGGTTGAAAGAGAACGGCTACATGAAGGCAGCGGTGGGCGACAAGGATCTGCGGGCGCCGCATGCGAAAGGCAATTTCCCGACTCCCTCGGGAAAATGCGAATTCAAGTCGAGCGAGGCGGTGAATGGCAATTTTGTTCCGCCCCCGTTCAGGTCGGGTTACGAGGCCTTCCAGGACGGCAGCTATATCGATCCGCTGCCGACCTACATTCCGCCATTCGAATCGCAGGGTAGCGCGCCCGAGATCGCGGCGCTGTATCCGCTCAACATTATCAGCCCCAAGGCACATGGGTTCCTGAACTCGCAATACGCAAACGAGATCAAGCAGCGAAGGAGGGAGGGCGATCCAGTGCTGATCATACATCCGGAAGATGCTCAATCCCGTGGCATCAGCAGCGGTGATACCGTCAAGGTGTTCAACGACAGGGGTTCTTTCATAGGTGAGGCAATTCTTTCCACTGACACGATGAAGGGCGTTGTTGCGAGCTATCTGGGTCACTGGGGATCGGATTCGAGATCCAAGAGCGCGGTGAATTCGATTAGTTCGGATCGAACTGCAAACATGGGCCGCGCTCCGACATTTAACGACAACCTCGTTGAGGTGAGGAAAATTGAAAACAACGTGGCCGACGCCCTCTCTTCAGGTTCGAATGAAACGGCGACAATGGAGCACGCGTGATGCCGTACGTCGTGACGGAAAATTGCGCCGGATGTCGGTTCACGGATTGCGTGACGGTATGTCCCGTCGCATGTTTTCATGGCGACGACGACCGGGTCTACATTGATCCCGGCGCATGCATCGATTGTGGAGCCTGTGTGCCGCTGTGCCCCGTCAAGGCAATTAGCGAGGATCTCGATCTGTCAGACGATCGGCTCATTTGGGTGGATATCAACGCCGAAAAGGCCTTGGCGCTTCCTGTGGTCAGAGTGAAACAGGCGCCGCTTCCCGGTGCCGAAGCACGGCGAGATAGCATTGCCGGAAGGGCTTGACGAGAACTTGATGGATCTCGAAGTCGGCACGGAGCAATGAACTGTCCGCGCGGAATTGAGCGAGGGAGTATCTAAGTACGGATGGGGATTACCCCAGTTGCGCACTGCGTGCGGAAACAGGAGAGGGCCAATCCCCGCTCACAGCACCGGCGGCCTCGCCAGCCCGAAATGCCGCAGCTGGTCGACCAGCGCGGCGAGGCGCTGCTCGCGATAGGCATCGACGTCGAGGCCGGAATAATCCAGGAAGCCGGCGCCGGTTCGCAGGCCGATGCGGCCTTCGCTCATGTTGCGCGAGATCACCTCGGGCGCGCGATAGCGGTCGCTGCCGAGCGCGCCTTCCAGGTAGCGGCTGGCGTAATACAGAATGTCGCCGCCGCCCCAGTCGATGAATTCCAACAGGCCCAGCACGGCAAAGCGGAAGCCGAACCCATAGCGGATCGCCTTGTCGATATCGGCGGCACTGGCGACGCCTTCCTCCACCATCCGCGCCGCCTCGTTCATGGCGAGCGCCTGGATCCGCGGCACGATGAAGCCGGGCGTGGCGGCGCACACCACCGGCACCTTGCCGATGCCCTCGAGCAGGGCCTTGACCCCCGCGGTGACGTCCGGGTCGGTCGCGGCCCCCGGCGAAATCTCAACCAGCGGAATCAGGTAGGCGGGGTTGAGCCAGTGCACGTTGAGAAAGCGCCGGGGATGCTCGACCGCGCCGGCGATGTCGTCGACCAAAATGGTCGACGTGGTCGAGGCGATGACGATGTCGGACCCGACGCATCTGCAGGCCGCCGCCAGCACCTCGCGCTTGAGCTCGACCACTTCCGGCACGCCTTCGAAGATGACGCCCGCGCCGGCCAGCGCCGGCGCCATGTTCTGCGCAGGCTCCACCGAGACCCGGGCCGCCACCGCCGCGGCGTCATGCTCGGCGAGCAGGCCGAACCGCGCCAGGCTTGCCAGCGTCTTGGCGACTTCGCCGAGCGCCTCGGCCTGCAGGATCGCGAACTGCTCGGCGGGCCGCGGCTTGACGTCGACCAGGGTGACGGCATGCCCGGCATAGGCGAACGCCACCGCGATGCCGCGACCCATGCGGCCGGCGCCGAGACAGGCGATGGCGGGACGATCGGCGCTCATGCGGCAAAGCCCTGGCGCAGCAGCGCCTGCAACTGCTCGCGGTCGAGGCCGCCGAGCCCGAGACTTCCAAGGGTGCGCCCGCCGCTCAAAAAATTCTCGCCGCAGATCGCCCCGCCGATGGCGAGAAAGGATCTTGCCAGCGGCGTCGCCACCCCGGCGAGTTCGGCGGCCGACACCAGCAGCGACAGGCCGAGGCGCAGGTCCTCACGCATATAGCGATGCTCTGATAATACGATGCGCTCGCGCCAGTCGCCGGAATCGGTCAGGCGATCATGCGAGCCGCGGCCATACATCCAGGTCTCGCCCTCGCTGGCGTAATGATGCGCCAGCGGAAAGTGCGGGCCAGGGTAGCCGAGAGCCTCGCGTACCGCGATGCGTTCGGCATCGAGCGCGTCGGTAACGCGGCGGATCGCCGGCTGCGTCCCCTCCTTGTGGATGTCCCAGCGCTCGAAATGCTCGATCGGCCCGGCGTTCATCACGATCAGCGGCGGATGGATGATCGGTCCGGCGTTCATCAGCGCCCCCGACAGCGCATCGCCGCAAGGCTCGATCACGCCCGGAAATGCCCGTCCGATGATGTCGAGCGCATGATCTGCCGTTTTCTGCGGAAATACCCCGACCGGCAGCCGCCTGGCGCGGATGGTGATGGCGACCTCGAACGGTCCGTGCTTGCGCGCCAGCCATGGCAGCGTGCCGGTCTCGGCGAAACTGACCGCGGCGCGGTTGCCGGCGTCGCGCGCGGCGGACGCAAAGATCATCGAGCCGAAGGTGGCCGGCGGCAGGAACACCACCTGGCCATCGGCCAGATGCGGGGCGAGCAGGCGCGCGATATCGGGCTGCGCAAAGGCCGGGGCCGGGCACAGGATCAATTCCGCACCATGGATCGCTTCGGCGATGACCGAAGTCACGAGCTTCAGTTGCACATGATGCCGGCCGCTGGCGTCCTTTACCACGATGCCGCCGCCGGCCGCGCGGTGCGCCGCGACTTCCGAAAGATCGCGCCGCCACAGGGTGACGTCGTGGCCTTGCAGCGCAAAATCGCCGGCAGCCGCGAAGGAACCGTTGCCGCCTCCGAGCACCGCGATCTTCACGACGGTTCTCCCGGTGCCGGCGAAGGCCGGTCGCGCTCTCGCAACATAAAGTGCTGCACCTTGCCGAGCGCGGTGCGCGGCAGGTCGTCGACGAACACGAATTCGCGCGGCACCTTGAAGCGGGCGAGCTGGCTCAGCACATGCGCCTTCAACTCGTCCGCCTCCACCACGCCGCCGGCGCGGCGGATCACATAGGCCACCGGCACCTCGTCCCATCTGGGATCGGGGCGGCCGATCACGCCGCATTCGCTGACGTCGGGATGTTCCAGCAGCACGCGCTCGACCTCCGCCGGATAGATGTTTTCGCCACCGGAGATGATCAGGTTCTTCTTGCGGTCGCGGACGTAGAAATAGCCCTGGGCATCGCGCCACCCGACGTCGCCGGTGCGATACCAGCCGTCCTGCAGCGCCTTGCCCGTGGCTTCCGCGTTGCCCCAGTATTCGCAAAACACATTCGGGCCGCGCACCGCGATTTCCCCCAGCGTGTCCGGCGGCAACTCGGTGCCGGATTCATCGATCACCATCGCCTCGCAGCACAGGCCGGGCAGGCCGGTCGAGCCGACCCGCGACAGGTCGCCGCCGAGCCGCGTATAGACCGCGACCGGGCAGGTTTCGGTCGAGCCATAGACCTGGAGCACCGGCACTCCCCGCGCGACAAGGCGGTCGATCAGATGCGGCGGCACGATGGTCGACCCGGTCGAGACCGCCTTCAGCGAGGACAGGTCGGCCGCGGCCCAGCCGGGATGCTCGGTCACCGCCTGGATGGTCGCCGGCACCAGCACCGTCAGGGTCGGACGCTGCTGTTCGATGCTGTGCAGCGTCGTCTCCGGGGTGAAGCGCGGATGGATCGTCACGGTGGCGCCGTGGTGCAGCGCCGGCGTGGTCTGGATGTTGAGGCCGCCGACATGGAAGAACGGCAGCACGGTGAGTACGTGGTCGTCGGCGGTGAGGCCGTGCATGTGCTGGCTCATCACTCCGTTCCACAGCAAGGCCTGCTGCCGCAGCACCGCGCCTTTGGGTCTTCCGGTGGTGCCCGAGGTGTAGACGATCAAAAGCGGGCAGGACAGATCGACGTCGGGATTGCGGCTGTCGCCGCCGCCGCGCCCAAGCAGGGAAGCGAAGCTGGTGCCTTGCGGCGGAGCAAAATCGAGCCCGACAATCCTGGTTTCGGGCAGGCTGTGATGCAGTGCCGGCAGAATTCCGGCAAAAGCCTGTTCGAGCACCAGCACCTTTGGCCTCGCGTCCGACAGGATGAACGACAGTTCGGCGGCAGCCAACCGCCAGTTCAGCGGCACCAGCATGGCGCCGAGCCGTGCGCAGGCATAGAGCAGCACCAGATAGTCCGGCCGGTTCAGGCTGAGGATCGCGACGCGGTCGCCGCTGATAACGCCGAGTTCGGCCTGAAGCGCGCGGGCAGTCTGCGCGATGCGGGCATCGAACGCCGCATAACTCAGAGTCTGGCCCTCGAAGACGATCGCGGCCTTGTCCGGGGTGAAGGCGGCGTTGCGCTCGATCAGGTGGCTGAGATCCACAGTCAGTCGTCCGCTTCGCCGGTCTCGTACAGCGCTTCGCGGCCGATGCGGTCGAGACAGAGTTCGGCGGTCCACGGCAGCATCAGCGAACCGCAGCGGCTGTCGCGATAGATCCGCTCCAGCGCCAGCGATTTCAGCATCGCCTGGCCGCCGCAGGTGCGGATCGCCAGCGTCGCGATTTCGTTGGCGCCTTCCATGGCGGAATACTGCGCGGCATAGGCGCGCAGCACCTGCTGCTTGCTCGGATTGGCGCGGGCCTCGGTCACCGCCTGGAACCAGATCGACTTGATCTGTTCGAGCTTGATCTGCATCTGCGCCACCGCGATCTGCTTGGTCGGATACATCCGGCGCTTGACCGGCGGCGTGCCGGGCATCTCGCCGCGCAGATAGCGCACGGTGAAATCGTAGGCCGCCTGGGCCAGACCGACATAGGTCGGCGACAGCGTCAGGAACATATGCGGCCAGCGCATCGCCGCCTGGAAATACACCCCGCGCGGCATCAGCGCGGCGTCCTCGGCCACGAACACGTCCTTGAACAGAAGCGTCCGCGACACCGTGCCGCGCATGCCCAGCGGATCCCAGTCGCCGACCACGGATATGCCCTCGGCCTTGGCCGGCAGCGCGAGGTAGAGTGTGTTGCGGCGGGAGGCCTGCCTGCCTTCGGCGATTTCGGTGCAGAGAACGCCGTAATAATCGGCATGGCCCGAAAGCGAGGCAAAGATCTTCTTGCCGTTGACGATCCAGCCGCCACTGACCGGTTTGGCCTCGGTGCCGAACGCGACGCCGCCGGCCGCGGCGGCGCCGCCTTCCGAGAACGGCTGCGAATAGATCGCGCCGTCGTCGACGATGCGCCTGTAATGCACCGCGCGCCGGCGCTGGTGTTCGGCGCGGGTAGCCTCGTCCATGTCGAGATCGTCGGCCAACGGGCCGGACCACAGCGTCGAGCAGACGTGCATGTTCCAGGTCAGCGCGGTGGCGCCGCAATAGCGGCCGATCTCGGCGGCGGACAGCGCGTAGGTCTGGTAGTCGGCGCCAAGACCGCCTTGCGGCTTCGGAATCGCGATGCCGAGCAGGCCGGCGCGATGCAGGTCGCGGTAATTCTCGGACGGAAATCTGGCGTCGCGGTCGTAGGAAGCGGCGCGGCCGGCGAATACGTTCTGGCCAAGCCGGCGCGCGGTGGCGATGATGGCGGCCTGCTCGTCATTGAGCCGGAAAGCGCCGGGATCGAAAATCGGCGCATCCAGTTCGATCTCGTCGATATCCGTCGCGCTGTTGCTGGCTTGCCCCGTCATCCGACCTTCACTCGTGTTGCAGGCGCATTCGCCTTCAGGAAACCATCCAGCGCGGCGTTGAAGGCGTCGGGGCGTTCCAGATTGGCGAGATGGCCGACGCCTTTTAGTTCAACATAGCTGGCCGATGCAATGTAGCCGGCCATCTTCGCCATCATCGGCGCCGGCGCATTATTGTCCTTCGAGCCCGACAGCACCAGCGTCGGCACCGCGATCGCCTTGAGCGCATCGCGCAGGTCGAAGCCGATCAGCGCCCGCATGGTGGCGCGATAGGTCGCCTCGGGAACGCTGGCCATGCAGTCGCGGGCCAGATCCATATTGCCGGGGTCGGGATCGTCGCCGACCAGTTCCCTTACCAGCGACGGCGCCAGCGAGACCAGGGTTTCGCCGCGGTCGAGCGGGCCGAGCCGGGCGTCGATGAAGGATTTCTGCCAGTCGCCGTCGGGCCTGCCGAACGCCGGGCTGGTCTGCGCCAGCACGACCGCGCTGGCAGCGCCGGGATTTTTCGTCAGCCATTGCTGGACGATCATGCCGCCGATCGAGTGACCGACCAGAACAGGCCGGCTCGCGCCGACGGCGTGCAGGAAATCCTGCAAGCTATCGGCAAGCGCCGCAATGCTGACGGCCGGCGGCGGCGCCGAGCCGCCATAGCCCGGCATGTCCCAGGCAAGCGCGCGGTAATGCTCGCCGAAAGCGTCGAGCTGGCCGCGCCATGCCCGCGCCGCGCCGCCGATGCCATGCAGGAACACCAGCGGCTGCAGCGCGGGATCGCCGGCCGCCTCATAGCTGAAGCGGCCGTCTGACGTTTTCATGGGTGCTGCAACCGGCACGCCGGACCTCCGCGATTGTCGGACCTGGTGATGCTAACAGGACCGCCGCGGATGAAAAGCGATATTTTAGGCTTAAAGCAATTGCCGGTTGAGCTTCTGCCGGCTTTTCACGCGGCCTCGACCTTGTAGTCGGGGGCGGACGCCAGAAACCGCGCATAGGCATCGGCGTCGGGCGGCGTGAATTTCTCGGCCAAGGCGCCGCGCCGGCGGATGGTCGCCCCCATGTCGTCCAGCAATTCATCGAAATGCTTGAAGTGGTAGGGCGCGACGCACAGCCCGCCATAGACCCCGGCGGCCGGCCGCTCGACCCGCTTGAAATGCAGCATCATCTCGATATTTTTCGACATCTCGGCTGAAGTCGGCTGCTTGGCCAATTGACCGTCGCAATAGCGAACCAGCCAGTTGGCGGCCATTTCCGCGCACAGCACGGTGCAGAAGCTGGAATTGAAGCCGACGAAACCCATGTCGGGAAGATCGGGATTGGCGATCACGCGGTACAGCCGATACTGGCCGTCCGCTTCGACCAGCTTGCTGCGGTAGGCCTCGGGCAGGAAGGGAACGCCGAGCTTGAAGCCGATCGCAAGAATCGCCACGTCGGCGGCGACCCGTTCTCCACCGGTCATGACGATGGTCTTGCCGTCGTAATGATCGAAGCTGCCGCGAATGGCCTTGATCCTGCCGCCGGCCACCATCGGAAAGAAATCCGGCGTTGCGATCGGCACCGAGCAGTTGATGCCGTCCTCGATCGGCTTGTCGGGAACCATGTCGCATTTCTTCAGCTGCAACTGCATCTTGAGCATGCTTTCGAGCCCGCGCCAGTTGGCCCAGACGAACGGCTTGGCGATCGCGTGCGCCAGTTTCGCCATGGCGCCGATGCCCCAGCTGCGGAACATTTCCTCCTGGGCGCGGATGTAGAGAATCCGCTTGAAATTGAGCAGCCCGCCGATGAAGTAGGGAATTCGCCAGACCGGTTCGCGGTACACCAGCGTCACCTCGCTGGCACCGGCATTGACGGAATGAACCGCGATGTCGGTCGCGGATTTCGAGCCGCCGAGCACCACGACCTTCTTTCCCTTGACGATGGCGGGGTCGGTATGCTCCGCCGAATGCAGGATCACGCCGCCTGCCGCCTTGAAGGCCTCGTCGCCGGGATGGCTGATGGTCTGGCGTTCGTTGAACTGGCCGGTGCAGACGGCGACGAAGTCGAATTCCTCGTGGCTGACGCCGCCATCGGGATTGCGGATTTCGAGTGTCCAGCCCGGCAGGCCGGAATTCCGCCGCGCCATGCCGACCACGCTGGTGTTGAGACGCATCCGCTGCATCAGGCCGTGATCCCGGGCGTAGTCGGCCAGATAGGCATGCACCTGCGGTCCTTTGGGCCATTCCGGATAGGAGTCCGGCATCGGCTTGTCGGTATAGCGATAGAGATCCTTGGGGCTTTGGGTCTGCACGTCGGGATAGGATCGTGCCGGCTCCCAGACGCCGCCAAGATCGCCGCTGCGCTCGAGTATGGTCACCTGATGTCCGCGCGCGCCAAACGTCTTGGCGGCGGTGAGCCCGGCGACGCCGGCTCCGATAACGCAAACTTTCTTCTGTTTGACCATGGACGCCTCCCCCTTGCGGACACACGGAGTTGATCTGTGCGCCCCGCGGAGTTCCGCGGGGCCCTGCCCATCGGCATGCGTGAGCCGGACCGATGACGCCTCAGGCGTTGGCGTCTTCGGGCAGAAAATTCACTTCGTGCTCGGCCGAGAGCCGGACGATTTCGGCGACGTCGGTCAGGTTATGCAGATGATCGAACAGCGCTTCCAGCTTGCGCGACGGCGAAACCCAGAACAGGGCGCGGGCCGGCTTGTCCGACTTGTTGAAATAGCCGTGGGGAATGCCGCGCGGCAGCCGGACCAGATCGCCGGCCGCGGCCTGCACCCAGACGCCATCGAGCTTGAGGTCCAGCCTGCCATCCTGCACCAGGATGAACTCTTCCTGGGTCGGATGAATGTGGACCGGGACGAACTGCCCCGGATCGCTGTTGGTCTCGAAGGCGAAGGTTGAATCGGATACGGCCTTCGGAAAATAAACCTGACCGAGGATGTTCCAGGTCTTGCCTGAAAATCCCTCTCCCTTCCGGGTAATGCCTTTTTCGAGTGCTGCCATGGCGGTGATCCCTGTCGCGTGGTCCCAGACCCATCCAGCTTGCAATCCACGATGACGCCGGTCTAGCCGCTTGACGAATCCGCTGTCCGCCCGACGAAAGACTGCGAGGCCCAAGTTTACGTCGCTGCTGCCGGTCGATGGCGCGGATCGACCCGGAAACGGGCAATTCGCCCATCAAGACGGCTTTCCAAATGCCAAGGTCTGGATATTATAGGTCTCAAATAAAGCAGGCGGCCAGGCCATGGTGTCGGACGCAGCCGTTTCGGGAATCGACCGAGCCGCAACCAGCGCCAGGCTGGCGGCCTTTTCGCGCGTTCACACCACCGATGTCGACGAGGCCGCCGAATCGATCGGCCGAATATTCTGTCCGCATGCCCTGGATCCGCTGCATCGCTCCTGGCCTGACTTCCATGCGCTGCACAACTGCGCGGTGTTTGACGGTTTCTCGGTGAACTATGTGGCTTATGGCGGTTCGGTCTCGATCGATCCGGGGTGCCTCGATCGCTTCTTTCTGTTGCAGGTGCCGATCCGAGGGCGGGCGCAGATCAGGACCGCGGGCTGCGAGGTCGAGTCCGGCCCCGGCGCCGTGGCCTCGCTGTTGTCCCCGACGCTGCCGACCCGAATGGTCTGGCGCGACGATTGCGCGCAATTGATCCTGCTGGTGGATCGGCGGCAGGTCGAAAACAGGGCTGCGGCGCTTGCGGAAAGGCCGGCGGGCAGGATCGAATTCGAACCAAGAATCGATCTCGACACGCCGTTCGGCCGCGCGCTCTTGTCCCAGATCGAATATCTCGCCGATCTCGCCGAGCGGGGCGGGCCGGGTTCGGAGCTGCCGCCGGTGATGCTGGCGACCCTGCGCGAGTCCATTGTCGGGCTTTTGCTCACCGGCCAGCGGCACAATCTCAGCGCGGCCATCAACCGGCCGGCGCCCGAGCGCGAAACCTTGCCTGCGGTGTTCAAGCGGGCGCGCGACAGTCTTGTGGCCCACGCCGCCGAGCCGCTTGATCTGGAACGACTGTCGCGGGTTTCGGGCATCGGCATCCGGTCCCTGCAACTGGGCTTCAGGCGCCATTTCGGTGACTCGATTTCGGGCGTGCTGCTGGACATCCGCCTGCAGCAGCTGCGCGCGCGGCTGTTGCATGCCCGGTCGGATGAGCGGATCATCGACATCGCCTTCGATCTCGGCTTCACCCATCTCAGCCGCATGGCCAGCGTCTACCGCGCCAAATTCGGCGAAACGCCCTCGGCGACGTTGCGCCAGCGCCGCTAGCGCGGATCGCGCCGCCGGCGATGCGGCCGGAAGCGGGTTTCTTGCAAAAGCTTGAAGTCTAAAATATACGCTGGGCCGATCGGTCAATTCATTCGGGAAAGGCCTGCGCATGTCCGGACTGCCGCGTTCCTGCCATGCGCTGGTCACCGGCGGCGGTCGCGGCATCGGCCGCGCCATCGCGGCCGCGCTGGCGCAGGCCGGAGCCACCGTTACGGTGCTCGGCCGCAACCGCGCCACCCTGGATGAGGCGGTAGCCGCCGGCTGCGCGCACTTCGCCGGGCTCGCCGATGTCGCCGACGAGGCCGCGGTCGGCGCCGCGATTGCCGAGGCTTCGGCGCGGCAGCCGATCGACATTCTGGTCGCCAATGCCGGTGCGGCGGAATCCGCAGCCTTCGGCAAATCCGACGCGGCGCTGTTTCGGCGCATGCTGGATGTCAATCTCATGGGCGTGGTGCATGCGGTGCAGGCGGTGCTGCCGTCGATGCGGCAGCGGCCCTACGGCCGCATCGTCGCCGTCGCATCGACCGCCGGCCTCAAGGGCTATGCCTATGTCAGCGCCTATAGCGCGGCCAAGCACGCCGTGGTCGGACTGGTGCGCTCGCTGGCGCTGGAGCTGGCGACCTCGGGCGTCACCGTGAACGCGGTGTGTCCGGGTTTCACCGATACCGACCTTCTGGCTGGCAGCATCGACACCATCCGCAGGAAAACCGGCCGCAGCCATCAGCAGGCGGTGGCCGAACTTGCCAGGCACAATCCGCAGGGTCGTCTGGTTACGCCCTCGGAAGTCGCCGATGCCGTGCTGTGGCTGTGCGGCGAGGGCGCAGGCTCGATCACCGGGCAGGCGATCGCGGTGGCCGGTGGAGAAGTCTGAGACGCGCAGGTTGGTTAAGTTTTAAGGCCGTCATTGCGAGGAGCGAAGCGACGAAGCAATCCATGGCTCGGGCAATACGTCCTGGACAGCTTCGTCGCGGAGCCTGTCATCGGGCGGCCATCCGGCCGACCCGGTGGCTTCCCGCCATGACAGATAATTCAAAAGGGAGATTCCCATGAACAAGCCCGCCAATCCCGTCACGCTGCCGCTGGCGGAATACTCGCCGCAGCACTTCCTGCTGCAGGTGAACGAGGGCGTGGCGAGCGTGACCTTGAACCGCCCGGAACGGAAGAATCCGCTGACCTTCGAGAGCTACCGCGAGCTGACGGATTTCTTTCGCGCCTGCGCCATGGACGACGAGGTCAAGACCATCGTGGTGTCCGGCGCCGGCGGCAATTTTTCCTCGGGCGGCGATGTGTTCGAGATCATCGGTCCCCTGGTGCGGATGGACACCAAGGGCCTCACCGCCTTCACCCGCATGACCGGCGACCTCGTCAAGGCGATGCGGGCCTGTCCGCAGCCGATCGTCGCCGCCGTCGAAGGCATCTGCGCCGGCGCCGGCGCCATCGTGGCGATGGCCTCCGACCTGCGGCTGGCGGCGGTCGGCGCCAAGGTCGCGTTCCTGTTCAACAAGGTCGGCCTCGCCGGCTGCGACATGGGCGCCTGCGCCATCCTGCCGCGCATCATCGGGCAATCGCGGGCGTCGGAGCTGCTCTATACCGGCCGCTTCATGACCGCGGAGGAGGGCGAGCGCTGGGGTTTCTTCAGCCGTATCGTCACGCCGGAGCAGGTGCTGGCGCAGGCCCAAGCGCTGGCCAAACAGATTTCCGAGGGGCCGACCTTCGCCAACACCATGACCAAGCGGATGCTGGCGATGGAATGGGCGATGTCGGTGGAGGAGGCGATCGAGGCCGAAGCGATCGCCCAGGCGCTGTGCATGACGACGGCGGATTTTGCCCGCGCCTTCGAGGCGTTTTCCAACAAGGTGAAGCCGGCATTTCAGGGCAACTGAGCGCGAAGACATGGCAGTAACGGCGGGTTCCGAACGTAGCCCGGGTGGAGCGCAGCGAAACCCGGGGCTGTGAGGTGCTCGAAGAATCCCGGATTGCGCCAACGGGGCGCGCATTCGCGCGACCCGTTGGCTCCATCCGGGCTACCAGTGACGAGAGGACCTTGCGGGCGAATTGCTTTAGGTTTAAAATAACTGCCGCGGCTGAACAGAACGCTGGAGGCTCTGATGAAGATCTCGATCATCGGTGGTGGACCGGCCGGCCTGTATGCCGCGATCCTGCTCAAGAAGCAGCGGCCGCAGGCCGAGATCACGGTCTATGAGCGCAACCGCGCCGACGACACCTTCGGCTTCGGCGTGGTGTTCTCCGACGCCACGCTGGACAATTTCGAGAAATACGACGCCCCGAGCTACCGCCGCATCACCCAGGAGTTCGCCTATTGGGATGATATTGCCGTGCACTTCCGCGGCACCGTGCACCGGGTCGGCGGCAACGGCTTTTGCGGCTGCTCGCGCCGCAGGCTGCTGCTGATCCTGCAGGAGCGGGCGCGCGAACTCGGCGTCGCCCTGTTGTTCGAGGCCGACATCGAGGACGAGGCCCGGTTCGCCGATTCCGACCTGGTGATCCTGGCCGACGGCATCAACAGCCGCTTCCGCGACAAATATATCGCGCATTTCCAGCCCGAGATCGACCTGCGCGCCAACATGTTCGCCTGGATGGGTTCGACCCGGCCGCTCGACGCCTTCACCTTCATCTTTCAGGAGACCGAGTGGGGTCCGTTCATCGCCCATGCCTATCAATATGAGGCCGGGCGCTCGACCTGGATCTTCGAGACCGATCCGGAAACCTTTGCGCGCGCCGGGCTGAAGGGGCTCGACGAAAAGCAGTCCGCCGAGCGCATGGCCGGCATTTTCGGCTGGTTCCTCGAAGGCCATCCGCTTTTGACCAACCGCTCGATGTGGCGCAATTTTCCCATGATCCGCAGCAAGCGCTGGGTCAAGGACAACATGGTGCTCTTGGGCGATGCCAAGGCGACCGCGCATTTCTCGATCGGCTCCGGCACCAAGCTTGCGATGGAGGACGCCATCGCGCTGGCGGACGCCATGCATCGCGCGCCGACGGTCGAGGCGGCGTTGCAGCAATACGAGCATGGACGGCGCGAGGAGGTCGAGAAGATCCAGCATTCCGCCGACGTGTCGCTGGTCTGGTTCGAGCATGTCGACCGGTTCTGGGATTTTGATCCGGTGCAGTTCGCCTTCGGCGTCATGACCCGGGCCAAGGCGATCACCTACGACAATCTGACCTTGCGGGCTCCGGATTTCGTCGGCGAGGTCGACCGGGCCTTTGCGCGGCAGGTCCGCGCCGGGGGACTCGAGGTCGACGTCGAAAAGCCTGAGGCGCCGATGTTCCAGCCGCTGCGGCTGCGCGAGATGGTTTTGGCCAATCGCGCCGTGGTGTCGCCGATGTGCATGTATTCGGCGCAGGAGGGCGTTCCCGGCGATTTCCATCTGGTGCATTACGGCTCCCGCGCCACCGGCGGCGCCGGGCTGATCTTTACCGAAATGACCTGCGTCAGCCGCGACGCTCGCATCACGCCCGGCTGCGCCGGGCTGTGGAACGACGAGCAGCAGGCCGCCTGGCGACGCATCGTGGATTTCGTCCACGTCAATTCCGCGGCAAAGATCGCCCTGCAGCTCGGCCATGCCGGCCGCAAGGGCGCCACGAAATTGATGTGGGACGGCATCGACCGTCCGCTGGAACAGGGCGGCTGGGACGTGGTGTCGGCCTCGCCTCTCCCTTATTTTCCCGACAGCCAGGTGCCGCGCGAGCTGGACCGCGCCGCAATGGACGCGGTCAAGGCGGCGTTCGTTGCGGCCGCCCTGCGCGGCGAAGCTTGCGGCTTCGACATGCTGGAGCTGCACTGCGCCCACGGCTATCTGCTGGCGAGTTTCATTTCGCCGCTCACCAACCAGCGCACTGACGGCTATGGCGGTTCGCTGGCCAACCGGCTGCGCTTTCCGCTCGAGGTGTTCGAGGCGCTGCGGGCGGTGTGGCCGGCGCACAAGCCGATGTCGGTGCGGATTTCCGCCACCGACTGGGCCGAGGGCGGCATCACCGGCGACGACGCCGTCGATATCGCGCGCGCCTTCGCCGAGGCCGGGGTCGATCTGGTCGACGTTTCCACCGGGCAGACGGTGCGTGACGCCGCGCCGGTCTATGGCCGCATGTTCCAGACGCCGTTCTCCGACCAGGTCCGCAACGAGGCCCGCGTTGCGACCATGTGCGTCGGCAACATCACCACCGCCGACCAGGTCAATACCATCCTTGCCGCCGGCCGCGCCGATCTGGTGGCGCTCGGCCGGCCGCATCTGGTCGATCCGTCGTTCACGCTGCGGGCCGCGGCCTGGTACGGCGCGTCCAACGTGGCGTGCCCGCCGCAATATCTGCCAGGCAAGGAGCAGATCTTCCGCAACAGCGTCCGCGACCGGCAGGATTTCGACGATCTGAAAATTAAGGCTAAGCCGAAGACCCGGGCCGAGCTGAAGGCGGAGGCGACAAAGCCGCTTGCGGCCGAGTGAAGGATCATGCGAGCCTGACGTCCTTCGCATGGCGTATTGTAGCGAGTGGAGTCGGGCGATGAAGGCGATTATCGTCGGCGGCGGTATTGGGGGCCTTACCACGGCGCTGATGCTGCGCGCCCGCGGCATCGGTTGCGAACTGTTCGAGCAGTCCGACACCATCCGCGAACTCGGCGTCGGCATCAATACCCTGCCGCATGCGATCCGCGAGCTCGCCGGCCTCGGCCTGCTGCAGAGCCTCGACGATGTCGCGATCCGCACCGACCAGCTTTATTATCTCAACCGCCATGGCCAGGAAGTCTGGCGCGAATCCCGCGGCATCGACGCCGGCCACGACGTTCCGCAGTTCTCGATCCATCGCGGCCGGCTGCAGAGCGTGATCCACCGCGCCGTCGAGCAGCGGCTGGGGCGGGATAAGGTCCACACCGGCTGCAGGCTTGGCGCCTTCAGCCAGGACGAGGGCGGCGTCACCGCCTATTTTTTCGATCGTGCCGGCTCACATGTAAAGACCGTGCGCGGCGATATCCTGATCGGCGCCGACGGCATCCATTCGCGGGTGCGCGAGATGCTGTTTCCGCAGGAGGGGCCGCCGTGCTGGAACGGACTGATGCTGTGGCGCGGCGCGCGCGACTGGCCGGTGTTCCTGAGCGGCCGATCGATGATTGTCGCCGGCGGCCTGCATGCCAAGGTCGTGGTCTACCCGATCGCGGAAGGCTCCAGCCCCGCCAGCCGGCTGACCAACTGGGCGGTGCTGGTCAAGGTCGGTGACGGCAATGCGCCGCCGCCGCGCCGCGAGGACTGGTCGCGGCCCGGCAAGCGCGAGGAACTGATGCCGCATGTGGCGCGGTTCTCGGTGCCCCATGTCGACGTCCCCAACCTGATTTCCGCGACGCCGGAGTTTTATGAATATCCGACCTGCGACCGCGATCCGCTGCCGTATTGGTCCGAGGGACGGGTCACGCTGCTCGGCGATGCCGCGCATCCGATGTATCCGGTGGGGTCGAACGGCGCCTCGCAGGCGATTCTCGACGCGCGCTGCCTGGCCGACGCGCTGGCGCGCTCCGAACATCCGCGCCAGGCGCTGTTGGCCTACGAGCAGAAGCGTCTGCCGATGACGGCGGAGATCGTGCGCTCGAACCGGCGCGGCGGTCCGGAAGGCGTGATCGACGCGGTCGAGCAGCTCGCCCCCGACGGTTTTGACAACATCGAGCACGTGCTGAGCTATTCCCAGCGCGAGGCCATCGTGCGCGGCTATGCCAGCAAGGCCGGCTTTGCGGCGGTGCCGGGGCTCGCGGCAGTGCGGGGGTAGCCGGCCGCCGCTGCCCGCATCCTGAGGAGCGGCCTCTTGGCCGCGTCTCGAAGGATGAAGCACCGCGCCCCTCATGGCGGAAGAAGCGCTTCCCCACCAGGAGGACGGCACGTGCGAGCGCTTTGTGAGGATGAGGCCCAAATGATGGACGGAGCTTATCTTTACATAGTCAAATGTTGTGACGGCAGCCTCTACGTCGGGACGACGCGCTCCGGTTTCGAGACCAGAATTGCGCAGCACAACGCGGGAACGTTTCCGGGGTATACCAAGTCCCGACGGCCCGTCGAACTGGTCTTTTCGCAATGGTTCGACCGCATCACAGATGCGATTGAAGCCGAGCGAAAACTCAAGGGATGGAGTCGTGCCAAGAAGCAGGCCTTCATTCGCGGCGACATGCAAACCTTGCAACTACTCTCCAGGCGCCGGACACCTCATTCTTCGAAACGATCGGATGCCTCATCCTGAGGAGCCGCGCGCTTGCGCGGCGTCACGAAGGATGGCCGCGAGTCGGTGCCTGCCTTGCATGCTTCGAGACGCTTGCTGCGCAAGCTCCTCAGGATGAGGTCGGAGTGCTTCTCGGGCACGGCGATGGATGATCGGCCTCAAGCCGAATAGATAACTGCCTCATCCTTCGAGACGCTTGCTGGCGCAAGCTGCTCAGGATCAGGTCGGAGTGTCTCTCAAGCACGCCGATCGCCGCCGCCGACCGAGGCGGCCCGGTCGCGTTCCCCCGTCGGCACGCGCCGGGCCTAGCCAGTCGAACTGGCTTTCGCGTCTGATGACGACCGGCTGAGGGATTTATGACGCAATTGCGTCGGTTTGAAAACGGGTTATCCCCGTGATTCAAACGTCCGCTCGGGCTGGACCGTGAGACGCAGGGCGATTTCACGCGTGCCGTCGAAAACTTCCAGGACATGGTTGCAGAGCAGGCAATGGAATTCGCCTTTTGACCCTTTAACCGAATCCAATTCAATCCGGCGATAGCCGGCGTGGCAGTTCGGACATGTGACGTCGGACTTCTTCATGCCGGGAAAGTAGCATCCCGATCCCCGTAGTTCCATGGGGACAAAGCGCGAATCTTGAGCCAGAGGCATCAATCCTGATCAACTTCGATCACGCTCCGGGCGGCGGCGGCAGGAAGTGAATGTTGTATTCCGCCGCCATCGCCACCACGTCCTCGGGCTTCTGTTCCTTCATGTTGTGCAGGCCCCAGAACAGATCGTACAGCCGTCGGCTCGGCGATACCCAGAACAGCACCTTGGCGGTCTGGTCGGATTTGTTGAAGATGCCGTGTGGGATGCCCATTGCGAGGCGCACCAGGTCGCCCGGCGTCGCCTGGGCGTCGGCGCCGCCGAGCATGAAATCCAGCTTGCCCTCCAGGATATAGAGATATTCGTCCTGGTCGGGGTGGATATGCGGCGGCACGAAGGTACCCGGCGGCAGCGTCGCATGCCAGGAGAACGAATGTTCGGTGCAGTTCTTCGGCACATAGGTCTGGCCGAGGATATTCCAGGAAATTCCCTGCATCCCCTCATTGGCGCGGGTGATGCCGACGATCTCGCTTTTCATGGCGTTTGCTTCCCCTTGTCGTTCAGTTGCCCGGCGCGCAGTCCTTGGCATAACGGTCGCCGTAATTCTCGAATACTTTTTCGACGATCTCGGTCTGGAATTTGCCGTCGGGGCGCTTGGCGACCTTGGTCAGATAGAAGTCCTGGATCGGATAGCCGTTGGTGTTGAACTTGAAGGCGCCGCGCAGCGAGGTGAAGTCGGCCTTCTTCAAGGCGGCCGCCACCGCTTCCTTGTTGCTGAGGTCGCCCTTGACCGCCTTGACCGCGCTGTCGATCAGCAACGCCGCGTCATAGGCCTGGAAAGCGTAGGTGCCGGGCACGCTGTTGTAGGCGGCTTCATAGCCGGCGACGAATTTCCTGTTCTGCGGATTGTCGAGATTGGGCGCCCAGTTGGCGCCGCCGAACATGCCGACCGCCGCATCCTGCTGCGCCGGCAGCGTCGATTCATCGACCGTGAAGGCCGAAAGCACCGGAATCTGGTCGGCGAGGCCGGCCTGCTTGTACTGCTTTACGAGGCCGACGCCCATGCCACCCGGCATGAAGGTGAAGATCGCATCGGGCTTCAGCGACGCGATCTTGGAGAGTTCGACCTGGAAATCCAGCGTGCCGAGCGGCACATAGGATTCCTCGACGACCTCGCCCTTGTAGTCGAGCTTGAACCCGGCGGCGGAATCCTTGCCGGCCTGGTAATTCGGCTCCAGGATATAGACCCGCTTGTAGCCGCGATCCTGCGCGACCTTGCCGAGGATCTCGTGGACCTGGTCGTTTTGGTAGGAGGTCACATAGAAAAACGGGCTGCAGTTCTTGCCGGCGAAACTCGACGGGCCGGCATTCGGGCTGATCAGGAAGGTCTTTGAATCCGTCACCGGCTTGTGGATCGCCTGCAGGATATTGGAGAAGATCGGTCCCACCACGAAATCGACCTTGTCGCGTTCGAGCAGGCCCTTGACCTTGGTCACCGCGGCGTCCGGTTTGAGTTCGTCATCGACCACCACGACCTCGACATCGCGGCCGGCCATCTTGCCGCCGAGATCCTTGACCGCGAGCGCAAAGCCGTCGCGGACCTGCTGGCCGAGCGCTGCTGCCGGACCCGACAGCGTCACGATCACCCCGAGCTTGAGCTTTTCCTGGGCGACCGCCGCATCGGCGGTGACGCCAAACAGAACCGCCAGCGCGGCCAACCCGATCCGCTGTCTCATGACTTCCTCCTGATCGGCGCCGCCTGCAGCCGAAGTCCGCGCCGGCCGAGACCCAGGCTTTCAGGACCCGAGCTTATTCTGATGCCGGCTGTCGCTGCAAGCAAACCAGCCGCGGTCACGGCTGTCAGCCGGACACGCCAGTCGCCATGCAAGCGGCGCGCCAATTGCTTGAAGCCTAAAGAAATTCAGCAACCGCGGGCGTGGGCCGCGAGCTTTGACTTGCGGCACCCGCTGAAATATTTGAAGGTCAGGCTCGTTGGTCAAACCAGCCGCGACTGCCGCGAGGGCTGCAAGCAGGTAAGATGGCGACATGATCCTTGATTCCGAGACCAAGGCCGTCGAACTCCCGGAAGATCATGGCAACGAGATCCGGCTGTGGCTGCGGCTCTTGACCTGCACCACCCTGATCGAGGGCGAGGTGCGCAGCCGGCTGCGCGAGCGGTTCGACGTCACGCTGCCGCGCTTCGACCTGATGGCCCAGCTCGACAAGGTGCCGGACGGCATGACGCTGTCGGACGTCTCGAAGCGGATGATGGTCTCCAACGGCAA
>Ga0182030_10006511_pt1 | contig 24636 bp, 18 predicted proteins | sample 812S3MmetaG_FD_121299 | JGI IMG/M metagenome (GOLD analysis project Ga0182030, IMG submission 121299) | Permafrost microbial communities from Stordalen Mire, Sweden - 812S3M metaG (Illumina Assembly) | ecosystem: Environmental > Terrestrial > Soil > Wetlands > Permafrost | place: Sweden...
AGCACGGTGGCCTTCGTTCTCGTTACAATCTTCCAATGTCATCCGATAGCCTACGTCTGGAGGAAGGATATGAAAGGTGGCCGATGCATCAATTATAATTCGGTCGCCTGGGCTAATGCCGCTATCAACATCTTTCAAGACATCATGATCATACTCCTCCCTATGAACGAGCTACGACATCTGCAGCTGACTAGGAAGAAGAAAGTGGGAATGTATGCCATATTTGGGGTCGGAGGATTGTCAGTACCGTTCTCTCCACCAGTCTTAACTTGCATACTTTATTCGTTTCTTTTGCTAACAATATCACCCTTGCTATAGTGTCTGCATAACTTCTGCTATCCGTCTAGACAGCCTCCGAACATTCGGCTTGACCGCTGACCCAACATGGGACAATATTCCCGCGACCTTCTGGTCAACTCTGGAGACAACCACTGCCATATTCTGTGCCTGTATGCCTTCCATACGTGTAGGCCTTGTAAAGTTCTTCAACAAAATCCTTGGATCTACGAATCATTCTATCAGCATCGATCCTAGGGGCTGGGGGGATAGTCTCAATGCAGCCTCACCTGGCAGCCCTGACAAAAAACCCACTCCGTTCCGTATCGTCGAGAAACTGGAACAGAAATTCATCTCTTTGTCACCATTGAAGTTCCGTACCGAACCGAACCAGGCATCTACCTTCGAAACACACCTATCGACTAGAATAAATCCTACACCCGTTGCGGCTGCCGAGGATGATACAATACGCAAAGAGGTTACTGTTCAAAATGCCGATTTCACAGCCGCAAAGACAGCGGCATATCTAGAGTGCGGTAAACCTTTACCATTAACGCCAAGATCCGATTCCAGCCTGTCTCTAAGCCTCTCTACTACCATAAGCACGGAAACCGAGGATCGAAGAGACGACGATGAGAAATTCGACAGCAACGGGAACTTGCCTAGAACGAGCGATGACACAAGCAATCTTGTGTAACTCTTACTTGTGCGGGTGTTCTTCTCATCCCTCTCTCCCCTCGTACCCGAATACTCAAATAATAAGTATGATAGACGGCTTTGAAAATTGCTAGATATTATTGGATAGGGAAAACTAAGCCACGGCAGCTATGTGAGGAGTATATAGGCTCGAACTTTGGACAGCTAGATTTCAGGGATGCCTTATTTTATGCTGCGAGATATTGGAAAGACAGAGGGTCTCTTGAGAAGTTCAACGAGGTCGTTCAAGCCGTGCGGTGAGAGCATAGGTGGCACGAGTTAGGTGATGACTGACTGCCGCTGTCACGTGTTGACGACCCCGAGTCGTGAAAGAGGAGGAAGGGGACAAGGAGTCATCTAATGCGCCAGGACATAGCCTGAGGGAATCTATTTAAGAATGATTTTGTTGGATCTCACAAGAGAGTTCCCAGGTTTTAGCAGAGTGTTTGACACCCATGGCCCTCTACCATCGAATGAATATTTGTATCAAAGTTCCATTCGGCTAGTATCGGCGATAAATTCTTCGAGTCCCAGTAACAGACTAGCTTAATACCATTTCCAAAGTACAGCCTTTCAGAACAACCGAGACCAGACTGAATCAGAGCCTTGTGTCGATTTGATGCCAATTTCAAGCCATCAGTCTCACTTCGTCAGTAATAATGTTCCATTGTGAGATTTTCCGTCAGACGTAGTGGCGAACAAGTTGATATTAGGCGCATTGGCTTGAAAATCATGGCCTGGTTGAAGACGTCGTTCCGCGAGAGGCAATGGAGCGTTCGGAGAGTGGCAAGAGAATGGCTTTTCCGCTGTGATTTGATGAGATTATCAAGGCGATTCAGGATTTTGGACTCTAGTTTAAATTTGATACTGTAAAGGGTACTCTTCTAGCTCGCCTTAATCTCATATTGATTGGCGTATCCCGCTCTGAGGAGCGTGACGTCCATTAGAATTATCATGATGCAAGCGAACGTTAGATACTGCATACCTTGACACTTCGGACTTCCTCGCGCTTGACATTTGCTGTTGTCTGAAACGTTTTTCGAGGTGCCTAAATATAAAGGGTTAAAGGATAAACTCCTGTTTGATCACGCGGTCGCATAGACGCTGGGGTACTTCGCTGGTACCCCAGCGATGTCAAATCGTGCATAAATTAATCAGATATCCTGAACTATGTGTATGCATTCACGCCCCACTACTGATTGATAGGGTCATATTTATCGCTTTACTTATGTGGCACTCCTTAATATTTGCTACCTCTGCATCTTTCATGACTTGAAAGCTCCGCGTTTTCAATATCAAATCAACATATTTTAAAAGCGAAAGGATTTACCTCTATTAATTGTTTGAGTCAACAAAACTTCAATTTTCTACCTAAGTAAGGCCAAGGTCTTTGTAAATAGGCTCACTGTGCCGTCTTCTCATAGCCTTCTCCGTTGCCATCACTGCTATCATTACCTCGAAAGATGGCCGTAAGGCCATCCATCCAAATAGCTGTAACATCCCAAATCAAGCTTATGTATATTTGTGTAAGGAAGTACCCTGGGACTTGAAGGGCTGTGATCTGAACTTTGTATAGAGAAATCATGCCCTATAACTCCCTGTAATTTCGAGTAGTTGCGTTGTAAAAGGCGGTTCAGTAACATATGCAGACCCCTCTTCTGGGCCCCATTTTTCATTTTCTATAACATGACCTTATGAGAACCATTTAGAAATACTAGTGGTACATAATATTGAGGATCTTCATAAATACTTTCTAGTAAGTAAAGTATAAAAAGAATTAATAGCAAATTCTTTTTGATGAAGAAATTTTTTTGTATTTCGCATAGAACCGAATTGAAAGAAAGACATAGATAAAATATATAAAGACCCCTGTACACTCAATCCAAATATTTATATGTAAAATCCTACAAAAAATTTAATCAAAACGTTATAATCTAGTCTACATACACTACTGAATCGCCTTTTTCAACGTGACTAGTGGACTTATAGCGCATATGATCGATTATGGGTCGTTATCGGTTGGCCCGGGAATACGAAGTACTGTTATTTGGATGACGACTCGAGCAGGGGTGTTTGAAGATCTTAGAAATTTTTTCCTCCTCTTCTAATCCTCCATGTACCTTTATATACGTGCTGCTATAATTTTTGTTCGTGATACTCAGGTATCCAATAATTTAAAGATATATCTTTAACAAGACAATGCTCAATATTGAAGATTGATAGAGGCAAATTGTTATATATATGTGAACCAGCTATGCTACCTTCACATATATAATAATACTTTGATATCATTTCAAACCCACACAAAAACTGAACACTTTTGATGATAGTCCCAGTTCTGTGAACACTTGGACTAAATTTTACAGCTCTCCAGGTGCCGTACCGCAACATCGAGCGCACTCGGCCTTGCGCAGTAAGGATTGCCTTCCCCTAAATCCTCTTCATTGATCTCCGCGCCAAGGCATCCCAGACATACCCGTGTGTAGATATCCCCCATCTTCACCCGGAGCTTCGAAGTCCCGCCCTTGCCATCGCTACGCAACAGAAATGGCTGAACCTCTGCGAGGTGGCTAAGTGGGACGTTTGCGGCGCCAACGTCCACGACGCTGTCCACGAGATAGCGCAGCGACCTCCACTCAGCAATTTCGAGCAGCACTGTGCCTAGCGAGTATACATCCATGTCAGCGCTGAAGCTCTCTGTCGGCTCACCAAGTGCGGCCGGATGTCGATAGATGTCTCGCTTCGGGTCTGCTGATGGTTGCTCTGAGATCTCGGTGGGCGCACCAGCCCGCGCGAACGCGAAGCCCGCCAGCACTGGTAGTGTAAGGAGCTTTTCGTGCGAGTCTGCCACGTCCTTGGAAGGGAAGAAGAGGATGTTCTCCGAGCGGAGGTTCTTGTGGAGCCAGCCTGTGCGATGAAAGTTTTGGACAATGCAGGCGACACGGAGGGCTAACCGGAGGCGGACAGTGAGACTTGGAGGGGCTATGCCATCTTTTGCGGAGAAGAGTTCGAGGAGAGACCGGGGCTCTCCCGAGCAGTCTCGGTTGGGATGATCGAACACGAAGGAGACTACGCCATTTTCTTCGACGACCCCCTTGCAGGTCAGAGAGTGAAAGGTGTCATCTTTAGGTAGGTTCAAAAGCGCTGCTAGATTCTCGGCTCGTGGCAAGATCTTGCTCCGAAGCATTGGGTCCATGGATTTCTTCTCCACAAACACCACCTTTCCGTCGTATTCGGCTAGTCCCATAGCTTCGTCCCTCTTCAGGGGTTTGAATTTTATAAGCTTCAAGCGCGTTAGAGGCTCGAGTTTGTTCAGGAGAGTCTGTCGCTTTGGTGCCCCGACGCTTTGCTCCCGCTCGTCTCCGCCAAGACCAACCCGTAAGGCCTTGACTTCAGCCAATACAGCAGAAGTCTTCAGACCGACATCTGGCGGGGATTTTAGCACTCCTTGTAGTGTATTTAGCACCTCCGTAAGAGAGGAAAGTTGATCGAACTTGTTGTTCAATGAGACCAGGTAAGACCCTATATTTCTAGTCGTGTTGAGGAGATCGTCGTGGCGCCATGGGTCTAGCAGATCCCAGAGCCCACGAACAAGAAAGTGGACATCGGCAACGAGCCTCGTGATTTTTTCTTTGTCTACTGCAGCCCACCAAAGCCTCTTGAAGACGCCTGGTTCCTTGACAAGTCCGGCCTTGAAAAGTATCCGGCGGCGAGTGTCACCAGAGATGCCTGTGGACACCGTGGGACTTTCAGATATGATATCTGCCTCAAGCAGGCCAGTTGGCTGTTGTTGGATGCTGTTATGCTCCACCAGCGCCAAGCCGTATCTCTTTTTCAGCGTCTTAGTGTCCAACAACAAATCTTTTAGCTGTCGAAGTGTCACTTCAACGGCACTGGCGCTCAGCCGCCGGTCTAGCATTCCGTCATCTGTTAATATGCCTGCTCGCCGTGCCCATTCCGTAAGCTGAATTTCTTGGATATGGAGCATGCAGACAATTATAGACGCATCTTTCTCGAGATTTCGAGCCGTAGAGAGGAGCACAAAACCCTTGATACAGCCGCCGAGCAGTTGCAGCGACAGCGAGATTATTCCCGTTGCACCGACGGCCGCACTGAATGGATCTGTCATTGCTTGAGGCCGACGGATAATGCGGAATAGAAAGATGTTGCACAAACAGTTATTCAGTTAGGACTCTAGGGAGCACTTTTTGTCCTTGACGAGGAATTGAAAATGGTCGTGTGGCTGTGGCTTAGATGAGGAATTTTCCTACGGAGCACCCCACACGTGATTGATCCCGTGTCAAGCGCCTCCCAGCCGTGTCTCAGACGCCTAATTGAACAAGGACAAGTTAGATGCGATGATTCCCAACTATTACTTTCACACAAAAATATAGACTTCGTTCAACATACAATCACAAACTTTAGTTTCAGCGGGGACCGACTGCAATAAACAACTGGTGGCTTGACCGCCAGTTATTTTATTTCGTCCCATTCCCCTATATACACCTTCTCGCAATACAATGAGTTCCAACCGAGAGGCGACATCAGAGCCTCCTACGAGCAGCGAACCCGCGGATCCCGCTCTCGCAGCAGTTAGCAAATCGTTACCCATCGTTGGCATCAAAGAACACTACGTTCCGAATGTGTTCGACCTAGTGACTCCAACTCATCGATCCCGCGATTCGGTTAAGCTGTATATCCCTCCCGTATTCTTGCAGAGCGAAGCCGTCGATTCTTCCCTGCTTCTCGGCCACGGTGCCTCCTTTGTAGTTACTCGACAAGCACTACCGCCCGGCCCGGCCGAAGTTGTGGAGCGGACGGACATGGGCGGCTGGATTGTGGAAAAAGTGGTCAAAGCACCGGAGCAGCCTCGATATGTAGTATACAAGTCTGCAAGAGTGCGTTTTCAGGCCAACGGAGACCCGGCTACGCCTCAGGATCGCCGCGCTCTGCAGAGTATCCTCACAGAGTCCCACGTACTCCTACACCCACCGCTACTGCATCACCAGAACATCATCGACTTTCTTGGTCTAGCTTGGGGCAGTAATCATGCAGAGCCGCTCCATCAGCTGCCCGTTCTTGTCGTTGAGTATGGGGATCGAGGTACCCTGGCTGATGTGCAGCGGCTGGGGCCGCCCTTGCCAACAGCCTTGAAAAAGGACGTGTGTCTGGGGATCGCGCGCGGGCTTGATGCCTTACATCGTCACGGAATCATCCATGGGGACGTGAAGCCCGATAACATCATCATGTGCTCGCACAAGGAGAAAATTATTGTGCCTAAGCTAGCCGATTTCGGATTTGCCATCATCGAGGCCACAGAATCACCTAAGGTCATGATTGGGGGTACGAGAACTTGGCGAGCCCCTGAATCCTTCTCGCCGATTTCCACTCCTAAGCTAATTCTTACCGACGTGTATTCGTTTGGTCTTGTGGCATGGTCGGTCGCTATTGATGGTAAAGATCCATTCGACTTGGTGCTTCCTGATAGTCTCCAGGGCGAGGCGCGCCTTAAGGAGATCGATCGCCTCAAAGTGGCCGATGAAATTCTCGTTGTGTCGAAGTTAGAGAAATGGGTCCTCTACTGGAAAATAGAAAGCAGCCTGGGGGAGCAACTTGCCCAGTTTGAGTCGAAATCTTCTCAGGACATAATCGGCACTCAGCAAGCGAATTCGCTCCTGGCTCGCTTTAAGCAGTCGTTATTAGCGCATAAGCCGAATGGAGAGCTTCCATATGAACTTACACCCATCCTACAGCAATCTTTAGATGCTGTGAAATCAAAACTTTACGAGGATTTCAGTACGCAGATTCTTTTTAAGGATCTTGATTTCTTGTTCTCTCAAACATTGAGCAAGGATCCCGACAATCGAAATTTATCTGCCGTGATTCAATTGCTCGAAAGCAACGAGGGCATTGAGATAGATAGGTAAGAGGATTCAAATTTGAGAAGGTGTTGCTGATGACCGTTAAGCAGTATTGCAATATTGAATCTCGAAGCTGACACAAGGCCTGCACCAGTTGTTGAAAACAAGGACAGCCTCCCTGGGAACACAAGCACCTCTAAAAATGCAAATGGTAACAATATTTATCATATTACTAATAAATCATCTCAGACGAAGTCTTTTCACCGAACGCCAATCCAATTAACAAAGCCTGCTCTACCACATCGCAACAGTATGGCTACAGGAAGGTACGAAGGTTTAACTACTCAATCAAATATTACCGCTAATTCAATTATCTTAGTTCTTCACAGAATATTGACTGGTCTGGACTTGGATTCAAGGTACCTAGCCTTCCCGCCCTAGTATACCTAACTTCTAATGAACGCGTCAGGCCCACCGCTACTCGTGGCAGATAACACGAGACCTCGAGCCAAGAGTACAAAATTTCGTTGTTAAAACTTTATTTCAACTCGATGATGCTAGCCGCCAGTTCTCTTTGTCTGCCTTCCTCCTCAATGGCTATGGCGTCCCTTCCGATGACGACCGCGCCCTGAACTTTATTATCGAGGCGGCTCGTGTGGGTCATTCAATTGCGCAGGCGTACCTTTATAGGATGTTCGCGGCGTGCTTGAAAGAAGTTCCCTCTCAGGTTCCGGTGCTGCAGTACCTGAAAGACCAAGCTTCCAGAGGATCGCGTATGGCGCTCGTAGATTTGAAGAAGTTGGATCCTACACAGGCGTCACAGATCCGCGAACGCCTGAAATTTGGTTTTGCAGGCGTCGGTGCGGATTGGTACTATGATAAACAATGGTTCTATGATCTCACGCAATCAAAACTAATGAGCAAAGATTTCTCTCCCGAGCAACTCGGCTCAACGACAGAGCTTGCGAACATTGTCGCCAATAAAAGAGGAGACCGCCTTATTCATGCTGCTGCCGCAGTTGGCGCTTTTGGCTTCCTTCAAATTTTATTGACGGGTTTCAAGTTTGACGTCAACCAGCAGGATGCAAAGGGAGAGACAGCGTTGCTCTGCGCATGCCGATCAGGCCACCCGGATATTGTCAAATTCCTTCTTGACAGTGGCGCTCGTGCATCAATCCAATCGGCAGATGGTGAAAGTCCTCTTCACTGGCTTATCTCATTTGATGAAAAGATTAATGTCGCGGCCTTGGGAAGAGACCTGATCGAGAGAGGCGGTGCAAGGGTGGATGCATTTACGACGCGCCGCATATCCCACTCTATGTTTCCTGGCTCCATCGATGTCGATTTCCAGGCCGAGGGAACTCCGCTGATGTGGGCGACTCACAATAACCAACCTCGAGTTGTGTCGTTCCTATTATCGATGAGAGCGGACCCGAATTAGCGGCTAGTAAAAGACATACTCTCACCTCTAGAATGGGCCGCATTTTTTCATCACACAGAATGCCTGAAGTTAATGATTGAGTATCTGGAGAACACCGCCAATGTCCCAATGACGACCAGCGGTAAGAGAGACCTTCGACATGCTGTTGTGTATGGCCCACTGGTGAGAAATGCCATCCACGCATCCGATAAATTCTCCATGATAGTGAGAAACGGTGTGAACTATCTCACCGAGCTCAGGTCCACCTTGGCCCTATTACAGGAGAAAACCAAGTTAGTGAGATTCAACCTGGGTCAGAACCAGACACCGCTCCACTTCGGCTCTCGTGAGGCCCACGACGAAGCCTGCAAGATCATTCTAGAACTAGATTGGCTAACCGGAAGCATCAACACACCTGCTGGACTTGGTGAGAGAACACCTCTACTCGAGAGTGTGCGCTGGAACCGCCCCGGTCTCTTCTACCTCCTCCGTAGCCACGGCGCCGAAGTCCAGGCGTTGTGCGCCAGTCCATTTGACGAGAAAGGGCAGCGCACCTGGTCGGCACTGCATATCATGGCTGACCAGGCGCACAACGATGACGTCTCCCTCGTCGACGACCTCATCGCCGCGGGAGTGCCAGTCGATGGCGATCCTGCTATGGGGACTGAGACGCCCTTCCACATCGCTGTGCGCCGCAATGCGTTCTTCCTCGCTGACGCCCTGCGCACCCACCGCGCAGATCCAGATGCGCTCTGCGCGCGGTCGGCCCTGCTCGTCGCGCCGCATCCGCTCACAACGCTAGGGCATGCGATTGCGCGCAACTCGCGTCATGGGTTGCCCGCCCTAGGCTACCTGCTCGCGCTCCAGCCACGACCAGCCTTCGTCGTCGAGCCCAGTCGCGGGCTCACGGCATTGCACCTAGTAGCCCTGGTACCTGATGGTCTCGCGTATGTCGGCGGCGGAGAGCTCGCACGTGTCGACTTCGACTGGGAGACGAATCGCGCTCTAGTGCATGAACTGTTGATCTGGTTCCGCGATAGAGATGAACTAGACGCGCGATGTCTGCAAGGAAAGACAGCACTACACTTTGCGGCCGAAAGTGGCAATGCTGGGGTTCTTGAAGAGTTGGTTCGGGCCGGCGCGGACGTGAGCCTGAGGTGCGAGGCAGGGGAGACTGCAGCGGATGTTGCTAGAAGAGCTTGGTGTCAGGAAAACGGGATGGAGGTGTTGCGCAAGTTGCTCAGCTGGCTAGAATAGTGAAGTTAGAGCAGAGATAGATGATGGCATTGAACTATCCAGATAATTAAAAAAAAAATTATTTAACAATCTGTACTTAATTGCTAATATTATTATGACTTTTAGATATATACAATGTTAATGTAAAATAAATTATTAAAATCTTACTATAGTTTTAGAAATTATATATTATTAAAGATTATATAGTTCTTTGATTATCGTGTAATTATCTTGTATAAATCTTAAAACAAGGGGGAAGACTCCCCTTTTCTTACCTTTGGTATAGGACCATCCTGCCGTCTGCCTTGATGCCATCGCACACTAATAAGTACTTATATCGGCCGCCCGGGAGTAAATTGTTTGAACTACGCTTTTATACTAGTCTGTTTCATCTTTCTTGTTGATAGCTCTTATAGGTCTGTTTTGTTATTTAAAAATCATTCACCGCCTTCCTGATCTTGTTTATAAGTACTATTACGAATATAGCCTCTACGATTCAAATCCTAACCAATTGTACCCTCAAAGCTCTCCAAAATGTTCTCGTAAAACGTATTGATGCCAAATGAATATTGAAGGAGGAAAATTTTCTTATTAGGGAAGACTATCGGCTTATACAAGACGATTTGAACAGTATACCCTTTTTGTATTTAATAGATGTCAACGATATAAGGCTAGTATCTACCATATTAAAGTTTCTAGATATACTTACAAGTTTAGATCTCGTTACCCTAATTAGGTTACGATGACCAAAAAATATATACTACAACCATATTTATACAAAGCACTGGCATAGAGCTATTCTCGCACAGAATTATAATAAGGAGATGATGAAGCTGTTTCTCTATTGGATCTGTGCAATCCATCCACTGAATAAATCAAAGCAACGAAAGCAAAAGTTTGCCAATCAGTACCAATGAGATTCGAAAATTCTAAAAATAATAAATAACTCCTTGGACGCCTAAGTGCTAACAAACCCCGTTTTACATTCCCTCCTCTATGCGCCTTGTATGATAATCTCAATTGAATTTTTCCTCCCTTCATACTACAGAAACCCGCTCGCTCTCTCTCTCTCGTCCTGAGCTAGTATTTGTTTTATTTCGAGGCAAATCTCCTCGCTAAGTTATCTGCATAGGTTTTGCAGTTATAGTTTAAATGGTTGTACAGTTTATCGTTAAGTTCATCCTCAGCTAAGCAGTCTTGTCAGTGTCTTGGATATCATTGACTGATTGTTATTTTCCTTGATAGCGACTTACCAATAGGTTTAAGGGCTTTCAAACTCTTCCGCCCATCCCCCACTTGCGCATAGTATGTGAGCACTTCACCTTGTTCTTCGGAATAGGGAAACGCGTAGGCCTTGATTGGGGCGCCATCACCAATAGGCATCGATTTCCAAGTTCCGCTTGCGAACTCGAGGCCGTATTGCCAGTAGCCTTCGCTGGGGTTGCCTACCGCAACATCCACCTGCGGGAATATTAGCCTTTGTTTCTTGTGATACTCTCCTGAGAGTAATAGGGTTTCCTTCGGAATAAAGTACGGTATGTAAGACTTACATGCCTTCCCCCAGTGTCCTTCACCAGTTTGTTGAAACCATCGTGCGAGACTCCAGGAACGTTCATTCCAAGGGTTCCGTATTCAGCCTGATCCAAATTTGTAATTTGTTGGCGGCTTTTCCTTCAGGGATAACTGGGCTGCGCTTCTGCACATGCGAGTAGCTTCCCCGAATTCTGGCCTCTCGGCGAAGGTTTTGGAGTTCAGGATTGAAGTTTCGAGCGTGGGACTGAGATACAGACACACCGAATACGTAGGTAATAAAGGCTGCGAGGACGAAAAGGGGGGTTTGGAATCTCATGTTGTAAAAGTTTCGGGCTGGGAGGGTAGAGTATAAGTTTTGAATTGAGTGTGTTCTTTTGAGATAAGATGCCCATTCTCCCACGTTATATATACACAACGAGGAATTTCCAACAGTCTGTTCATAGGATCCACAGCAGTCGTGAATAGCTTAGATTAGTTGAGGCAGTGTCGTATACAGAGGATCAACGAACGAGATCAGATTGTTAATAACAAGCCTGTCTAGGTGTGAAGGAAACGTAACAGAAGCCGAAATCCTTTGTGGCTGTTTCTCATCCTCATGATAATGTTGGTCCCGAGACGTATTTTCGGCAGAGTCGATCTCGGTGGGTTTGGGAGATCCTCGGCTTTTCTTTTGCTCGCCACCAAATTCGTATGAACATAATTTTTAATTGACTTGGTCATTTAATCACTAGAAAATTGTGTAAAATTAAAATTAAATTAATTGATGCTGTTCGCAAAAAGTTATAATATTTAGAAATAGCGGAGTAATTTACTAACAAATTTTGATGTGTCAAGTTTACTGTGCCTCGAGAACGCGAGCAGTGCCCCTAATGCACGAGCAATGCCACCTTGATAGATAAGGGGGGTCAGGCTTGAGCTCCTTTAGGATTCGCTAATATTTACAAATAGGCAGCGATGCAACAGCGATGTGACTTGCCAACAAAACTTGTTGCATCGATTTTACCGCGCCCTGCGAGCACGAGCAGTGCAAACCTGAGCTCCTCTGGGATTCACAATTATAGAACAGAGACCACCGCGGAGGACTGTTGCAGGCTATAACTCATTCTCCTCTACTTCAAAAATTACCCACCTGAAAATGAACACAACGATGGAGGTTGAACCAATCAGTATAGTAAGCTTGGAAAGTTACGAGAAGTTCGGGCTCAGCGACTCACGTCGAGTTTCAAATGAGCGAGTTAAAGACTTCCTGGATCGTGGTCTGATGAGTAAAGGTGATGCTTTAGTCCTGCAGCCTATTCAAACTCGAGCTAACGTTAACTTATTGTAGATGCTGTATACCAACGATTAACCCAAAGACTCTCGAAGACCGTTGCTCTCGGCGCTAACAATCCTTCGGAGCTGGAAAATATCAGGCAAATATTTCACCAATTGTGTGACCCAGAAGATCCCCAATGTATTACGTGTTACTTTGTTCGTCTGGTAATCTAAGAAATCTTTCGAAATTTCGATCTCGGAAGACTAAAACCATAGAGATCGCAACACACTACATCTTGAGTTGATGCGGGCAGAAGCGTCTCTGTATATCACAAAGAACTCTTGGATCACTAGGCTAACGATAAACACCTTGCAGATCTCTCCAAAGACAGCTTCATTCAATCAGTCACGGAAAGATTCTCCGGGCATCAAGCCATCGAATGCTCCAACGGCGCAGGACTACTCTTCGATCTGTTGGGCTGGCATGCTTCTTTCCCCTTTCCCGTATCGGAAATTGGTTCAGCGATAGCTCGCATAGATGAAGCGGCTTTCCTACGCGCCATTTGCCTGTTGACGCGGGATCCTCTACCGTATCATGCGCCCAGGTTCTCTTCCATTCAACACGGTACTTATTCTGGAAGATGGGGGCCACATTGGGGCTCGTTCATCGCAATGCGCGGCAAAGATGCTACCGACTTCAACAGACGGCTGTTTAGGAGCCTTGCTGTGCCTAACATCACTAGCGCGAACCACGAGACAACTATCCCGGTTCCTCGCTTTCTGATGTTTCAGCAGCATCCCGATCAGCAAGAGTCTGACGACCCTGAGGAGGAAGTTATCGTCGTGGAGAATGAGAGTGAGCGATGGATAGACATTCAGGACGTTCTCTCGGAGTGCCCGCCAGAGGTTGATGGTGTGACGGCGAACCCGCTCCCGGGAAAGTTACGCTCTAGTCCTTCCATCTATTCAACCTCAGCATTATGATCTGACTGACCTTCATGTCCCGGCCTCAAGACTTGGGGCCTTTTTGAAGTTGCTCCAAGTAGTACACACGTCCGAGGAACGAAGCGGGCAAGACGTGATGGAAGACTTGATTGCTTTGTCAGAGGCGCTAGGTGACAAAGAACTTAGTTGGGAGTGGTTTGGTACAACGATGTTACATCAAGGGGTAAGTATTTGAACCCAAAGTGAGGAGTGGTTGGCTAATACTTGCTGTTAGGAGTTTATTGCAGATAGTTTGTCGAAGATTTTCGGGTTCTTTAAGGCTCCTTTAGGCAAGACTGTGTTCTGAGCTTGAAAGGGGTGAGAAGTTTGAGAGTTGCGGTCTGACTTGTTGCACCAATTAAGGTATTGCACTAGAACACTAACCGTATTTTGAATATCATATCATGTGGCTCTGTCGATGCTATGGGGATGTATTCACCTCCTTCGGCGTAAATCGAGTCCAAATGACTTGATCTTCCGCAAGTTGGCATTCACAATTCTACTACTGTTTGTTTAAGTGTACCTAGAGTTTTATAACCTTGTTTAAGCGAGCCTTAGCACTCAGGTAGCGTTTTGCCAAGATTTTTTGTATGGCTAGACTTTACGGCACAACGCTGGAGGAGAAAATACAATATTTGGCAACCTGACCTTGTAGGGAGCAGTGAACATAGGTATGTCGAGATGCTTTGTATATCTGCCAACATTCACGACACTCACTCGCAATTTGAAATAAGGCATAAAAAATAGCGGTCATGGGCGATCTGTTGTATGGTTACCGCCAATACGAAGCTTTTGTAACAAAACTATGGTGTTCATAACATTGTATAAATAACATATGCTGGTGACCAATTAGACGACTTTACGATTATAACTAATAGTGAAATGATTTGGGCACTCAATGATCTAGTTACTATACGCTGCAGCTAGCTGTAGCATAATTTGTATGGGGGGTTACTGTAGCGTAACGTATTCACATCACTACTACGTCAAAATACAACCAAATAAAGCTATTCCCACTGTGAAAAAGGGAGTTCCCTTACACAGGGCATTTCTAGCTGAACAGTATCACCTTAGTCTTCTCCCTCCTCTGTTACTTCCCTCTCGCCACGTACCCCTGACCCTCGTCGCTCCTCCAGAAAATCCAGCCTGCTACCGATGGAGCCTAGCAGGAGGCTCTGATGAATCTGTGCCCCACAACCATTTCTTTATCGTAATCAGCACCAGGCACACCTCGGAATCTGGGAACCCTATGCGGAAACCAGACGGGCCGGAAGGGCACTTTGCATCAAGAACGTGTCTTCAGATTTATACATTTTTAATTGTTCCAAAGTCGGGGTCCTGTTCCGCTTGCTTCGGTGTTTGAATATGTGGCTGTAAGAGATGAGTTTGGGCGACTTTCGGTTGTCATGTCTGACCCATATTAGTTCAGCAGAATTCTTGGGACCGCGTTGTTTTGTGGAAGAAGTATCTTTCGGGGGAGGAGTCAGGACGCCGTCTAGTGAAGGACCGAGTTTTTCGTCTTGTGCAGCTTCCTTACCTGATCCAATGATTGAACTATATAAATGAATTTTTTTATTGATGGTGCTGCTTATATGTTACTCGTTACTATAATAAAGAGCGGCTGGTCATAAACGGAGGCGGTCTTCACAATCAAGGTAAGAATCTTTTTCCACCGTTCCAGAAGTAGACACATGTATTTAGAAAGATTAGATTCACTCATGAACCTGCGGAAGTACAAATCGTAAATCGGCAAATGATATCAAAAGGAAAACGCAGAAAACCCCTAATATTTTCATTGACGATGAAAAGCTTTGGGAGGGACATTCTGACCGAAAGTTTTTTTTGGACGATAATTTGATTGCCGAATTAGATCAGAAAGAAAATCGGAGATTTGAAAGAACAAATTCAGTAAATGGTTTACTTCAGTAGGCTATTTCGCGAACTAGCGGAATTGCAGCTGCGCTCACTTCCGAAACAGAAGATATTGAATCAGAGAAAAAGCTGCGTAATAATACGCAGGAGTTGCCGCAGATTACCCCATGCAAGCCGATGTGTTTATCTTTATCCTCACGACTTGTTTTGATGTTTCGCATAGGAGACCTTGCTTTCTCCTTCCGACGCAATGGTCCGTCCAAGGGAGTAAACTGCCCAAGGTCCATTTTGCCCACTCTCGGCTAACCAATACTTGAGCATTGTACCCTGACTATCCTCATTCTGGGAGCTGGAGGATGAATCTCCTTGGGAGGCAGGTTTATCGGAGGATTTTAAGCCCTGCTAGAAGAGTTATTGTAATCTTGCTTAGCGGGAGTGTGTGATAGGCATCGAGACTTCTTTTCATCGTATCTGAGGGGTATTATCACCAAGCTGCACTAACCTGGAAGTTGATATGACGATTCATGGTAGTATTCACACACGTAGGTAGCTGACCGTCTTTCGACATGTTGAGAGATAGTTAACTAAAGATGTCTCGAAGTCAGGATAGGCAGATTCCATGCATAGGAGAGTACTTGCAGTAGGATGTTGATCTACGATGGATCTTCCGGTATGTCAGAGGAAATATCAAGCTTTTTGAACAGGTCTTTCACATGGACCATAATTGCAGCTACATACTTTATATAGGACTATGACAGCTACACCAGGCGTGTGAGTGGTAATGAGGCCTCCAATTAAACCATATAGTCCAGAGGCGCTGAAAATCATCGTTCATTCGACGCTACAAAATACCCCATCTTTTCAGTCGAGAGCGCACCCACGCAAGGGGTGTTTTGTAGCGTGTTGAATATTTGGTAGTCGAGTTGCCATATTTAAGGGATGCATAAAGAATCGCGTGATATAAAGATGATGCAAAATTACGATTCCAGTTTATTGACCAGAATTTCCAGCGTATGAAGTGGCAGTTAGAAAGCCGTGGTAAGACCGCTGACCCGTCCATCTCTGTTTTAGAAATGAGCGCGTGTGTTTCACGAGAATCTTCTCCGCCTCCACAACCACGAGAGAGTTAAGTATTCATGCAAGAAGCAGGGCAGCTAGGTTGGCCAGTAGGCTGTGGTAGTATGGTTGAAGTGGGCGAGTGGAGGTGAGGGACGTGGTAACGAGTGGGGCTGCCAAGGCTCCCTTCCTAACTTCACTAGTGTTGGGGTGCTAGTTGTACGTCCGTGGGTAAAGAAAGCCTTATCTCATGAGCGGGCCAGAGACTGGGGGGGAAATCTAGCGCAAACCAGCCTTATGACTCCCGAGCTAAATAGTGGCAAACATTGCGTCCCATTGGTTTTGACCATCCTCAGCAGCAGGGATATTTTGAAGCGCGCAATACTAGTCAATGCTGATTTGTTATGTCTGTGCTGCAACTTCTCGGCATTAACATAGGGGGAAAGTTAGCGCATGCAGCTGCTTTGCAGCATTGCCTTGTTCCAAGGCTGTGAGCTGGAGGGGATTTAAACAAATGAAGAATCCACCTTATCGTCTGCTGTAAAAACGAATTTTGAAATCCTTATCCCAAGGTCTACATTCATGGAGTACGTCAACGCCGCAGTATCAACGTCCGACACCGTCGTGGTGATGGACGCAACGCTCGCGGGTCCCTTGGACTGGGAAGCAAAGAGAGAAAAGATCGCAAGGCTATACCTCAACCACTCAGTCAAGCAGATTAAAAAGTACATGGAGGATGAAGGCTTTTTTGCAAGGTAATGTGGTTATTCTCTCCGCAGGAATCGGATTGCTTCTGATTTGGCTATGCAGTGAGAAGCAATATGAGAAGAAACTGTGCATGTGGAAGAAACAGCGCATCTTCAAGGGGAAGAATACGAAGTGCGAATACAGAAATCGCATGGTACGCATACGCGGAACACGGGCGAAGATAGGGAAGACTACTGGCTTTAAATTCAACGACAAGCCTTTCTCTAATGCAAAGCTCAATCTTCACATCGCAGTGAAAAAGCTAAATGAAGCTGATGTAATAGCTGAAGGACACTGCTCGGGAGGTAATAGCTTGCTCTTGATGTTGTTACAGGTTCGAGTTTCAGGCTAACTCGTCGATGAAGACACACCGGACGAGATAACGTACTTCACTCCCGAAGCAACGGGCCGGAGCATCAAAGCGGGAGACTGCGACGACAAATGTTCCCCACGATCATTAAATGCGACAACCCTGTGTTCTATTGGGAATGCCTTAACGAATCAGGGCCCTTCCTTGAACCCAATATCAAACAGTGTTGATGGCAACAATATCACGAAGAATCAATGCTCCTCGGATATTTTTCTCGAACAAGTGAGGACAGAGCCATCAAAATTAGCGGGTTCAAGCTACCTAATGGATTATCGCAATCGGGATTTTCAATTTTTGTTAGTCTGCACGACAACTTGGACGGTGCAATGCTGCCAGATGCGAACGAAATCAATTCGGAAAGGTATTTCGCCGCCAGGGAACAGAAGAAAGTCGCATCAGCCATGACCCCAGAATCGGTTTGGGAACTCATTCCTTCTCCAGCGGTGACTACCAGCCCAGGCGATCTGTCCATGAAAAAGGATCTCATACAACGTGCTATGAAGGTTTACAAGAAGCATTGTGGCAGAAGCATGTACGACCCCAAGGGAATGAAATTCAAAGCAGATAACCTTTGGGACTGTGGCCGCTATAGCGATGCAGAGGAGTTGGATCGTTTGACTATTGAGGTGGCTCATGCAAAACTTGGTCCAGAACATTTATACACTCTGAAGCTTATGGGAAACCTGGCCGCCGCTATATGGAGTCAAGGACGACTGGAAGATGCTGAAAAAATCGAGTCAGAAGTGGTCAAAAAGATGAGACAAATCTTGGGAGAATATGATGAAGACACTCTACGGTACATGGGGAATCTAAGCTGCACTTACCTCGCACAAGGAAAGTGGCAACAGGCTACAAATCTTTGCAAGGATGTTGTACAGAATGCTGGACTTGCCCTTGGATGGGATCACCCGGACACTCTAACACACATGTCGAACCTCGCTAAAACGTATGGGCTTCAACACCGCTGGGCGGATGCAAGAGTTATTCTGACTTATGTGAGCGACATGCGGAGGAAGCTCCTCGGTGCTGGACATAAGCAAACACTTCGAGCGCTTGCAGCTCTAGTTCGCACACTACAAGAGCAAGGCGATTGGAGTGAAGCCGAGAACTTAGCAAGTCAAGTCTCACTGGCCAGGCAGAGCAAGTATCAGCACTTGCTATTAGAAAATTTGGATTCAACCGAGATTCTTGCTTATCACCTATGCTACGTTGGTCAGTTTCGAGACTCGGAAAAGATTATTCGTGAATTGATTCAGGTGCGGACGAATCTCTTAGCCGCAAGGCATCCAGATACCTTGACCAGCAAGCAAGACCTCGTTGCCGTTCTCTACTTTCAAGAGAAATTCGTCGAAGCAGAGACAATTGGCTCTGAGGTCCTTATCACTAGGAAAGAGGTTTTAGGAAGTCGCCATCCAGATACTCTGACATCGATGTCAGATCTTTGTTGGTTACATTCTTTGCATATGCGATTAGAGGTTGTTGAGAAAGAATTCACTGAAGTTCTAGTGCTCATGAAATCAACCCTGGGAGAGGAACATCCGCTCACGTTACGGTCACAAACTTCTACAGCATGGGTTTATTGCCAAAAAGGAAGATACAAAGATGCGGAAGCTGTTTATACTCATGTGCAACAGCTGCGACAGAGAATCCCTGGCGTTGAAAAAGACCACGATTCTATTCAAACCATCTTCGAAATTGCCGCAATGCTACAACACCAAAGAGAACCAAGAAAAGCAGAGGAGCTTTACAGAAAATCCTACGACTTATGCCGCGATCAACTTGGAGAGGAGCACCCGAACACCCTAATGGCTTTGAGTTCGCTGAGCAACTTACTCTCCGTACAGGGCCGATATCAGGAGGCCGAAGCCGCAATGGAGAAAACTCTGATAGCAATAAAGAAGAAATCGGATTTTTTAAATGGATATTACGTGAATATCCTGACCGCTGAAGTGTATTTGCGCATTCAGCTGAGAAAGTGGGATAATGCAGCAATGCTCATTCTTCAACTATTAAGCCGACTGCGAAAATTTTACGAAGAATCCCATCACGCCATAATCTCAACAAAAAAAAAATTAGCTACAGTGCGAACATCTCAACACCGGTTCTTAGAGGCTGAGATGCTATTTCATGAAGCTCTAAACGAAACAAGGTCTGCTCTAGGGCCCATGCATCCAAAGACACTAGATTGTCTTGCAGATCTAGCATGGTTGAGAGAGAAGCAGAAAAGATGGAAAGAAGCGGTCACTCTACGCAACGAAGTTTTTACTGCAATAAAGGAAATACTTGGACAGCAGCATCGACAAACAATTTCCGCTGCTATGGATTTGGCACGATTATATACTGAAAGAAGACTTTTTTCGGAAGCTGAAAGCCTCTTCAATCTCGTCCTAGAGTCGCGGAAATTGGATCTAGGCCCTGAAGACCCTGAGACAGTCGATGCTGTCTCATCGATAGCATGGTTGCGAATGCGGCAATTTCGGTTGAACGATGCTGCAGACCTCTACAAGACAGTTTTAGAGGTGAGACAAACAATCCAGGGCCGCCGACATCGAGACACTATTATTGCAACTAAGGATTTGGCACTAGTAAATGTTGAGTTAGGCAATTTATCTGAGGCAGAGGATCTTTACGAGCAGGCCCTTGCATTGTATACGTCGGTTTTTGGGGAAAGCCATCCAGAAACTCTAGAAACAATACAAAGCATCGCAGAGCTTCGCTACAAACAATCCCGTTTCCCAGATTTTGAGCAGCTTTTCAAACATGTACTGGAGGGCTACGAAACCCTTGGGTCATGCAGCCCTGAAGTGGTTGCAGTCAATGTCAGACTCGCAGAACTGTCGCGAGATCAATTCGAAATTTACAAAGCCGAAAGGGAAGGGGAGCAGGCTGTGAGCTTTGGAAATACGCAGTTAGGAGGGGATCATCCCGGCGTAAGGGTTGCGAAGTTGTCTTTGGCCGAGACTAAGGAGAAACTTGGAAAGTTTTCGGATGCCGCAACCCTATATAATGAGGTTCTGGATATGGAAAAGAAGTTCAGTGGCCCAGAAAGTGCAAGAACTCTGGATATCGCTTTCTGCCAAGGACGTATTTTAAACTTTCAAAAGAAATTTGATGAGGCTGAGCTCATACTGGAGAGGACTCTGCAAGGGAAAAGAAAGATATTAGGAGAAAATGACCCGACTGTGCTAGAAACCATGGAATGTTTGGCTAATGTATGGAGACAGACTGGCAAGCTCTTCGAGGCTGAAACGCTCCAGCGCACAGTTCTGGCAAAACGAAAGGAGGTTTTCGGAGATTTCTGTGTTTCCGTTGCCTATTCATTGACTAGGCTTGCGTTCATAAAGGTTGGCCAAAAGAAACATGTTGAGGCCGAAGATCTTTGGGAACGTGGAATTCAAATGCAGAGATCATTTGTGGTTGAACCAAACTGCAATTTGCTCAAGAACATTACGAGTTTAGCCTGCACAAAATATCGTCTAGGAAAACTCACGGATGCAGAAGAATTATTTCAAGGAGTCATTCTCTGTCGAGAGCAGAACGGCGATGGAGATAACCCAGAACTCCAGAAAGAGTTGGGCTGCCTAGCTACGGTTAAAGGCGCGTTACGTAAATTTAATGAAGCAGAAGATTTACAAGAACGAGCTGTGGAAATGGCTGAGACGCTATATGGATATGAAAGCGCCAAGTACGATAAGTCGTTGAAACAGCTCATCTCTATTCAAGCTGCACGCGACGAGTCGGAGACCGATGGTTCGGAGTCGGAATAAGCCGCGATCACTTCAATGGCTCTCAATGTCGCACGATTACTCCGTTGACTCTCGCAGAACTTGGACGCCAGACTACTCCAACCCCATCATCATGCACGGCTCAGCGAGATTCTGTGCATACTTTGCACATGGTTGTTAGTACACTCAACAAGCTGCAATGTCGTGATGGATGGTTGTGCACTTTGATATTGAAAAGTAAAGTAAGCAAGAGAACGCATATCGACCCCTACTCGGGCTCGTGGAGATTTAGGTCGACTGGAGAGAAGATCGTTGGTACAAGGTCTTGATGGAAGACCATGTCAGATATATCAACTGTGGTAGATAGGGGTAGTCCGATCGCATTCTGTTTTTAAATTTTACTGTATTCTTTTAACTTTACTAATAATAACCTTTCTACCGAGCCTTAAACCCCGCCGAAAATGATGCGCATTGAGATCATGTATCGATGTTGATTTCTATTATACCAGAAGCCAAGTGCGAACTCCAGGCAGGGCTGCTTTATCCTCACGTCGATTTTACTGGTGTGTACCCTCAAACCTACCGCGGCGCTTCTTACATTGGCTTTAACACTAGAGTTGGCATTTGTGCCACTCGGAGTTGGGTATCCGAATCCAACTGAGCAGGGAAAGCCAAATCCTTCATGCATCAAGGCCCGTGGCGTTTTCGGGATATTGGCTGCTTTCGCGCCACGGTATAATGCTCTGGCAGGTATTGCGGACAAATCAAACAGGCATATCAAGACTCTATCCCACCTCATCCTAAATTGAATACTGAAACGATTGATTATTATATTAGTTCAGGAAAATGCTTGGGAACGCGTTATTTTGTGGAAGAATTATTATTTACAGAGCCCAATACTTAGTACATAGCATCTAGTCCAATGCACGTCATCCAGTCTATGCAATCCTACCCATCAGCGCCATTCCCTGGGTATCTCAAAGTCAAAGGCCGGAACGCCAAAAGATACCAAGCAAGCCTCTAATCATCATCCGCAAACCCATCGTCATCTCCCTCAAAAGCCGCGAAAGGATCCTCCAGATCACCTTGATCAAAACCAGCCTCATAATCATCTTCCTCGAACTGTTCCTCGTTCTCCTCTCTTGGACGACGAAGCTGAGCTCTCCAATCCTCTCCATCTGCCTCGGACCCTCGAGCACTTGGGGCGGGACTTGGGCGAACATAGTCTTCATCATCTCCAACTTCCTCCTCGACTGCTGCTTCTCTGCTTTGACTGCGAGAATTGTCTTCCGGTTCTCTGTTGAAGCTGGTTTTGATAAGGTTGATCGCAGGCTCAACATAATCGTCCTCATCATAGTCCTCGACAATGGAGCCAGCGCGGGATGTAACACGAGAGGTAGATACGCTTCCGAGACCACGATCACCGCCCTCATTGAACATTCCTCTGATGGCTTCATAGTTGATCTTCTTCGAAAAGGCTCTCTGCTTCATCATGTTGACCGCAGCTTCACCGGGTGTGCTTGCAGGACTTGCTTGACCTTCACCGATCTTTGGCTTCTTCTTGCGATTTCGAGTGGCTTTTGGCGGTGCATTTGCTTCTTGACGCTTTTGGTATTCTTTCATTTGTTGCTTGCGAAGCCAAAGCTTGTTTTCATTGACCCAGACTCTCTCCTTGGCAGCAGCATCGTCGGAAGAGAGCACACAATTCTGGACCTCGGGATCGTTCTCGAATTCATCAATTCCGATATGAACGTCCATGTTAATTGGCTTTCGTGTAGTCGTAGATGAGAGATAGTACATGTACTCGCGACTCTTTCTAGAAGCTATGGCAAAGCGTTCGGCATGTTCGATGGTATTAGGATCGGATATCAGCTCAGAGATTTGTTGTTCGAGTTGTCTTTCTGAAAGTTCCCACTCGTATGGAACATGGACGGCACGACCTGGGCCTCTCAATTTCTCTCTGGCGCGTTGAACAATCAACTCCTCATCTTCAAGGGCTTCAACATCACCAAATTGGTCGACAAGTTGCTCGAAGGTGGTACCGGTTTGATTTTCGACAAGATCATCGACAATGTCATGCGGGACTTCCTCGAGAGTATTTTCAGTGGACTGAGTAAGTTGTGATTCGACAATAGGTTGTGATTCGACAAGGGCAGGGTCGATGTTAGGGGTTGATGCTGATTCGAGGCTGGGATCAACATTTGAGTTTTGGTTTGGAAGTGCCGGAATGGCGAAACCATCGGCGTCGATACGTCGCTCAACAGGTGCGCCAGTGTTATGACGTTTGTCCGGACTCTCAGCTTCTTCTGGCTCTCCGTCCTTGCGCTTGCGCTTTCGAGTTTTCTTGCTCTTGATGTAAGCTTCTTGCTTTTGGTAGAATGAAGGAGGGTCATGGGCTGATTCGAGGAATTCGTTGTTGAGAAACTCTTCGAGAGTGAGAGCACTTGACGGCGTCACCTTGAATTCTTCAAGTCGCTTCTGAATGGTGAACGTGGTAACTTTGACGATGTAAACGACTTCGGTGATAGAGCGACGGAAATTGTTCATGCGCGCAGCGAGAATGAGACATGCGCCACAAACACCAGAAGGACGTCTACCCTCGAGTACCCAGTCCTTCGACATGCGTTGGGCCAATCGAATAGCATCTTCGGCGACTTTCGTTGTCTTGCCCTTGAAGTCGAGCTTTGATGCAAATCTGAAGATCAAATCCTCGGGAAGAACAGGTTGAATACCATCTTTGGCGAGAGGAATTATCTTGTGGAGGTCTTTGAAGGTGTGGCCGAGCTTGAAAACATTGACCTGGGAAAGTCAGCGATGATCGGGGTGAGCATAGTGACTGCAAAAATGGGGGAGGGTGGGGGAAGGGAAATTTGCGGGAATGGGGGGGAGGAGGGGGATTTGGAGGAGATTTACCTTTATTTTATCAGCAAAATCGATGAGCATGACATTGCATGGTTTCTCCTTTCGACAAGCGCTGTAAAGACAGACTGCCGCAACCATATCAATGCGACGTCCTTGGATGAAGTTCATGTTCTGGGCAAGTTTATAGATTTGTACCCCGCTGAGGACTGCATGCTCCAGAATCTTGAGTTGGGCAGCCATAGCAGTCATTAGATCCTTGGCTGCGACAAATTAGCATCTTCTCTGAAGCATTGCACTAGGGAATCACATCACATACCCTCTCTGATCGATCCTAGTCTGTCATCATTTCCTCCACCAATTCTCGCGGCGCCAGGTCCCAAAGTATTTGCAGTGCCTTGGTCGGCATTCATAAATCGACCTTGAACCACAGCTGCACCTTGAGAGTTTTCTCCAAAGGAGACTTCGGCGACGATTTGAGAGTCATCGATGACGGTACCGCAATTGTGACAGACGCCATCTTCGACTTGGGGATCGTCGCATTCCTTGTTAGGACATGCTCGTTTTGCAGGTCTGGCGGCGGGTTTTGCGGCGGGTTGGCGACCGATGATAGGGGTAGGAGCTCGGATTTGGCGCTGGTTACGAAGGGGATTGGCAGGTCGAGGAGGAGGAATAGCTTTGTGGCGACCCATTTTGAAAAGGTGAGTCAGCCCCCGCGATTACCCCGCGACCAACAAAATCTATAGA
>Ga0182030_10006512_pt1 | contig 24633 bp, 23 predicted proteins | sample 812S3MmetaG_FD_121299 | JGI IMG/M metagenome (GOLD analysis project Ga0182030, IMG submission 121299) | Permafrost microbial communities from Stordalen Mire, Sweden - 812S3M metaG (Illumina Assembly) | ecosystem: Environmental > Terrestrial > Soil > Wetlands > Permafrost | place: Sweden...
AAAGGGTTAGGAAAGCTTATATACATTTCTAAGAGTTCTCTACGTGAGTAGCTTCCCAAGTTAGGCTTAGGAAGCCTGAGGGGCTAGTTAGGTAAAAGTCAGGCAACGACAGAATCGTTATAGGAAGATAAGTACTCTTCTTAGGAGTATTTATATGGGCAAAGTACTAAATATCTTTTTATAAAGCATCTACTTTGGGTTCCTTGGGAACTTATTTGGGCTTCTTAAGTATCGTCATCAAAACTTGATAAAAGTGATAAGAGAATAGAGGCCACTTAATCTATAATTAGTTAAAAGCAAGAAGTTAAAATACGTAACAATGTAGTAAATCTTGCTTGGAATGCTTAGGCTTGCTCAAATAAGTTGCTCAGAGTGCTCAGAATACTTAGATAAGTTGCCCAAAGTGCTTAGGTTTCTCAGGCGAATCGACTAAGCTAAGGGTAAGCTAAGGGTAATTGGTGCCTAAACAAGAGCAGCAAGCGTACTAATCCATATAGTATTCAAGAGAGAGAAAATTGATTTATAATACCTCAGTATTTATGACACATCCAGCATCATTCAAATAATCTTCTACATACGAGCTAGACATATTTTCGTAAAATTATATGATATTCTTAGCCGCCTGAGCTAGCATCCTTAAGAAGCCAAACTACCTCCTCCCACCAATCTCGAATCGACCTCTGAGCCCTCCGCGCCTCATTCAACGCACAATCTAGCGGGGTTCTCCCTTCTTTATCTTTAAGACTCGGGTTAGCGCCCCTTTTTAGTAGTTTTTCCACAACTATAGAAACAATCAGTACTTTCGGAAACTCGACTTAGTCCGAGCGCACCTACCTTCAAGTTTGAAGCCCGCTTTATGAAGAACTGTCTTCCCCTCTTTATCCTTTACATTCAAATCCTGCATCGCATCTGCCAGTATATCGATACAATTCAATGTTCGGCTCCTATCAAAGACCATTTTTGTGAAACAAGAATCAACCAACGTATGAAGCGCCGTGGTGCCATCCGGCAACACATGCTCCACATTCAGACCCTTTGCCTCCTCAATCAAATATTTCAGAACCTCATCCCTCGATCTATACGCTACAGCATGAAGTGCGCACCAACCATCGACTCCTTGCCGGTTGACATCCGCCCCGCTCTTTTCGATGAGCGTCTTGACTATTTCTAGATGTCCGAGACCGCAAGCTAGTTCAAGAACTGTTTCCCGAGTCCGCGGCTTTTGAAAGGACCATCGCCCCCCGCTCGTTATATCGCTCATAAAATTGCTGGAAGCGTTGACGTCGGCGCCGTGGTGTAGGAGGAGATTGACGAGCTCGTTGTTGTTTCGCAGGACTGCTCGAGAGAGCGGTGTACAAGAGTCGTGGTCACCTGGGAATTGGATTAGTAAGGTAGATTAAAAAAATTTGAGTGTTAAATGATTGGTGAGACATTGGGAGAGGGAAGTCCATGCTGAATCACGGATTTCTAACGACCAATGAGGCAATAAGGATGGGGAGAGGAGATATAGAATGGGAATGTGTAACGATTAATGGGACATTGAAAATAGGAAGGGAAGCCCCGTACGATTGCTGTAGGTGTTTATATTCGCACCAGTGGTAATCAAGAGTTCAGTGATGGGTATGTTTTCAGCTTCTATAGCGCAGTGGATCGAAGTGCCAAAGCAATCTGGCCTGAAAACGGGATAACCGCAATCATTTTGTTCGATCTCGGCTCCTGCATCTAACAGAACTTCGACAATATTAATATGTCCTTGGGAGACTATGTATCATCTAGTGTTAGTTTAGACCCCTTCAAATTGAAAAATTCCAAAAGAGCCCAAGTGAGAATTCACTTACTAGCACATTGTAATGGCGACGGATATCCTTCGCTACTTGAATTGATGTCTGCCCCCACCCCAACCAAGAACTTGAAAACATCCTCATGCCCCTTGTAAGCTACAGCCTGTATTGCGGTCCCAAAAGAAGCAGGGTCGCTGCACGTTCGTTGAGGATGAGACACTTGGTTAACATCGGTGCCATGCTCGATCAACAATCTCAAAATCTCCAAATGGCCGTTTTGAGCCGCTGCTTGAAAAGCGCCTCCGTAGTAGCCATTCCTTTTGGTAGGAATTGCGCCTGCAGCCAGAAGTTGCTGAACAATATTTTCATACCCGTTGAAGCAAGCAGCTTGTAAGGAATCGTCATGAGTATTTATCTGCTTCACATCCGCGTTATTTGCGATGAGAATGGCGACAATTTCTTCAAACCCACGTTCAGAGGCTGCGGTTAAGGCACTCAATTTCCCTTCATTGTTCCAGTTGTGCCGTCTGGGAAATTCAAAGACAGTCTTGGCCCCATGCAGAAGTATTTCTTCAACGACGTCTCGCCATCCTAATTTTGAAGCATAATAAAGTACCTCATCTAGATATTTATCCTTATAGAGGAGAATTGTAGACCGGAACTTCTTGTTAGCCGCAGCTCGGAGACCCTCTATCGAATCCTTTCTATTCATGACAGGAAGGAGTATCTCTACTACGTCGTTGTGTCCTTTTGCGCTTGCGACTTGGATAGGATTCGTGCCAGACAAACGATTTACTGTAAGGTTAGGGTTCGCGCCCGCTGCTAGAAGCATCTTAATTGCCTCGATGTTTCTCCTTTTAGCTGCGTTGAGAACAGCGGCAGAGTAGTAGCGAGCTTTGCCTGCATTATTTGGCTCGGGAGGATGATCCAAGAGAAGTTTGAGAACCTTTGTATTTCTTGCAAATTGGGCTAATGGTCCGTCATTATGGACGTGTCGAAAGACGTGTTTGGCGCCAGCAGTAATTAGCTTCTGGACTATCGACAGAAAGTTGTGTGCTGCTGCAGCGTGTAATGGGTTTTGCCAAATGCCACCTATGAGGTAGAAGTTTAGTATGCATTAGAGAAGATGAACATTAGATAAATGCCGCATAAAAATTGGAGCCATTTCAGGAACACATACCTTCCACATTAGGATCAAGGCCTTTTTCTAGAAGCCTCGAGGTAAGACCACTAAGGCCTAATAATGCTACGTAATAGAGAGGTGATTGGAATTCATTTCGTTGCAGGTCGACAGGACTGTCCGGATTCTCTGGATCTTGAAGTCGACACCAATTCCGAAAATGGTGGCTGTCAACATCAAGCAGCTGCAAAGCGACGTCATGCAGAGCAGCCTTGGCTGTGTTTTGGTAGCCGGAGAACTTCAAGTGATGTGTCCACTATTACTGGAATCAATATATGGACTTAATGAGTTTGGTATTGACTGTCCTTGTAGAAAGAATGAGAAGCGAAACGGGAGATCCTACATGTCGAGCAGCATACTCAGCCAGCGGGTATCTCTTAAGATCCGCATCTCTCTCTAGAGGACCCATTGCTAACAGATATCGAAGACAGGCTTTAGATACGTGATAATGGAGCACTTGTGTTATAGACAAGCTAAATTCGCTAGGCAGCGGCGTCGTGAGGGGGAAATACTTATCGAGTAAGATTTTCCGAGCAGGATGTTGAGCAATATGGACAAAATATCCCGTAAAGCCATCTCCAGACCTTTGAGAAGATCGTGGTGCTGATGTCACAAAATCTTTACAGATATCTAGTAAGTCTCCTATGCTGAGAGGAGCTGGGAGGTTGTCAACCTCGTGAGAGTCAATTTCTAATCTAAGACATTCTTTGATCTCCTCAACGTTCAGCTGCTCGTATGTATTAGCACGGTACGGTTAGAGGCTGATGTACAGATCAAGAACAGTGATTGGTAGAATGTAAGCTTACGGGCCTGTGTGCTACTAAAAGCCATATGAAAAGCCTCTCGATTGTTCTTCCGTAGTGGGACCTCATATTTTCGAGCCGGTGGAATAGTGCAGTTTCGAAATTGAATGAAGAATCTCCAACATGTATTTTCATGTCAGTCGCGATTGAAAATAACTCTACAAATTCCGGCTCTGGTGTGTTAGTGATCATGAAGTGTAAATTCTGCCTATTTAATCGTTGGATCCATTCGAGTACCTTGGGAAGCGTTGTGCAGGAACTGATGGAATCTAGGATGATATAAACGCTCTCAAGTCCAATCAGGCTTTCGTCTAATATATCCACCAGTTCTTGATCCGAGGCTTGTGAAACGCCATTTTCGGATATTTCAATCGATCCGTGACGTGATTTTTGAAAATGACGGGTCCCTGAATTTTTCAGTGCGAGTGGGAAGGTAGGAGATTGAGCTGCAACTTGAGCTATAACTGAGCGAAGAGCCAAGCGGAACATGCTTTTTTCGTGATCGACGCAATCAAAAAAGAAGTAGACTATAGCTACTTTGGGGGGTTTCTGAATCGTAGCCCGGAGGTCCATCACGGTGGATGCGCATAGCAAGCTGCTGTTCACATCGTTGATCCCATGTACAAGTATGGAAGAACCAGGATTGAACTTCCACTTCTGGTAATTTTCGCTTTCGAGCAGACTTCTTTGGTGAATAGTTTGCGTCTCGACAAGTTCAAGGCGGTCTACCAGATATTTCGACTGATCTACACCGCCCAGCCAAGCGAGTATGCTCCGGTCTTCTTCTCCTTCCTCCATTTTGACGTAGGGCCGGGTAAAATCGAGAGATCGCTCTTTGAGGGATCGCATTGCCTCCAGATTCAAGAGAGTAGTGGTTCTATTACCCAGAACTAGAGCAGATTTCATCTGGACCTTGACACTTCGGATGAAATCCAACGCGCCAGAAATATCTTTCCCTTCGTCAGAAAGCAAAGGGCAGACTCCCGGGGAGACCCAAGGGGAGACCTGCTCAAGAGAAGCATGAATGACATCCAATTTCTTTTGGACCTCCGCTACTGGACCAAAAATACGACGCTCCATATTCCAAGATGATAGATATCGCCATTTCTCAAATGCTGAGGGGTCGATAACACCCAGAAGATCTCGAACAACCTGATTGACGTCCGAAATGTCTACATGAATTCCTTGAATGACCTCCATGAAAGGCTCTGGTCTCCTAGCACTGTAACCCTCGCAAATTCTCAATATCAAACGAGACTTGTAGCAAATCAATAACAGCTAATAATAACCACATAGTTAATGATTGTGCCTCGCGGTTTGAAGCATTTAGAGACATAAAGTAGGTACAATAAGGGAGGTATGGCACTTGCCTCGTTGATGCTGCTGCTTGGATCGGTTTCGCAAGGACGGCCCATAATGGACTGTTCGAAGGATGAACGAAGGACTGAAAAGGGCAGGAATTCTTTGAAGAAAGTTGCCTAATCGCGCGCGGTAAGCGAGATACCATCACGTGATCAACAACTATTTTTATCCCCGAGTCGTCAAGCCGCTCTTCCACCTTGCTCGAATGGCCATTATTTTGGCCCAGAGTGGTCCCTAATATAGGAAGATAGAGAAAGGGGTCTAAGACAAGATCCTTTAGAGTCTCTCAATTAGTTTCTCACGGTCACAAGGCTTCCTAATCGTCAAAGCCATATTCCGCAACACTACTGGCCAAACGTCTATGCGAGACTTTAGGCAAGGATGATGGTTTCTTAGTGCTGGTGGAGGAAGGGGTACCCGTTAAGAGGGACCTCGCAAACATGTTGCTGAAGAGAATTGCGTGAAACAAGCGTGAGAGTTGTTTGTTGGGAAGGACTTGCAGTTACGATTTTTACTGGGTTTAAGTTACGAGAACAAAGACAGTTTCCTAGTCCACCGACCGCCCCCAGGAATATTTCCAGAGATACGGCTGGATTTATATCATCAGAGAGGCTAACCTGAACTTCCATCGCGTGAGGAGAAATTTCTTGGTCCGAGCAGATGGCTGTTAGCAGTAAGACTTCAGTGCCAGGGCAGTTGCGCTGAGTCGGGAAACGAAGACAGCTAAAGTTCAGATGCGTGCACCATTTCATACTTGACCGACAGACGAGAAATAGCCCCAACATATCTGTGAGGACCAGCGTAGGTAAATGCATTAATGGAATACCTTACACTAATAGGCATTGACCTAATCTAATCCATAATATATAGATATTAATCTAATTCAATACACTAATAGTACATTATTAATTTACTATTAATATATTAATATAGTCACGTAGAAGATCTATACCAAAAAGGTAAAATACTAGATAAAGACTAGCGACCACAAACCTTAGACATAAACAAATAGTTAAATTCAGACTAGTATCTCACTAAAGCCTTTAAAAGTAGGTACATTATTTCATCTAATAGTATACCTTCTAGTCAGGTGACTATATTAATACACCAATAATTCATTAATCTAATTCATTAATCTAATCGAATCTAATCTAATGCATTAATGGACTAATTTTTGCCTACGCAGGTAAGGACAAATTAGATAATCCCCAAGGAGGCTCAATGGAGAAAACGACTAGCACAATTCAGCTGTTTGCAGCCTGTAATTTGTCATAGATTTTGCTAGATTATTAGCATAATTGTCGAAGCTAGGTATATTAGATTATTAAGTCACATTGTAACAAGTCGCCAATCTGTTGCGCACCACAAACCAAGACTTCAGAATTCAGTGTGCCAGAATTGTGCAAGTACTGTAGGCAGGCAAGTAATTGCCGCTCATTTACCACCCGAATGCGCCTATTGAACATCAAGAATTCGGAAGTTCTATTGAACGCAATCCCGAATCCTTCATCCACCTCTAAAAACTGGAGCAATCTTTCCCAGGATGGTAAGCTTGTAGAAGGGTCAAGGATATCACCGATGCTAATTATGTCCTGCTGGGAAGCATTCCCCACTCGCATAACATGCAAAACCAATGCAGAAATGGACTTGAGCCAGTCGTCCCTCGGTGAGTCTTCCGACGGACTATGTGCCCATGACTCGCTCAAAGAATTGGACTCAACTCCATACCTCGGAGCAGTGAGACTCACAACCTCAATTGGGTGGTGTAATACCGGAGAGATTTCAGTCTGTTGCTCTTCGTTGAAGGCAGAGCCATCCTGCGATGCGCCAGGGTTATGAGATTGGGTAGTGTCTTGAGCAGAGTTTGTCAATCCGCTAAGGGAGACCCCAGCAGTGGAGTCTGCGGGGACTAGCCTCCGCCGGAGATCGAGGCGATCTTCTAGGTCTTGTTTTGCTGTGGCCTCCATGACTTTACTCAACTCGTTTGTGAGAGCCTTATATCGTTTGTATACTTTTGAATCGGTTGCTGGAGGAGGGATCCAGGGCAAGTATAGTTTTTGATGGCACGATGATACGCAGAATGACTCAGGGTGTGTTGTAAGAAACATATGACAGAGGTAGCAGGACTTCTTGCTCACACCGATAAAGCGAAATGTCGGCTTACATTGCTGGTTGTGGTCGTAGAAATTTATAAGTTGCATTTCGGCATGGACGACTAGATTTCGGCAGCACGTTTGACGAAATAGAGCTTCTGCATCCGTCGTATTCCAAACGCGAGCAAGTCGAGGTTTGAGCTCCTCTGCTCTGCTTCCCACGACTCTTCGCAGGACACATATCAGAGGCTCTTCGGTCTCCGGCACAACGACTGGGATTTTCGCAGGCGCAGCTAATGGCTCGACCATCATAGTATTAAACATCGCAGGAAATTCAATGGCGAGCTGTACCAGCGCTCGAGAAGCAACGCCGTATCGTCCTAGTTTGAGAATCGTAAGTACCCACCGTGGTAATGCTCCGTCTTTAGTAGAAAATGCAGCGCTCAGAGAGTCAAGAAAGTACCGCCTTGCTTTCTGGGCCCAGAGTATATGATCGATGAGGACAGCTGGCTCGACATCTTGAGGTAGACTCCGGATTGCGGAGATGTTTCGGAACCATTCGAGGAATTGCTGAATGCGAGATGGTGCAAAGTGCGACAAGCAGCCCGTGATATAATCTTCGGCCGCTGATATGGATTGATCGAAGACGCCTTTTACAGTATGGAATACTTTCAAATATTGCCGAATCTTTCTGATATTGAGCTGGATTATCTTCAACAGTATGTCGGATTCTTTGGCGGATACATTGGCAGCTTCCGAGCGAGTAGTGTCAGTCGGGGCCAGCAGATGGTGGGGGTGGGGGCTAACCTCCAGCTGCAATATCATTCAATATAGCTGTGATCTCTCGCAACCGACTTAAGGTGTTCTCCGAGACACCAGAGTTACTGGCAATTCGGAGAATCGTCCCTTCGGGCTTCCCCTCCTCTAAGCATGCGGCCGACACACTGTCGCCATCCTTTGTTATAGCACAAATCAGAGCGAAAGAGTCGAGAAACTTCCTTCTTAGAAACCGCTCCCTGGGTACCGTAACCTCGTTAGGATCTTGATCAAGCCCGTAAGTTGAAGGCTCACTGCGAACGGGGTCGAGTAAGAAGAGGAGAGTAGCACTTTCGATAAATCGTTTCCTGACATTGCCGGTAATTGCAATTGCAGCCATCTTGTGTTGAATGCCTAAACACCTTTAATTTATTAGTGTTAACATATTTGGCGCCATCGTTCATCTCAGTGATCGAGAGTTCAGCTCCTCATAAATGCGGGGTTCGTGGCTGTTGTCACCCTAAACCTATTCCAGTGGAGTACTCTCACTTCGCCTGCTGCAGCATATTGTGAAAAGATTCAAACTTAATGACAACTAGAAATCATGAATTCGAACTTTTTTCGTATTTATTTAAATGTGTATTTATCTAGCATAAATAACTGAATTTGAATAACAAAATAACATCATCAACAGATACATCTATATATATTGTTTTATTTTACACCAATATAAATATTGAACTCTTCAAAGATTTATGACCAAGTCGTTGTACTAAATTTTTGGAATATAATCCCTTAAACGTCCAAAAAAAAAAAAAACTTTGTTTCTGTAAACAATTAAAAACAGGGCTGATGTCTTCTTATTCCCCGATGCGGTAACGCAGCATCATATGGAGCCAGAGCGACTGGCCAATCCCGGTCACGCAAATGTCTCGATATGTACCTTATGTGAGAAAAGACGCCTTTCTCTACCCCTCTAGCTTGTCCGCAACTTCAACCTTGAGTCGCTCAACTCTCTTCATTCCTCTTGAATTTACCTCAAAAGGACTCACTCATCAACCCTCTCGTAGATTCCCATTTTCGATATAATACCGAAATTGCATCATGTATCTACAGTGACCTAGACACAACATACAATGCCTGCCATCCAACGAATCATTCCCTCTCTCGGCAAAGAATTCTGGGACTCCATCCTGACAGTATGAAACAAGTTCTCGAAGCCGTCAAAGAAGACGTAAAACCCAATATCATACTCGCGATACACGATCTAATTTCCGCTCAAAATCAATTCAAGAGACCAGAGCCCGCATATGAACTTCACTACCTTAGCACCGTGTCGAGGGATTTCTTGCCCATTGGAGACAACAAGCCATGCTACCGCGATTGTTTGGTATTTCTCCTCCGTGGTGAATTTATCATTAAAGGACAGGGACGATTGATAGAGACTGGCTGCGCGTATGTGTTAAGGACGAGGCTTGGCTTTGGCTTTGGCTTTGTGGGATGACGACGGTGGTGGTTATGGAGGAAGGGGAACAGAGGGGCGAGTGCCTGAGAGGTATGCAAGAATCTCGGGAACAAATACTGGCCGAGAGGGATAGGTTTCGAAAGAAGAGGAAGAGAGCTAAGAAATTCCTAGAGGAAAACTTCCGGGCACTAGTAGCTTCGTCTCGGCTTTACCGACCGTGGTAGGTAGGTCTTACTAGGTTTCGCCTTGAACTGCTCGTATTCTCCCATCTAGTTTAGTTATGAACTTTCAAAATGCTCTCATCTATGTTTTCATGACTTTGATCTCAACCTTGATTTCCCTAGTTGCATGAAACATCGCCCCGGCAAGAGTTCCTTTACACATTCTTCGACGACTTATAAACCAACATAAGACCCGCATGTCCCGCTCTCGGTACCAGTTCACAAAACTTGGTCGGAATACTAACAGTCGTCCTCAAATTCATTGATGATGTCCCTACAACCAATTAGACCGTCATCATCCCAGTATCCTGCAGAAAACCCATCTCTTCCCAATATGAATTCGACCGCGCGTAGGCGCTGAGAACAACGGATCCATATTGATAGGGACATTGAAAACAAGACTAAGCTCCAAGTTGTTAATACATGGTTGCTGTCACGATAGAGCTCACAAAGGGGCGCTGTAGATATCTTTGGCGGTAGAGTCGCCAGAATCCATGATTAGGTAGGCTCAGCGTGGTGGTATACCAGTAGCGCATCCTAAGGTAGCTAAGGTAGGTCTAGAAGGGATATAGAGCACAAGGCCCTTAACTTCCATGCTCTCAGAATTCAGATTTATTACACACTATACAATGAGTCCTTCGTGACACATGCCAATCTTCCAGATGACCTTGGTTCTATTCTATTGGATATGCGTCTCATTCAGGAATCTGGTTGCAAATATAAAATACAGAAGTAAATACACATCAAGCCCAAAGCCTGGATATACTATAGCAGTAGTTTAGCGATTCAACAATCAAATCCTAGCGATACAACATAATCCCCAATCACTAAATTCCAGCACCTAATAAAGCAGCACCTAATAAAGCCTAATGTTTGTTACCGCTTACTTGTACGCACACATGTAGCAATTTGGGGGCGGGGCGTGTCGCTAAATCCCCGCAGGCACCCGCGTAGCGTCGTCTCCTGTGGCTTGCATTCCATTGATTTCCAATCAATGTTTCACTAGCTCGGGATTTTGTTTGTAAGCAAGATATCTGGATGCCAATCGATAGCCGCTGTTTGCATAGGGTAGATGATAATAATAAGTATAGACCCATCCTGTTCGGTCCAGATTTGGGATACTCGGACCCGGGTACCGAAGGTACGTCCGATGCGCGTATTGTATGGGGTGATAGTAGGTAATTTGCTGAGATTTACTTTGTACTGTTGATAAGGGTAGCTGGTATACATATCGCCTGTTGCGTGTCTTTCATCGACACACCACCCATTTCGCCCTATCCTCACTCGCAGCAATCACAATGGTATTCTTCCTAGATTTCCTCTACCGTCAACTATTCATCTGGCTCCCTACCCCTACCTTCGACTTCACGGGACAAACCGTAATCATCACCGGCTCGAACACCGGTCTAGGCCGTGAAGCCGCTCGACATATCGTGCGCCTCCATGCCGCGAAAGTCATTCTTGCGGTCCGGAATGTCGAGAAGGGCCAGCGGGCCGCTCTTGATATCCTTGAATCAACGAAACGAACCTCATCCACCATCGAGGTCTGGGAACTTGACTTATCGAGCTCGGCGTCTGTGAAGGCGTTTGCGACGAGAGCGCAAGGGCTAGAGAGACTCGATGCGGTGGTTTTGAATGCGGGGATTTTGACGACGCAGTTTAAGTTGGTGGAGGGTGAGGAGAGTAGTATTGCGGTTAATGTTGTGCATAATACGCTCCTAGCACTACTTCTGTTGCCTAAGCTTAGGGAAAGTACTAAGAAGACTGGGCTGAGAGGACGCATTGCTTTTGTGGGCTCGGATTTGCAGTATATCGCTAAATTTGCAGAGGGACGAACGCCAGGAAATACATTTGATGTTTTGAGGATTGAGGAGAAGGCTGATATGGATGATCGGTATGTATCCTCTTTCGTCAAGATCTGAGTAGTGAGGCTGATGAGAATAGGTATAAGGTCAGCAAACTTTTACTCGCCATCGCAGTGCGCGCGATCGCTGCTCTGAGCCCGGTTTCGGAGAATTCGAACGTGGTTATCACGTACCTGACCCCCGGAGCATGCAAGTCGGATCTTTTCCGTGACCCGATGAGCGGTTTCCAAGGCCTCGCTTTAGCCATCGGAAAGGCGGTCATTGGACGCTCGACTGAGGCTGGAAGTCGTACGCTTGTTAATGCGGTTAAGCCAGATCAGGATGTTAAAACTCACGGCGAGTTTTTGATGGATGGGGAGGTGGCTTCGTAAGTCTGAACGGATACCTTGTTCTTACTCAATTATACTCGTTAGAAAAATGCTAATGCATCTGTGTATTTTCTAGTGCGGGGCCAAATATCGAGAGTGACGAAGGGAAGAAGTTGGAGGAGAAGTTCCACCGGGAGCTGTTTGAGAAGCTGGAGAAGATCTCACCAGGTGTCACGCACATTTGAAAGTTATGGAATAACATTTTCATGTACAACATAAGCATACGAACTCGAGAAACCGAACTTAAAGACGAAGCTGGTGCTTACCTATCCGCGGGGTCTGTTGCCATCACGTGAATATCACGTGGTTTTAATTGTGATATCTATTAGAAACGTCCTTGAGCGCTCTATTTCTCTTACTCCACAATTGAAAATCTACTGTAATTAACGTGACTTGTTAGTTTAACCGTTTAAGCAGATAAGGCTAGGTACCCGTCGGTGCACATAGCTTATGCACCAGTTCTCCTCCCCTGACCCTGCACTCGCTGACGGAAGGATCAGAAGGATTTTCCGCCTAACCGCAACATTCTCCTAACGGGACATATTTTACGAAAAGACACCAAACACAAAGAACATGCCTCACTGAAGCTTAGAACTGTGACCTTGTTTGCGCATAGAGCCGCTCCAACTAGCTAGCTAGAGCGAACTCGTTCTAGATATTGTTTGCTATCTGCAATGGTGGTTAATTCTTTTGGCTGCTGAAAAAGAACGGCTTTCTGTTCTTAAACCTCCTATAGACAAGGTTGTGGACGAGTTTGCTAGGCATAAGCTCTGTTGCCTCGGCGCAATTCAAACTCTCTCGGCATCTGCCTATTTGGAACCTCTAGTGAACTTATCAGAATATCGTTAGGTTAGATATACAATAATTGCAGGGGAAATAGACCGCAATAATCCCTGCAGTTGATATTGAGTATGGGCAAAACGTCCATGTCAGTAATAACTGTGAAGCTGCCCGTGACTCAATTCGGGCACCCCGCCGCCTTCGCTACGAGGGTTCGTCAATGCCAAAGATCGCCAAAGATTTTCATCCTGGGGTACGTCAGCCACGCAATCCTTTCCAGCATCTCCAGCATCTTTACGCAGCCACATCAATAATGATTGGTCACTGGATCCTTGTCCTATGACGGTAGAGGACATGAACCAATCAGACAATTGCCTGTCGTAATGCGGCACAATCATTTTTCCGCGGCACTTCAAGGCTACCTGCCAGGTCTAGACGGCGAGTCTATATTCGTATATAGACCATGACTCCCCCTCATTATTCCCGTCTTAAGGACGGTATTCACCTTCGTTGTTCCATAATTGAGTCATTTGTCCTGTCGCCCGCAGATTGTGAAGCTGTGCGACAAAGAACAAAGCTCAGCAAACTTTTCTTCTTCAACGCCACCAACCCCACCATCCACATTTTCGCTCCTTCAATCCCGACGTCATGAAGTCCTTTCTAATATCTGCGGTCCTCTCGATCGCTCTTCTGAGCTCCAGCTCTCGGGCAGTGTTCACCTTGCCCATTTCCAAGGGCTCGCAAACCCCGACCAGACTCACAAAACGGCAGCTCGCTGAGCGCGCAACAATTCTTGAGGTCCTGGGGAATAACTTCACGGGCCAAAGTTATATGGCCACGGTCAAAGTAGGCACTCCTGGACAAAATGTAGTTCTTGCGATCGATACTGGAAGCAGCGATACTTGGGTTTTGGATGTGACGGCGGATTTGTGTACGGACCCGCAGTACCAAGCAGAAGAGATGACCGGTTGCCAGACTCCATGTAAGCGGCGCAGAATCCAGGAATAAGAATGTATGCTAACTGCGATGTAGTTAACCCCAACGACTCATCTACCTATAAGGTCACTCAAGCCAACGCATTTCACATTACATACGGGGATGGATCAGGAGCTGATGGAGATTACTTTACCGACAACTTCCAAATCGGCAACGCGTCCGTCACGAACCTGGAGATGGGAATTGCGCAAAGTGCCAACCTTACACAAGGCCTGCTAGGAATTGGATACACTGTGAATGAGGCTTCCAATACTGACGCAAACCAATACTCAACAATAAGCTCCCCTTCGTTCACATACCCCAACATCATCGATTCCATGCTCAGTCAAGGCTTAATCGCCACCAATGCATACAGTCTCTACCTCGATGATCTAGACTCTTCCACTGGATCCATCATCTTCGGCGGTCTCGACTCAGACAAATACCACGGCGACCTCGTTCAAATGCCTGTCGTCCCCGAACAACTCGTTAACGGCTCAACCATCTACGCCGACTTTGCTGTCGCCCTAACCTCCTTCTCTCTCTCCACGACCCCTGGAAATAGCACCCTCCTCACCAGCAACCCCTACAACCACGCCGTAGTCCTTGACTCCGGCACCGCACTCACCTACCTCCCAACCCGCCTCGCCCAGACCATCTACCAATCCATAAACGCCTACGACGACTCACAGTCCTACGCCGGCACCGGTCTCGTCTACGCAAATTGCGACCTCCTCACCTCTGAACCAGATTTAACATTCGATTTCGGATTCGGGGGCACGTCAGGCTCGAAAAATATCACAATCCGCGTCCCAGCCAACGAACTCATTCTCCAACCCAGTGCTCTAGGCCTCGATCTCACAGGCTACGTCCCCACCGACATAACCTTCCAAAATGTCTGCATTCTCGGGATTTTATCTGCAGACCAAGAACCGTATATTCTAGGAGATACGTTCTTGAGATCCGCGTATGTAGTGTATGATCTGAAGAATAATGTGATTGCGGTCGCGCAGACGAATTTCAATAGTACGACGAGTAGTATTGTAGAGTTTAGCGCGGGGGAGACGGGCATTCCGCTGGTTAGTGGGGTGGCGTCTTCTGCGCAGGTTACGGAGACGGCGACGGGGAAGGCGCCGGTTGGTGGGTCGAAGACGAGTTCAGGCGCGGGGAAGACAACTACGAGTTCAAGCGGGAGTACGACTGCGAGTGCCACGGGATCGAGTAGTGGAAGCTCGGGCAGTGGAAGTTCCAGTAGTGGAAGTGGAGCGACAGGGAGTGCAGGGAGTATCAGGACCGGAAGCTCGACTTCGGCTGCTGCTTCGACGGCAACATCCAAGGCTGCCGGAGTTCGGACCGTCCCTGCCATCGATCCCAGTGCTCTGATGGTTCTTTGTGGCTCAGCAGCTCTGGCCGTGTTAGGAGGTAGTGTATTTCTTGCATGATGATCGAGGGATGGATTCTGTGCATATGATAGATGTTTTTGATGCGTGATGAGAAACGATGAACAATACCCGGGTCATATACCCAGCAATCAATGAAAATTTAATTCAAGAACGATGAAATAATAATGATTAAAAATAAAATTTTAATTTTTATATAAATATAACTTCTTGTATTATAATAAAGTTATTATATTAAACTAATATAATAAGGATCTTAAAAGAGTATAAGTCTTTTATTTAATAAAAGCTTAATTATTTAATAAGATTATTATTAAGTATATAAATAAAAGTATTATATAATTATATAATTAATATTATTTATTTCTTTTCTTAATTAATCTTATATAAGATATAACTTAAGTACATAAAATAATAATTTAAAAAGGGTTTAATTATTATATTCTCTTTTTTAAATTAAATTATTATTTTAAGAAATTTTTTTAATAACTTTAATTATTAAGATTTTAAGCTTAATAAAAATATAAAAAATACTATTATAAGGCTATAATTCGTAATATTACGTAATAATAATAATAATAAAGTAACTATTTTTATATATATTTCTAATAAAGTATATAATAATATTTTAAAGAATAAAGCTTATAAAAATATATAAATAATAAATAGAAGGGATTTAAGTATTTTTAAAGTTAATTATATTAAAGTAAAAGAAAATAAACGGAATAATATAAAGTCAGTGAGGCCACTTATAAATAAATATTATATAGGCTAAAGGACTAGTATATAGTTTGCTCGATTGGGTATAGCAAGGGGATATACGTCCAAAATCTGCCTAATTTACCTATGTCTGCTCAGCTTCCACCCAAAACAGAACTGGGCTGACAGAAGTCGAAGCGAGCCTACCAATATTCAAGCACGACGAATCACAAGATACAAGTGAGCAAATAGGGTGGATTTTAGGAGAATTGTACTGGACGCATACAAAAATAGCAGCTATCGAGGTAATGTGAGAGTGGGAAATCTTGGGCTGCGTTGTAGTGTAAGGAAAAGGAGGCTTTCTCGTGCGCTGCGGATTTCAGGGGTGAGCCCCCTAAAGACTCTTTTATGTCGATGTGCCTTTTAAGGGAATGTGCATTTTGTCGCGCGGCTAATGCAAAACCCCTATCACAAGCCCAATCAAGACATGGCTGGGGTCAATGTTTCAACTTCAGCCCCTCAGTGAATGGAATAATTTCGCTCATCCCCCATCAAAGATGGAAACATTTGCGCTGATTAAATATGACCCCTATCATGAAGATCCGGCGCTTCCTTTGGGACATTCTTTCAGAAAGTCCAGTTCTCCAGCTCTCAGCTGCAGGAGGAATCATCCTACCAATTCTAGACCTCATCGTGGGCTCGCGAACACGCGAACATGCAACTTCCATCCTTGCGGATTGGGAGCCTACTGGAATACTATTCCATCTACTTTTAAATCCCATCTTCCGCTCCTTCATTTTGGAATCGAGTTTCTTCAAGCTCTGCGCAATATGCCAAGCTCTCCTCCTCTTGCCACCGATGGGGAGGTTCATTCGCGGAAAGGAGACCGACATGGGATTGATCGGGTCCATGTCAATCGTGGAATTCCAGCTCATGCTCTACTTTTTGCCAACAATAATTACGCTCCTGGTTAAAATGTTATGGTCAATCCGCAGTCTTATCGCAATGGTCTCAATACCCCTGGTGGACGCCTACACCACTTGCCCCGACGGCCTGGGAAAGCAAGTCGCTGATCTCTTGTTGCCTATCTCGATACCAATGCTCCAAAAGATCCTCCGACTGCACAACAGATATGACCTCAATATTCGGGGACTCTTCATGCATGTGTGCGAAACGCTACTCGCCTCCTTTGATCGTTTAGAAATCTCCATCGGCCGGTGGCGTCGAGAACAGCTTTACAAGTACCGCGATCTAGAGCATTCCGATAAAAACATTCGACTTTTAAAACTGAATAAGAGGCCGTTGTTCCACCAACCGTCTTGCGAGCTCATAGAAACTCCCCTCCACGAAGCACCCTCATTCGAGGCAATCTCTTACACCTGGGGCCCCAACGCGCCATCTATTCCAATAAAGGTAGACGGAGCCCTTGTTCTTGTCACTGCTGCAATAGACGAACTACTGTGGGATCGGAGATCGTTTTTGACATCCCATCTATTTTGGATCGATGCTATTTGCATTGATCAGAACAACAAAGAGGAGAAGAGTAGGCAGTTGCCAATGATGGCTAAGATTTATGGACGGGCCGCTCGAGTTATCGTTTGGCTAGGCGCTCCGCAAAGCAGGAAGGATACCCGAATTGTACGGAAGATGATTAGGGCATTGACATGGCCTCAGTCTATCGTACCCACTACCGACATACTCGAAAGTCTATTCAGCAACGAGAAAGAAGCATTCATTGCTGTAGGGAAGCTCTTTAGCCATCCCTGGTTTGAAAGAATCTGGATTGTTCAAGAAGTGGCAGCCGGTAAAAAAGTTCATGTTATGTATCATGGGATATGTATGGAGTGGGAGATTCTAATAGCGGCCGCACATCGTCTCGGTCACAATACAGAGCTCAAAACCCGCTTGTTACGTTATAACCATGAGAATCTTCCCAAGGCAACCGGTACATCGGAACACGAGCCTGGACAGGATACCACTGTTAATGTGTTGGAGCAAATACATTGGCCTCATCTTGAATTCCTGACAAACATCAGACATTTGACGCAAACTGGCATAGCCCTTCCTCTTTCCTTACTGTTGGTTTCGACACGTGGCTGCAAAGCTACTAATCCGAGAGACAAAATCTTTGGGCTTGTCGGAATTGCAAAAGGTGGCCGAGGGCTACCTTTTCCTCAAAGTGATGAAATTGACGTGGATAAAGTTTTCTTGAAAGCAACGGCGTTTGGACTTTCCACTGAGGAATGGTTCCTTCTGCTGACTATAGCAGGCCGCGGGTACAACTCATGGGATGGTAAAAAACGACCAGAACTTATTGATAAGCTTCCATCATGGGTACCAGTCTACGATGCAGATATGGCGGCTGGAACCCGACCTGCTACCACTTCCAGTATTCTATCCCGGGATCCGGCTGGCAAAGTAACTTTTTGCATGAGCAACGAGAAAATTATCCAGCTTCAAGTCTGTGCTTTCGACAAAATCGAACACTTGGGTCCTGCAGCAAAAGTCCGTAATTCAGTAGCTGACGTTCCAAGCCCCGACGCTCTAATGAACGCGCGGATTCGTGATAACTGTTCAGCGAACTGGTACATCACTGCTAGGCAGCTTGCGCGCCAGGAACTGTCTCGGTATATTCGATCTCGGGAATTAATCGATCAGCAGTTTTGGGAGCTCTGTATGAACGCGAACGAATATATAGATGCGATGGGTACGATGCCGTCACTCTATCCACCGCTTTCTGTAGAAGCACGTAGGCTTTTCGAGTCTTGTTTCCCTACAGAATCAGAAGATTTGAAGATACCTTCCACGATGGAAGGACGTCAGGAGATGACTCGTATGATTTTGTACTTGGCGCGGAGGTTCGCCTTTAGTATTAGTGGCAAAGCATTCTGCATCACAGCAACTGGGCATATGGCGTTGGTGCCGCCTCTTGCGAAAAATGGCGATATGTTTGTGCATGTTAAGGGAGGCTATATGCCCATGGTATTGAGGGAAAGGGGGCCCGGAGTCAAAATAGCTGAGTTGGTGGGAACCTGCCTTGTGTACGGGGTTCGGGACGTTTACCATGGCTCTGGTTGGGAGAATTGGCTTTTAGAATAGCAATCTTACGTGCATTTTCTTGAAATAGAAGGAATCCTCATAGCTGAATTTCGCGGACTGGAAGTGGTGGAGCCTACAAGCCCCTGAACAGAAGGCAGAAAGATTTTTGGGGCTCAACATTCCCATGTCCGATTGCAAAAGTATTACTGAGATAGTGTGAAAATGGAAATAAGGTGTATACTCTTAATAACCACGTGAATCCGTGACATCGTACTTTAAAGGATAAGCTACTATTTCTATTAAATAATTGATAGAGAACTATTAAACTAATCTATTATATCTCTAAAAAGTATTAATAAGAAAAATTATATTATAAACTTGAAACGAGTTAATTAATTCCAAGGATTTTATTATACAATCTTTATACTTTATATAAGTAAAAAACTATCTTTTATTACTTTAACTTACTTGAAATTAATAATCTTATTAATAAACTCTTTCTTAATACTTTTTACTTATAATTATATAATATATTTTTAAGAAGTCTTATTTAAGTTTCTTAAAGGCTAGCTTAGTTTCTTTAAATATAATTATATAAAGTTAGTAAATTTATATATTAAGTATAATTAATTATTAAAAGCGAGATTAAAAATATAATTAAGTAATTTAAGTAGAGAGTAAGGCGAGGATAAGGCGAGGATAAGTAGTGCTTAAGTAGAGCAGTGATACTGACTACTTATATTAGAAGTAAATAATAAGAAATCTCGTTTAAGTCTTCTTAAAGAATTGGAAAAGTGTCTTCCTCGCCGCTATTACTCCCTGCTACTCCACGCTTAGAAAAGAGCAGCCACACAGATGACTACTTTAGAAGGTATTCAGATAAGCAAATATTTTATATATATATTGGCTTTTTAATCTAGTGCAATGGTGATGAAGTTGGAATAGATATCTTCACGGAACAATAAATGATAGTCAATTTTTACAACTGGCTATATCTTTGGCAATGTTGCCAGTTTGTGATCATCCGTTGCTTCTGGTCCTGCTGTTCTGAGAGGCTAAGCCTGATCTTCTCGTAGGTTTGCTCTTCTCGTCAATTCATTCTTCCAGTTGAGATGTGACAAAAATTTTCCCCCAGACAATTTTCATGAGAAGAAGCATCGATACTCAGAACTCGTCCATGATCATGGCACCTATCTGAGCAGCACAGTATCCTATGCGCTGAATAGCTGCGGGGACGAATGTGAATCTAACTTGAATATGGTTTTCTATACTTCTTCTAGCGTTTTACCTCATCCCTAAGTTGGGGCTGCTAAAGCTGCGGGAGCCGCAAGCGCACTCCCAATAAAAACCACTTCCACCGCTGCAAACCTGATTATAAGTTAGCAAGTTGGACTCTAGTTTCTCGCAGAACATAAGAGCGCTTACGTGGCCGTAGCTGCGAAGATCTCAACCCTTCTGGCAGAACTAAAAAACGCCAGGAACGTGGCAAAGATACCCGTGAAGCCAATTGTCGCTCCAATCCTTCCATAAGGGTTATGAATTTCGTAGAGAATGAGAATCGTAATGACTGGCAAGATGGAAGAGATGATAGTGGTGAAAACTGTACTCGCCAGGTTGATCTTCGAATCGTTATATGAAGCGAGCCCGCTCTCTTCATCGATGATTTTGCCCGCCCTGATCCGCTCGCCCAAAAAGTGATGGAACGTTCCAACAAGAAATTTTGAGAGAAAATTGGTGAAGATGTCACTTTCTCCAACATCAGGCCCCAGCGTGACAAAACTTGAATTTCTTAAGGTGGGATCGTCTTCGTCCTGCCATATCCGTACTTCTGCTCCTTTCTGAAAGTTTTTTCCGCCTTTGGTATCTCCGAGCCAACCTTGAAGCGTACGGAGATTCGAATTTCTGGGTTTCTTCAAGCTTGCTATCTCAGAAGCTTGGACGAATCAGCTAGGTAACTGGTGCAACACCAATGGATGCCATATAAAAACCTTGAAGTAGGAGCTCGTCTACTTCAGTTAGCTCTGCTTATTTTGCGATATTTCATCTAAAGACTTACTATATTTCTGTATTTTCTCTCCAATTACGCGGAGCTTGCGAAGTTGGTCTCCATCAGATTTGTGGAGTTTTAAGAAATATTGCGAATATTCTTTTTCATCGCCAACTCTAGAGGTGTCATCCAATTCACATTGTAATTGGAGGTGCTTCTGTAAATCGACAATTTCCGCCTGAAGGCTCAACAGATTTAGCATTGTGAGGTCATCGAACCGTCGAAAGATCGCCATGCTCTTGTCTCTGGCCATTATACTGGCAAGCCGATGATAGCCTTGCGGCTTGTAGGCCACAGCCGCCATCGGTACCGCGTTTGCCTGCGTGTTCATCTCAGGGTCGTCATATTTGTGTATCATGTACAACAAATAAAATCAAGTATTGAAATCTTTGCAACCTACCAGGTGTTCTTAGAGTTATTAAATCTTGTGGGAGTGGGATCTGATTGAAAGGCTGTTAATCAAGAGTCGGCGGGCTCAGCCCCAACGCCACAGAACGCCCATAGTGGATATCGATGTCTTTCGACCAGTACACTTGTCAGCTTGCGGAGATTGAATCGACATGTGCCCTTCAGTCCCGGCGCCACAGAGCGCAACCGGTAGGAGCTAATTTCATCTATCCAGTGGATTTCGGGCACTCCTGCGCCTCTTTACAAATGAAGAGCGAGGCTCTGGGCTGGGACAGGGGTCTGCGCACTCCGCACTTGGGGCCACAAGGGGTCCCATTTATTCTAGTAATTCTCCTTCTAAAGGCCATACTTCTTAACACTGCAAGATACTTAGAGAAATCGTACGGAACTTCATACGCCGCAACTACCGGACACTTGTTTCATTTTAGGCAAGCAACTTTATCCAACTCGGGGTGGCCGAATCAGTTCTTCTGTCTATTGCGATTCTTGGGCTAGTCGAGACTACTTCCAGGTTAACAACGAGAGTCCGCTGGTTGACATCCCAAGTGAAAGACTCGGACCGAGAACTATCTAAACTTGGAGAGGAGCTTGAAATTTTGACGGAAGTGTTAGGCGAGTGCAATGAGACGTTCCGGTCGGCCTCGTCAGCCCCAGCATCAGTTGAAAGAAGCATGAACCTTTGCGTGTCTCGACATGCTGAACTCATGGACATTGTTCATAAAGACATCCGTAGAGCTGAAACAACGAGCATTATAAGTCGCATCAAGACTGTATTCCGGCAACAGGAACGAATAATAGCATACAATGCATTCCGCGACTCTGTATTACTTTTACGAGACCTTGCTTCAGAGTATGTGTATCCCGGTCTGCCAATATGAAATAGTATTAACGATAATCCTAGACTGCGGACGAAACAGCAGTTCCTTCAAATAAGGTAGATTCTGCATGCTGTACACCACAAGCATAATGAGAAGCAAGGCTAACTCGCTTTTAGTGCCACCATGGCCGAGGCCATGGCGGACGATTGGGGAAAAATTGATCCGGACGCAGATCTAGCACAAGAAGGTGATAGGGTTGGGATCGATGAATATTTCGACAATAACCCGAGCCCAGTTGATGCGCCCGAGCCAAGAGAGGACGGTATTTTGCGACAGAAGCGTGGGTTGCGAGAGTTTGCAGAGCTGGCAAGGGCCAATTGGACAAGAGACGTAGTCATCAATGTCGATACAGGCAACCCAGGACCTACCCGCTTTGTGTATGTTCCAGCACGAGAGAAGTCAGATACAGCTTCTGATTTGAATCTCATCGACCTTGAACTTCTAGAGAAGGCGGGAATTAATAAGAACCTGATGAAGCCAGCACCACACTTTAAAATTAATGGAGTCGTAGAAGGGGTCACTTTAACTCCCGAATTTTAAGTCGAGTTGAGTTGGTATGTACCAAAAGGGATGAAATCTTCAATAGCCAACTTCCTCGTCATTAGAAATGCTACTTTCGACGTTCTCATTGGTTCAAGGAAGGTTTCCCAGAATCTGAGAGCTTCCACCATGATTACAGCAAGCAGGCGGAAAACTAAAGGTGAGTCAAAGTACCCTGTTTGACTATTTAATTGACATTTGTACAGAAGAAATTCGTATCGAGAATGAGAATCGTGCTCGTCAACTGAGGGAGGCTAGCGTGCTTGAGGAAACCGAACTTCAAGCAGCAAAAATTGCGCGCACAGAGAGAGATCAAGCACTTCCAACTACTAATCAATCACCTCCAGTTGCCAACCAAGCACCCACAGCTGGTAACGTGGGCGGAAATGGGATTTCAATTGAGATGGGTGCTATTGTAAGAGAAAGACAAGGGGACCTAGGGATGCCGTAGGAATATTTCAGTATATCGAAAGTAAGCTACAAGTTCTTGGCTATCACAGTCACGGCCATCAACCTAGAGGGACAAGAGTTCTAGTATACCGATTTTTTGAGCGATCTTGATATTGGCATTTCTATTTTAAGATACTGGCATGTGAGGTCCATGAATTTACGCACCTGGCCAGTCGCAAACGACTTGGAAAGCATTCCCGGTCTCCGTGGCAGCCATAGTTTCTGTTGTAGCGTATCTATCAATGGAATATGCTGCACGCATTGAATTCGAGGAGAACGTTATCTTCTATGATAGCAGAGAATCATGTTAGAACAAGAGATATAAGAGGAAAGAGTCGTCGAGAGAGATGAGGCTGGCAAGAGGTAAGTTCCGCGGCACAGCCACCACAACGGCACGATTTCTGAACACAGCCTCCTAATGCCTCCAATCGCGATATTCGCATCTCAAGTTTTCGATCTAAATGCCGCCTGCGAAGAAGCCTTGAACTTCATAAAAGCCTAAACCTACGGCGAGACCGTTTGCGCGTAATTGGGCAATGCTGCTACACAGCACCCCGCATTGATCTTTGGCGAGACTTTCGAAATTTGTTTCTTCTTTTACTTGCCAGAAACCAAGGTAATATACACGTCCAGAATGGAATATTACAGAACGCTCACTGCTTTTTAGGGAACCAACAACAAACAATCAGTTGTATTTAGCTCACGAATAGGTTCCCGACTCAAGTAGCTTCGGAGAGGATTGTGGAATGTCCTGGTGCTCGATGGAAAGGACGAGGATGGTGAGTTTTTCATAAAGGCCGATCATCAGAGAGCTGAGATTTCGGAGTCCAGAAGCAGGAAAGGTACCTAGAGTCAATGTAGGTAAATTGCGCAGAAACAAGGAGGACATGCTTTACTGCTAGAATTAGGTAGTTTGCATGTGATGAGAAAGTGAACAAAGACTACAATTTATTATCCCCTTAAAGCAGAAGCAAAGACTGTTTTCTTCTAGAATCTGTGCCCCAAACACGAGAGATCTAGGAGTTGCCTAATAAACGGGACACTGAAACAAATTACTTCTTAGAGAACACTCGATTCACATATTTTCCCTACAACACACAAGAATAGTCCCTCAGAGTAATCGAAAATCTCCAGGACGGTGGACCAAAAAACCCAGGGGAAAATGTCAGACTCGTCGTCATCAAGCAGCCCGAGTGGCGAGACGTCAACGGCAGCAAAAGAATTCGAGTCAAATTTAGTGATGCTCAGAGAGCTGTGCTCCGGATTCCGATCCAAATGCGAGAAATGTAGCTCAGGAGAGCAGGTTTCGACTTTGGCCAACCATCCCTCGGAAATCTATTGCGATACGTGTAAAGTGATAACGTGCAGAGTATGTGGAGCTTGCGGTGATATGAGCAAACTAACCGAGTCTTCCATGGCAACCTACTGTTGCAAGAATTCGATACTCTGCGCGCTATGGCAAGTTCTATGCGATTTCGACAAGAAGATCTTGGAATCACGAGTATCCAACCCGGATAGTTCCG
>Ga0182030_10006513_pt1 | contig 24628 bp, 24 predicted proteins | sample 812S3MmetaG_FD_121299 | JGI IMG/M metagenome (GOLD analysis project Ga0182030, IMG submission 121299) | Permafrost microbial communities from Stordalen Mire, Sweden - 812S3M metaG (Illumina Assembly) | ecosystem: Environmental > Terrestrial > Soil > Wetlands > Permafrost | place: Sweden...
ATAAACAACCGCTGCAAGAATGGCATTTTCAAGCAGACCCGCAAAACCAGTTTGAAGGCATCATCGACGTATTTGAAGACGGCTCGGTATTTGCCATCAGCGTGCCGGGGCATACACCGGGTAGCGTTGCCTTTTTGATTCGAACCACGCATGGGCCAGTGCTGCTAACTGGCGATACCAGTCACACGCGCTGGGGTTGGGAGCATACAGTGGAGCCGGGCGGCTTCACTGAAGACAACGAGCGCAACTTGAAGAGCCTGAAGAGCTTGAAAGAACTGGTGGCGCGGCATCCGCAGATCGAGGTTCGTTTTGGGCATCAGCATTAAGCGTAAAACAAGCTTTGACTATTCTCACGATGAAGGTTTTTCAAAATGAAAAAATTGGCAATTAATACAACAATCCGATTGTCCCTCAATGATGCCACACAGCAAATCCGCATGTGTGCCGAACGATTCGGCCTGCCCCCAATCTTGATCGTTCAGGCCGGGCCCGGCCTTCCATTACTGCACGAAGTTACAAAATTTCAGCGGCGGTTAAATCTGGAAAAGAATTTCACAGTATGTTACTGGGATCAACGTGGTTGTGGTATCGCGCCCCGACATGATGCAACCAGTGTTTCGTTGCCACAGCAGGTTGATGATCTTCGAGCCATACTCCGATGGTTAAATAATGAAACCAAGCAAACAATCATTGTGTTCGGCATTTCTCTAGGCGCAACAATTGCGCTTCAAGCGGCAACGAATGAACCTGATATTGTGAAAACCATTATTGCCATCTCCCCAGATGCAAATATTGCCCGCAGCGATGCCTCTGCTGCTTCATTCCTCAAAGAACAAAGTGCCATTGCAAATAATGGTCGATTAGATGCAAAGTTGATGAAACTTGGCAAGCCACCCTATACCGACTCTGCGACATTTCAACTCCGTGCCAGCATGCTGGCTGACTTAGGTGGAATCGAGCATGGCAAACGATTTGGAGCTTTGTTGCGAGAAACCCTATTTAGCCTGATCTCTACATATGGGTTACTTGGAGCCGTTCACGCTCTGCGCAACATGAATCGGGTCCAGAATATATTGCTACCGAAATTAGTATCGTTGAATTTGTTTTCCGACCCACCACGTTTAGCGGTTCCTGTTCATTATGTCTTTGGAGCGCAAGATCCTCTTATTCCTTCAGACATCGTAAAGGAATTGCCCGTAGCCATTTCAACTCCACAATCTACGGTAAAGTTGGTAAGCAACGCCGGTCACATGGTGCATTTTGATCAACCTGATGTTGTGCGTGAAATTGTACTGAAGGCCAATGATGGAAAATAAAATCAAAGCCTCTTGGATGCTGTATGGCGCAACGGGCTATACGGGAACGTTAATCGCTGAAGAAGCAGTTCGCCGTGGACATAGGCCAGTATTGGCCGGACGCAATTCGGAAAAATTGCTTGCACTTGCAACGCGATTGAAGCTCGAATGGGTGGCTTTCTCACTTGAAGATTCAGACGCATTGTCCAAGGCTGTTGCATCGGTTGAACTCCTAGTGCATGCAGCCGGATGTTATGCCGAAACCTGCGAGAAAGTGATGGATGCCTGTCTGATGGGAATGACACATTATCTGGATATTTCAAATGAAATATTTGTGTTGCAAGCTGCGCAAGCGCGTCATCAAATAGCCAAAGAAAAAGGAATATCCATCATTCCGGGGATTGGCTTCGGTTCTATCGCCAGTAACTGTCTAGCGCGCTATGTATGCGAACAGATTTCAGACCCGGTCTCACTGGAAATTATCATATCACCCTATGTCTCACAGAAAAGTGCGGGAGCTGCCAAGAGCACTTTGGAAACAATAGCACGAGGCAGTTACGTTCGTAGAAATAAGGTTCTTGTGAAAATTCCATTTGGTTCCGGGGCAAAATGTCTCCATATAGACAAGGGATCGCACAACGTGTTGCCCGTGCCGACGGGAGATTTGGAAGCTGCTTATCTGGCTACCGGCATCGCTGACATCACTATCTATATGACGACTGCGATTAATCCAATCCTTGTCCGCATTCTTATGCCGCTCGCGCAGAAACTTCTTTCATGGGATGCATTCCGCCAGCTTGTTGTAGGATGGATAGATAACAAGTCAACTCCAAATATCGTGCAACCTGTCGATCCAAACCGCAACTCATGGTTGTGGGCGCGAGTTTCTGATCGTCAGGGCAACGAAACTACCGTTATCCTTGAAACAGGTGAGGGATATACATTTACAGCCTCTGCCAGTATAAAAGCCATGGAATGGGTGTTAGCAAAGCAACCAATAGGTGCACACTCACCAGCCTCTGTCTTTGGAGCGAACTTCGTGCTACAAATTGAGGGGGCTCGGTGGCATAGCAACATTCCGGTTCAAGCCTAGCCAACCTCAAATACTGACGGACGGAACTCGGCTGCCAACAAGCGACTTTCGATTAAGGGAATAGACCGTCTGAAAGTAGCCTTTGGTGACGAACTCCAATGTGCCATAAGCGGAAGTGGCGCCCCTCACTTCATAGCCGACATTGGCACCGATGATTTTGGCAAACACGCATGTTGAATTGGATTTTGTGACAGTCTTATGCGCCTGGAGATACCGAAAGGCCAAATTGAAATCATCATATGGCTGAAAGCAGCACCAAATTTATAGTTGGCTCATTACCTTGAGGTATTTGTTTCCTAGCAGATACTTTTCACCAACCTGTTTTTATTCTGCACGGCAAAATTCGTCGCTTGACAGACTAGGACGTTCGTCCTAATATGTGACCCACATTAGGACAGCCGTCCTATTTTTGCATTGACCAAAAAAAGGAGATTATTTTGTCTACAGATTTATTCGAACCATTTCAGTTGGGTAACCTGACACTTGCCAACCGGTTGGTCATGGCGCCAATGACCCGTAACCGCGCAGATCAAAATGGCAACGTGTCCCCTATGATGGTGAGCTACTATCAACAGAGAGCCAGTGCTGGCCTGATCATTTCTGAATCCGTTCCTGTTTCAGCTGAGGGAGTAGGCTATCCTGCCACCCCCGGGATTTATACAGATACCCAAGCAGAAAGCTGGCACCATCTGACCAATGCGGTACATTCAGCCGGTGGTTACATCTTTGCGCAACTGCAGCACTGTGGTCGGATTTCACACCCAAGTTTGCAGCCAAACAACGCCGCGCCTGTTGCCCCATCTGCGCTGCAACCTGCGGGACAGGCAGTCACTTATTCTGGCATGCAGGATTTCGTGACGCCACGCGCACTCGATATCAGCGAAATCCCGGGCATCGTAGCGCAATTCAAACACGGAGCTGAAATGGCCAAACTCGCTGGCTTCGACGGCGTGGAAGTTCATGGAGCTAACGGCTATATCATTGACCAGTTTCTGCGCGATGGAAGCAACCATCGCACTGATGCATATGGAGGTAGCGTACAGAACCGCATGCGCTTTTTGAATGAAATTCTGGATGCGGTATGTTCGGTATGGCCTACGCAGCGTGTGGGAGTGCGACTAACCCCAGAAAACAGTTTTAACTCGATGTCGGACTCCAGCCCACAAACGCACTTCGAGTATTTCTTCGAGCAATTAAGTTCTCGTGGCTTAGCCTATGTGCATGTGCTTGAAGGCGACATGATGACGAAGAATAGTTCGGTGGACTATCGAGAGTTGCGCTCTAAGTTTACTGGCTCATATATTGCGAACAACGGCTATGACCTGGTACGAGCACAAGCGGCGGTACGTAGTGGCACTGCTAATCTAGTTGCTTTCGGAATACCGTTCTTGTCAAATCCGGACTTGGTACGTCGTTATCGCGAGAATCTGCCGTTAAACGAGGTTGATCCATCCACCTTCTATGGAGGTAGCGAGGTTGGCTATACTGACTATCCGTTTTATCGTAGTGCGGCGCTTGAGCAAATCAACCCTTGAGGTACTGAGGGCGCAGGAGGTTTTATTATGAGCGACATGACAACACGTGATCACATTATTGAAGCTGCCGACCAGTTGTTCTATCGGCAAGGTTTCGAACATACATCGTTCTCAAACATCTCGGATGCCGTACAGATTTCCAGAGGCAATTTTTACCATCACTTCAAATCCAAGGATGAAATTTTGGATGCCGTAATCAATGCTCGTCTGACTAATACTCAGATGATGTTGGAGAAGTGGGAAATCGAGGGCAAAACCCCAGAAGATCGAATACGGAGTTTCATCAATATTTTGATCGCAAACAAAGCCAAAATAAAGCAGTACGGCTGTCCGGTTGGCACGCTTTGCACTGAGATGTCGAAACTGAACCATGCATCGCAACCTGAGGCAAACAAGTTGTTTACGCTATTTCGTACTTGGTTGCGCAGACAATTTACGCTACTGGGACGCGAGGCTGATGCCGATGAACTAGCGATGCATCTTCTTGCCCGCAGTCAGGGTGTTGCCACATTGGCAAATGCATTTCACGACGAGAGGTTCATTAAGAATGAAGTGAAGCAAATGTACGATTGGCTAAGTTCGTGCACCAGTGACATGAAATGAAATTCTCATATGGACAGTAAAATTAAGTCTTCTAACCCAATTAATAGGAATGAAATCGAATGTTTATCGTACTGCTTAAATTTTCCAGTAACAAAAGCCAAGCTGGACAATTCATGGAAGGTCACAAAGAGTGGATCGAGCGCGGCATAGAAGACGATGTATTTGTATTGGTCGGCAGTCTTCAGCCAAATTTAGGTGGCGGGATTGTGGCACACAATACATCGTTGCCTGATCTTCAACGAAGAGTGAACGAAGATCCGTTTGTTGCGGAACATATTGTAAGCGCGGAGATTCTTGAAATCACACCGGCCAAAGTTGATGAACGATTGAAGTTCTTACTCAGCTGAGTAAGTTTCCTTTCCATATATTTCGTTACAGGGACAACTCATGAGCACAACGATAATTGGGCCTGACGGAAAACTACGCTGTCGATGGTGCAATGCTGCACCGGAGTTTCTTAACTATCACGATACCGAGTGGGGTTTCCCTGTCAGTGATGATCGTCGGCTGTTTGAGAAAATATGTCTGGAGGGTTTTCAATCCGGTCTGAGCTGGCGCACCATCCTCGCCAAGAGGGATAACTTCCGTGCAGCCTTCCATAATTTCGATTTCGATAAAATAGCTCTCTTTACTCAGCGTGATATAGACCGTCTATTGAAAAACGAAGGCATCGTTCGCCATCGTGGAAAAATTGAGGCAGTCATTAATAATGCCAGACGGGCACAGGAGCTTGTCAAGCTAGAGGGTTCGCTGGCTGCTTTCATCTGGCGTTACGAGCCTGATATGAATCAATCGTTAAAACCCCAGACAGCATCAACCTCTGCGGAGTCAATTGCCTTGTCGAAGGAACTGAAAAAACAAGGCTGGAAATTCGTTGGCCCCACAACCGTGTTCGCCTTTATGCAAGCAATGGGGCTGATTAATGATCATGTTGCGGACTGCGTGATCAGATCTCAAGTTGAACGCGCTCGCAAGAGCTTTAAGCGACCTAGATGTTGATGAAGGCACACAACTTGAAATCTTGATGGGAAAGCGTGATGTACCTAAAAGACACAAAATGTTTCGAGCGAATTTCGTGCTACAAATTGAGGGGGCTCGTTGGTATAGCTGCGAGCAACAGTTAATAATACCCGGGTGATATTGCTTTAATAATTATACCCGGGTATAATTCACTTATCCAAACCAAAGATGAGTCCGTTGTGATTGATACAGCTTCCCCTTCCTACACCAGCTTCGATGGTCATAAGCGCATTGCTTCAGGCAACTTGCAGACCAATGCAATAGCTGTGAAACACGCCATGGCATCTGGCGAATCTGGTTCGCTGCTGATTTTCTGCGACCAGACTGGTCGGGTCGTCGATATTGATACTCGGGGAAGTGATGCCGAGATGTTGGCATGCCTGCCTTTAGAAGGCGGCTCGTCGCAAGAAAATACGTCGACACCAATCGATTCCGGTGAATCAGATGAACCTCGTGGACGTGGACGTCCAAAGTTAGGAGTAGTCTCACGAGAAGTCACTCTACTACCGCGCCATTGGGACTGGTTGGCTTCACAGCCGGGAGGTGCCTCGATAACTTTGCGAAAACTTGTCGAAGAAGCGCGCCGGGCCAATGTCGATCAAAACCGGCAACGTCAGGCAAGTGAAAGCGCTTACCACTTTATGTCAGCAATGGCCGGTGATATGGCGGGTTTCGAAGAGGCTTCGCGAGCGCTGTTCGCGAACGACGCTGCAAAGTTCCGTCAGCAGATCAACGCTTGGCCGATGGATATTCGCGATTACGTTTGGTGCTTGGCTTATGGTTGCCAATAGCCATCTGTAACCCACGCAGAAACCGGACGCGCCAAGTGCCATGACTCTCAAGGAACAAAAAAGTATGACTATGACCGACAAACAAACATTGAAGCGGCAGTATCTGGAAACGAAAATCCGGGCTGGCGTGTATGCAATCCGCAATCAAATTACGGGTAGGGCATTGGTGGCAGGCAGTACTAATGCTCAGGGCACTCTCAACCGGCATCGTTTTGAACTGCGATTTGGACAGCATCGCAATGTGAAGCTTGCGCAGGATTGGGCCATGCATGGCGAAACCAGCTTCATTTTTGAAGTGCTCGATATGGTCAAACCGAGTGAAGACCCTGCTTTCGAAGTAAAACTGGAACTGGAAGCATTGGTTAATTTGTGGCAGCAGGAAATACCTTGCATGGGTGACCGTGGTTACGGTGACCCGAGGAAGGAGGCACGATGAATACGAATCTCGCCTTATGTTTGGCGCTTCAACGTGCCCATGCTAGCCTGCGGCTCAAGCTTGACGACGAGCTAGGCATTTACCATGGCATTGGCTTTAGCGACTTTGTGCTACTGGATTTGCTTGCGCAAACGGCAAATGGTCGAATCCGCATTGTCGAACTGGTGCGCCCGCTCGGTCTGCCTCACTCAGCAGTGCTGCGTCAGTTGATCGCGCTCGAAAAGATTGGTCTCGTTGTGCGAGATGGCGCGAGCGATGAGCGTTATGCAGTACTTCGCCCGGCAGGGCGTGTGCTAGTCAACGCCGCACGTGAGACGGCCGACAGCATCTGCTCAAGAGCGGTCACATCAATTGCCCCATCCATGATCGCGCCGGTTTCCACAGCGTTGCTTGCGTTGGCTTGCGCGCCATCGTTAGTAATTTCTTAAGCTTTGCTTAGGGTGCGTTCGTTCTACTGAAGAAAGGCTGGCTAAACGGCACGCCCAAAAACGCGCAGCCCAATAACATTTGAGGAACACATACCATGTCCAAGACTAAATCGAACGGAATTGAAATTGAATATGATTGCTTTGGCAAGACAGATGCGGAAGCTATTTTGCTGATATCCGGTTTAGGAACGCAGATGATTCGCTGGAGCGAAAAGTTTTGTCAGATGTTGGCGGAACAAGGCTATTTTGTGATTCGCTTTGATAATCGTGACACGGGTCTCTCAACCCACTTTAATACTGCTCTAACTCCCGATTTCACTGCAATTGCTAAGGCGGTCTCTCGTGGTGAGGAGCTCAATGTTCCTTATACGCTTTTCGACATGGCGAACGACGCTGTAGGTCTTCTCGACGCATTGAAGATCAACCGAGCGCACGTGGTTGGAAGATCATTGGGGGGCATGATTGCACAACTGTTGGCAAGTGAGCATTCTGATCGCGTTCTATCTCTAGTTTCCATTATGTCGAGCACTGGCAATCCTAATCTGCCGCAGGCTAGCCCTGAAGTTATGGCGATGATGACTTCGCCTGCGCCACATCCTTTACAAGACGAACTGGGTTATCTTGCACATTGTGTTGCTTTGTCGCAAGCAATTGCCGGTCGGGGCTATCCGTTTGACGAATCAGATCAACGTGATCAAGCATTGGCTGAACTCAAGCGGGCATACAACCCAACCGGATTTTTGCGGCAAATAGCCGCCATCGCTGCCACCGGCGACTTAAGAGCTCACCTAGCCAACATAACCGTTCCCGCACTTGTGTTGCATGGGGCAGATGATCCTTTAGTTCCCCCTGAAGCGGGGAAAGACACTGCTGCCAATATCCAAGGAGCCGAACTCTTGATAATCGAGGGAATGGGCCATGATCTTCCACCCGCGATGTTTGGTAATGTAGTTAGAGCCATCACTGACAACGCACGACGTAAAATCAACTCTGCAGCGACCGCCTAATAAGTTAGTGCGAATGACAGGTTTCGGGCAGTGAATTCGCATAGCGCTATGACCGGAATGGGATACCATGTTGAGCTACACATAGTAACCCGGAACGGTCAGAGTGGGTACCCGATAACGGCCATTAAAGTTGGGACAGAAGTAATGCGCTTTTAAGAAGTCCGAATGTATGGCTGCAATTTTTACCTACCTCAAAATCGTCGATTGAAGGCTTGGCAAAAGTGGGCGTCCATGTATTAGGTTAGGCTTCATAGATGCGAGAAGGGCTGCTATTTTAGTTTTTTCCATTCGTCCGTCAGTAAGCCAGAGAACCCCCAGTCTTCCTCATTTATTTCCTGAATAACTATATGCGTGTGCTCCGGTTTTTTTCCGAGTACGCGTACAAGTGAATCGGTTATGTCCTTAACCAGTTGAGCCTTCTGCTCTCTTGTGGCTCCCCTAGTGATTTGGATATTTACGTATGGCATGTTGTGACTCTCTCTTTTGCAACGTCGATAGGGCGCGGGCTAAATAAGCTTGGCGAGGGCGGCAGATAAACGCTATTCGTTAAAAGCTGTATCCAATACCAATATCCAACCCTAACATAGTAGGAGAGCTTCTTAATGAGTCTATAAACGAACTGGACATCCAACTGAGATTGGAAGCCTGCGGAAGGCTGCTTCGATCAGAATTCCCCACAATGAATGAACTTTGCAATTCGATTCTTAGCAGCATTCTGGAAAATATTTTTGATTGATAACCCAATGAGACAGCAGGCATATTAAACGTATAATCTTTAGTTAAAGTAGTCCCTTGGTTAAATTCCATATGCGTATTCATGTGAAGCAAACCTACAGCTCCCATCCATCCCGTTGGTTCGTTGTTTAAGTAATACCTGATTTTGGGGCCGACAATGGTTGTTTGAATATTCGCAAGAAGCACATTGGATGCGCTCCCACCAACCGTATCCAATGTTTCATAATTTCGCTCATAGAAAACGGACATCCAATAATGGTTGTTTAGTCTTACTGATATATCCCCTCCGACGCCCCCAGAATTGGGCAACAGGTAATATGCCAACGGAAGCGGCTTCAACTCAACCATAAAATTATCTTGTGCGGAACACAATGATGTTTGCAAAATTAAAAACAAACAAACAAGTAAGAATTTCAAAATTTTCATTAACCCATTCACCCTAAAGTATCAAAAGATACAAACAAGACCAGTATCAAAGATACAAACAAGACCAGTGACAAGATAGCAAAATGCGACGAAATGCTGAAATCGGGGTGCGAGTTGCAATACCTGCCGATGATCAATAAGCAGACTCTCTAGTTTGAGTTATTCCTAGTCTATAGCACCCCTGCAACACAAAGAGCTGCTTAACTCTAGGGTTCTGTGCAGTTTCTGTTCCATTAATTTCTATTCTCCAAAATCCACGATAACCGCCAGTCCCTTTCCATTGAGCCCCAAGTCAAGGCGGACGTGCGCATCGTTGCGCGCAGCTGCCTTTTCTACAATCGCCAAACCCAAGCCGCTACCAATCTGATCTTGTCCGGGCAAGCGAAAGAAACGTTCGAATACTTTCTTGCGCAAATCTTCAGGAATGCCGGAGCCTTCGTCATACACCGCCAATTGCGTACCATGCGGAGTGTCCGTCACGCGAACCACAATATGGCCTCGATCAAAAGAGTACTTGATCGCATTATCAATCAAGTTATCGATAAGTGCGGTCACACTTTCGCGATGCAAGGGCAGGCAACATGATTCCGGTGCTTGCAATTCGATATCTATTGCCCTTGAGAAAGCGAGATGGTCCGCCAAGGCTATGCAATCGCGTAGAACTTCGACCAGATCAATAGGTTGCAATTCTTCGCGGCCATGATCAACGCTGGAGCGGGCCAATTTTAACAATTGATGCACCGTATGCGTTGCACGTGATACACCCTGACGCAAGCCGTTGCTCGCTTCTCGAATACGTTGATGAGAACGATTATCGAGGTTATTGAGCAATGAATCGGCATTGACTTGAATTATTGCCAGCGGCGTCTTCAATTCGTGGGCCGCATCGGACAAGAACTCTCGCTCACGTGCCAAGCGCCCGGCTAATCTTTCCATCAATTGATTGACCGAGCCGACCAAGGGTGACAATTCCTTAAACTTGGATGTCCCCAAAGGAGAGAGTGACGTGGCGGAACGCTCTTCGATCTCGCGTACGATATCGTTTAGAGGCCGCAAGCCGACTTTGATGATGAACCAGGCAGGGAACAGCAAGAATGGGAAACTGACCAACACCGGAAAAAAGTAAAACACAGCAACTAACGGCGTAATAGTCGTCACACTCGGGCAGCTTTGTACCACCCTCACTGTGAGGCCGGAAGCGGTATCTGCTTCGGTCCAACTCAAACCGAAATTTTCAACCGGCAAAGTGGCATCACTGCCACCTTCCGTTATTGTCGGCAAGTTCGTCGGCAATTGTAAAGTCGTGTACACGATTGTATGCGCTTTCCAAACCTGCAAATGTGCAGATTGGCAAAGCGGCCCACCGATTGCGTCGTTGGCATTGCCTATATTTTCCAATTTTTTGACGACTTGCAGCATGGTTTTGGGCTGTTCCACAAGAGGCTGCAAAACGGCGAGCAGCTGGCGCGCAGTTTCCTTGATTCGCTCTTGTTCAATTTGTCGCCCGATCGTTTTCGCTTCATAAGCATGCCATCCAAATACACATAGCCAGATGGGGAGCATCACACTCATGAAACCAAGTAAAAGACGCCGAAACAGGGAACCTATGTGAGGATGCTTCATTTTCCCACCACATAACCGACACCGCGCACAGTGCGGATGTAACCTTCTCCGATTTTTCGGCGTAAATTCGACATATGCACATCCAAGGTTTGCCCATCGCTGTCTGGCAACGCCTGCGCCTCAAGTTCTCGCCGGGTTAACACCTGATCTGGATTGCGCATCAATGCGTGCAGCAAGGCGAATTCCGTCTTCGACAAGGCAATGGCGACACCGCAACGTGTCAAGCTCATGCACTGGTCGTCCAGCACCAGATCCTTGATTTTCCACACCTGCTCACCGGCCTCGTTCCAGCCAGTGGTACGGCGGACTACTGCCCGCAATCTTGCCAAGAGCTCTTTAACTGCAAATGGCTTGACCAAGTAGTCATCGGCACCTAGATCCAATCCGATGAGCCTGTCGTCGAGGCTGTCACGCGCAGTGATGACAAGAACCGGCAGCACGTTTCCTTTCCGTCGAAGATCGCGCAGTAAGTCCAGTCCATTCTCATCCGGCAACCCTATATCGAGTAGCACGGCGTCGAAGGATGTCTCGTTTATCCAATGCCGGGCATCGGTGGCACGCCTCAACCACATGACAATTTGCCCGGCATCCTTTAATGCCGATTGCAGGGCATAGCCAAGTTCCAAATCGTCTTCGATCAAACAAATTTTCATATAACCAATTATAGCGACTGCGGCTAAAGGAAACCTTAAGGTTGATTCTGTAGCATCACATCGTTCGTCAACAGAATAATCACCTAATGAATATTAATACCATAGTAGAGCGTGTAGTGCGCGGCGCGACGACCAAAATCATTTTCTCTGATAGAGGCAAGTTCCTACCACTTACCTTGTGTATGCTCTTGACGATGTTTGGTTGCAGCAGCACTCAGGGCCCGACAAATATGGAGGCACTCACGCCAGACCGGCCGCTGCCAGCATATACAGACGTCACATATGCGCATACGTCGGCGCAGCAGCGGCTTGATTTATATGTGCCGACACGAACAGTCGTTTTGTCGCCGGTGGTCATCTGGATTCATGGCGGTGCATTTACTGTGGGGGACAAGCGCGCCCTCGCCATAAATAATCTTCGCAGCCCGCCTCAAGCGGCTATCGTGCCTGCCCAGCAGGGACCGCTCATCGTCAGCCAGATACAGATACCCGACGTAGCAGCGCTGACTGCCAAAGGCTATGCGGTCGTGGGGCTCAATTATCGACTAGCCACACGCATTTCATCGGAGAAAGAGTTCGTCTTGGCGGTACAACATGCCGTACAAGACGCTAAAGCAGCGGTTCGCTTTCTACGGGCCAACGCAGCGCTATACCACATCGATCCCGATAAGTTCGCTGCATGGGGTAATTCGGCAGGAGGATACATCGCCAGCATGCTCGGTGCCACCGGCGATCAAGCTACTTTTTTCGACGATTCCTCCCTTGGCAATATCGACGTATCCAGTGCAGTTCAAGCAGTGGTGGACTGGTTCGGACCGATTGATTTCGCAAGCGACAGCGCCCAGCTCGCTGCAGTTCCTGCATGCGCCTATTTATCGGCACGGGCCGCATTTCCAGATAATTTTATCGAAACGGCGATGCAATACAGTCCGCTTAGCTATATCAAAAAGGCGTCCGTACTACCGCCTTTTCTCATCGCACACGGCGATGCGGACTGCGCTGTCCCGTCAACGCAGTCACAAGAATTATATATCGCATTGCACGAAGCTCACGCCGTAGCAACGCTGACAGTTTTGCCCAACATTGGGCATGAAGATCCAGCGTTCATGCGCACTCAAATGACGCCAGCCCTGACTTTTCTGGATACCGTATTCGGGAAGATCGAATAAACCTCGTGAATAATCAATTATATTTTGGAGTATTTCATGCATTACTTATTCAAAAGTAGCAAGATCTATATTTTGGCTGTAGCGGGATTCATGGCCGCAAGCTTAGTCTGCAAGATCACGCTGGCGCAAACAGCGGACGATACATGGCAATTCACTGCAGGACTGGCGGTCGTCAACCAACCAAATCATCCCGGCAGTTCAACTCAGGAAACTTCGCTATACCCGGTTTTGAATGCTCAAAAAAACTCATTTTTCATTGGGACCGTTCCAGAAACCGGCATTCCTTTCGGTGCAGGAGCGTATTTTGTTCAAGATAAAAATTGGACAATCGGTGCCGGCGTTGGTGATTCCATTGGTGGAAATACCGGCCAGACTGCACTTGGAGTAGCTTTTGCAAACTACCATTCGAAATATTTTAACGCCACCAGTCATGTTAGAACCGACATAGGCGGCAATGGACAGGGATCTTTGTTTTCGATGGATTTGTACGGCCAAATCCACCCAAGTGAACATCTACGATTAACTCTGGGGCCTGGGGTGACTTGGGCTAACAGCGAATACACTCAAAAATTCTTCGGAGTTGATGCGACCCAAAGTACCGACTTGGGTTTAGCACGCTATGCTGCCAATGGCGGCATCAATTCAGTCAGTATTACTTTTGGAGCTAGCTACAGATTAACCCGACATTGGGATATAGGCACAGAGCTAACGGCCTCCAGCCTTCGTGGAGATGCCGGAGATAGCCCGCTTACGAAGAGCAAATCTCAGGATTCTGCTACATTATTTGTAATTCGCAGTTTTTAAACTAGGTCTTGTACAAATTTGTGGTTTTTGGATATTGATGCAAAGGTGGCGCTTTCGGCGGTCAGTTGAGATTGTCGTTCAATTTAATTCGCGGCACGGTACAGGAATGCAGATATTTTTCTACCGCTTTGCTCAAGGCTAGCCACCAAACCGCGCAAGCATAAATTTGATAAACGTAGTCAGTTTGGGAACCGCTTGGCGATCTCTGGAATACACCAGACTCATCGGCACCGGAGTAGGCCAGTAGTCTTTCAATATCTCAACAAGCCTGCCAGCCCTCACATCATCAGCAAGCAAAATCTCGGGTTGCATGACAATCCCAAATCCTGCCAATGCCATCGTTCTAAGTGCTTGACCACTGTTGGACTGAAAGCGAATCTTCGGAAGCGACGAATCGCTTGTATTGCCGCGCTGCAAACGCCAGCCCCCCCGTTTGCTCCAATGGCTAAAGCCAAGACACTGATGAGAAACAAGATCTCCTGGTAATGTGGGCGTACCCGCTTGTTCAAGATATTCTGGTGAGGCGCAGATCATCATACGATAGGGAGCCAATTGACGGGCTACAAGACTGGTGTCCGCCAGTTCGCCAATGCGGATCGCTGCGTCATATCCTTCCTCGACAAGATCAACCAGTCGATCATTCAGTGTCAGCTCAATACTGACTTCTGGATATGCAGCGAGATATTGCGCGAGGACTGGTGCCAGTCTCATGGAACCAAAAGAGACTGGCGCATTGATCCTGAGATTGCCACGAGGAGTAGCACGCATAACTTCCGTGCCTGCCTCTGCTGCCTTGATCTCCCCAAGAATGAATTTGCAGCGCTCGTAGTATTGCTGACCGATCTCAGTGAGGCTTTGTCGCCGTGTCGTTCTGCTCAAGAGGCGCACGCCCAGTTGCGTTTCCAGCTCGCGCACATGCTTGCCCACCATGGGAGGTGAAATCTGAAATGCTTCTGCGGCAGCGGTAAAGCTCCCCGTTTCAACCGCCATAACGAAGACTTCCATGCTTAGCAACTTGTCCATCATTAGAAACCATAGGTTATCTATATAGTAACTATTATGCCATTTATCTAGCTCAATTAAGTTACTAGAATGGGTTGTCGCTCAGCAATATCGCTGAAGCTTCCATAACCCAACTATCAGAAAGAGGACAAAATGAAAATCGCCATCATTGGAGCAACAGGCACTATCGGCAAAGCAGTAGTTAAAGAACTGAGTACTCGACATGAGTCCATCCAAATCGCCAAAACACATGGACAGTACCAAGTCGACATCACCAGCAGCGAAAGCATCCGTGCATTATTCGCGCAGTTGGGAAAGGTTGACGCGATCATTTCGACAACCGGAAGTCTGCACTTTGGACCGCTGGCAGAAATGACTTCTGAGCAGTTCCAGATCGGACTCCACGACAAGCTGCTTGGGCAAATTGACCTTGCCCTGATTGGGCAGCACCATCTTAACGATGGCGGCTCAATTACCCTTACCAGCGGTATCGTCAGCGACGAACCCATTCGTTTCGGAGCAAATGCAACGACCGTCAATGCAGCGATTGAAGGTTTTGTACGTGCCGCTGCGATTGAGCTACCGCGAGGCATCCGTATCAATGCGGTTAGCCCTTCAATGGTGCAAGAGTCTATCGAAGTTTTTGGCCCCTTTTTCCCTGGTTTCGAAGCAGTACCTGTGAGCCGAGTTGCGTTGGCCTACAGCAGAAGCGTCGAAGGCCCGCAGACAGGGAGGGTGTATCGCGTCTGGTAACAGAACGAGACTTGCCTGTCACTAAATTAAATTAGAAGGAAGAAAAAAATGCCCGCATACATAATCTGTCGAGTAGCAGTTGAAGATCCATCCGCACTAAAAGCATATCAAGCAGTAGCACCTGCAATTATTGAGAAATACAAAGGCAAGTTCATAGTTAAAGGTGGGGCTTCAGTTACCCTAGAAGGGCCACCTGAGTCACGCATTATTGTAGTATTAGAGTTTCCGGAATTGGCTGATGCCTTAGCTTTTTATAACTCTCCTGAGAATGCCGAGGCTCGTAAGCTTCGTGAAGTGCTTGCCACATTCGAGTTTGTTGCGGTTCAAGGTGTGTAGCAATAATGCGTTTTTAGTCTTACCCATCATTCGAAGCCGCCTGCGCGAAAAGCCGTGCAGGCGTATCAACTCTACGTCTTCTTTCGGCATCACCGAATAATCGAAAAGGGTTGGTGTCGAAAAATGAGACAAAACTTGAAAGACTGCAATAAAATACATAGGAGACGGATGCGGTCTTGAAAGTTGACAGCCTCTGTCCGGCCATGTCTTGCCCTTCATATATGTTATCGGGCAGCCTTCAATTAAAAACGATACCCCAATAGTATATTCATACTTGCCGAGGTGCTTCTTTGCGTCAACGGACTAGACTCCGCACTACCGGCAAGCTGCTTAATTGCCAGCCCAGTATTGCTAGACCATTTTTTGTTAAAATTATGCATCCAGTTTGAAGTTAGCGAGTAAGCCGTAATGCCCGCATTAGCTTCATAGGCGTTCAATACATTGCCCGATGCAGCGGCCTGAGAGGGTGTCACGCCAAAATAGGTCTGACTATATTTATTGTCTCCCCAATTAAGAGTGCCCCCTATTATCAAGCGATCAATCGCGCCAAGTGGAAATCCGTATCCCGTTCCCAGCTCAGCATGAGTCCCGTTTTCCCCGGACGAAAGCCCGCTGGAAAATAAATATTCGCCAAAGTGCTGGTTATAAAAAATTCCCGTTTCAGGTGCAAATCTGATGTCGCCCATACCGTACAAATGAGGATCCTCGTTTTGACTGCGTCCGCGCCCGATGCTTATACGAACACCGTACTGGACATCTCTCGTATCGGAGAAGTTGTATCCGATTCCGCGTATCGGGCTGATATAAAACTTGCCATTGTTATAGCTGGCATCAAGCAACGGCATAAAGCGAAGACGATCATTTGCCGCGCCCTCATAACGGGGAGCGTAACTTAACCCGCCACCCAGAGTGACTTCCCATGCATTCGCTTTTTGGGTAGTGTCACCCGAAGCGACGGGGGGAATACTTCTGATGGGCAGATCGGGAATTTGCTCAATGTTGATACTCTCTGCCATGGCCGCGCAAGAAGTGCCAATCAGGCTCGCAAACATAAGTGATATTAATTTTTTCATGACTGTCGTTATTAACCCAAGTAAAATTTAATTCGTGCAGCCGGACTTATTTGGTTTCGTCTTTCCTGCGAAGGCGGAAATCCAGTGCAGCTTTAAAATGCATTTGATATCGTGACCGCATTTAGCCTGCCTTTGCTAACACCAGCGTCTTCATCGACGGAACCGCTCCAGTAAATCGTCCACATAAGTAAACACTACCGGAATGACTATTAGACTTAGCGCCGTGGAAGCTATTGCACCGCCGATCACGACGATGGCCATGGGCTGGCGGAAACTGGGATCGGCGCCGATTCCCATTGCAATCGGCAGCATGCCCGCAGTCAGCGCGATGGTCGTCATCACGATGGGGCGTGCGCGCTTGTGGCAGGCATCCAGCAATGCTTCGTGGCGTGACAGGCCGCGTTCGCGGCGGGCCATGATGGCGTATTCCACCAGAAGGATAGAGTTCTTGGTAACGATGCCCATCAGCAGGACGAAGCCAATCACGGTCGGCATCGAAAAGCTGCTGCCGGTGATTAGCAACGCCGCTACGGCTCCACCCAGCGCGAGGGGCAGCGCGGAGAGAATGGTGAGTGGCTGCAAAAAGTCGTGAAACAGCAGCACCAGCACGGCGTAGACGCAGAAGATGCCGATCGCCATGGCTGAAGCGAAGCTCCCAAACATTTCCGACATGCGCTGCAAGTCGCCCTGTGCCACGGTATGCACGCCGGGCGGCAGGTTGCGCAGTGAAGGCAAATCCATCACCTGACGGTTTACATCGCCCAGTGCCTGTCCGTTCAGTTCGATGCTGAAGGTTACATTGCGCTCGCGGTCGAGGCGGTTGATCTGCGCAGGGCTGCTGCCCATGCGCAGTTCGGCTACCGATGCCAGCGCGATGCTGCCGTTGATGGATGGCAGGCGCAACTGGCCGATGGCATCGAGGTCTCCACGCACGATCGGATCGATGCGAACACGCACAGGAACTTGGCGCTGCGGCAAATTGAGCTTGGCGAGGTTGGTGGAAAAATCGCCGCTGGTGGCCACGCGCACCAAATCCGCAAGACTAGATGCAGAGACACCAAGCGATGCCGCACGTGCGAGGTCGGGCAGGATCTGTATCTCAGGTTGTTGTAGTGCGGCACTAGAGGTGACGTTGCCAATGCCCTTCATGCCATGCAGTTCCTTTTCAACGGCAGCGGTAGCCCGCCCCAATGCTCCCGGATCATCGCTGGCTATAGTGAGACTCATGGTTGTGCCGCTCATGCCGTTGCCGATAGAGACGCGCGCACCGGGCAATGCCCGCAGGCGCTCGCGCAAGTCGTTCTCGACAGCGGACTGCTTACGGTTGCGCTCGCTGTGCGGTTTGAGATTAACGGTGAGCGTTGCAGTGCGCACATCCGCGGTGGTGCTGGAACTCATACCGTCGCCAGAACTTGCCGTGCCTGCGGAAATGAATATATCGGCGACCTCGGGTATTTGTTTTGAGATATCCGCTGTTTTCAGCGCAAGTGCGGAAGTCTGGTCGAGCGTACTGCCCGGCGGCAATGACAGAGTGACCTGAGTCTGCCCATCATCACCTGCCGGGAAAAATTCGGTGGGGATCAGGGGGGTCAGCGACAGCGCGGCGACAAAGGTAGCAGTGGCAACCAAAACAGTTGTCTTGCGGTGAGTAAGGCAACTATTAACCCAACCCAGATAGCGCTTCATTAATTTACCATCACCGTGTTCCACCCCGGTAGGGGCGCGCAGAAAATAGGCTGCCATCATCGGAGTCAGCAAGCGTGCCACCAATAGCGACATGAACACGGCGACGGCAGCAGTAACGCCGAACTGACGGAAGATAAGACCGGGCACGCCACCCATGAACGCCGTCGGCAGGAACACAGCCACCAGCGTCAGCGTAGTAGCAATTACCGCCAGACCGATCTCGCCTGCTGCCTCAGTGGCGGCTTGCAACGGCGATTTGCCCATGCGCAAATGACGAACAATATTTTCTACTTCAACGATGGCGTCGTCCACCAGAATACCCACTACCAATGCGAGTGCCAGCAGCGAGACCACATTGAGCGAAAAGCCAGCCCATTCCATCACAATGAAAGTGGGCACCATTGCAAGCGGCAGCGCGGTGGCCGACACCAGTGTGGCGCGCTTGTCGCGCAGGAAACCCCACACCACTAGCACGGCCAGTACCGCGCCTTCCACCAGCAACTGCATGGAGCCGCGATAATTTTCTTCCACCGGCTCCACGGTATTGTAAGCTTCGGCGATGCTCACCTGCGGATGGCTGGCGGCGAACTGCGTCACAGCGGCACGAACATTTTCTGCCACGCCTGCATCAGAGAAGCCTTTGGAGCGTGTGATTTGAAAACCGATCACCGGTTGGCCGTTGAAGTAGGCGCGTGTGCTGCGCTCGGCGTTGGTGTCGCTGATGCGCGCGACCTGATCGAGGCGGATGCGCCGTCCGTCGGAGAGCGAAAGCGTCAGCGCGGCGATGTCTTCTGCCGAACCAACCGCTCCCAGAGTGCGCACCGATTGGCGCAAGCCGCCAATATCACCGCGTCCGCCGGAAGCATCTTTCGTCGCCGATTGGAGCAGCGACGAGACACTGGACGGATTAACACCCAGGCTGGCCATCGCGGCCGGATCGAGATCCACCTGTATTTCGCGGTCCACTCCTCCGACGCGCTGCACTTGTGCTACGCCCTTCACAGCGAGCATGGCTTTGGTGATGTCGTTGTCCACGAACCAAGATAATTCCTGTTCATTCAATTTTTCGGAACGCGCGGTGTATGCGAGCAGAGCCGAACCGGCTGACGTCACTTTGGATACTATCGGTGAAGCCATCGCCGTAGGCAGTTGCGCCTTCACACCGTCCACTGCGTTGCGTACTTCATTCAAAGCCTCTTCGGGATTCTTGGCGATGTCGAAGGTGACGGAGATACTCACGGAACCATCGGATACGGTGGTCGAAATATGATCAAGTCGATTGAGTGAGGCAAGATTATTCTCGATTTTGCGCGCCACTTCCGTTTCCAGTTGCGCAGGCGCAGCACCTTCGAGGCTGGCAGAAATGGTGATGGTCGGCAAATCCATATCCGGGAATTTCTGGATGCCAAGACGGTGCAAGCTCATCAGGCCGACGACCGTGAGCAGGATGAACAGCAGAATAACCGGCACCGGATTGCGGATTGCCCAAGCGGAAAAATTCATCACTTACCCTCTGTCGTTACGATCTCGACCTTGTCGCCGTCAGCCAGAAATGCGCCGCCGCTGGCGACGATGTGCGCAGTTTCGGAGAGACCTTCAATGATCTCCACGCGGTCGCCCTGATGGCGGCCAGTTTTTACGCCTCGGCGCGTCACTGTGTTGTCCGCGCCCAACTCAAACACGTAGCTGTAGCCATCGGCCAGAACTACCGCCGACTGCGGTACGGTGAGAGCTTGCTCCATGCCAACTTCGATGCGGCCGTTGGCGAACATGCCCGCATGAGCGGCAGCGCCTTCCGCCAAACTCACGTAGACGATTCCGCGCCCGGTAGAGGTAGAAAGGCTGGGGGCAGAGATGCGCACACGCCCTTTGATTGATTCGCCCGTGGGCAGTGTTACTTGTGCAGTCTGTCCAGTTCGAATGTTCGCCAACTGGCCGGCATCCACTTCGGCCTGCCATTCGAGGCGGTTCTTGCGGATCATACGGAACATCTCTTCGCCGGATTGAACGACCTTTCCGAGCATGGCGGATCGAGACGTGATGACGCCGTCGTCGATGGCGACCACACGGGTTTGGGAAAGCGTGATGCGCTGAATGTCGATCTGTGCGGCGGCGGCATCCAGACTGGCCTGCGCGGTTTGTACGCTGATTGTATATTGTTCGTATTGCTGGTCGGAAATAGCGTTGCCTTGCTTGGCGATCTTGGCACGCTCGACGTTACTCTTTGCTTGAGCCAAGCTGGCTTTGGTAGAAGCGAAGTTAGCCTCCAGACTACGCAACTGGGCAGCAGTGGAATCGCTCGCCAGTTCTGCCAGTAGATCACCTGCTTTTACCCGTGTGCCTACATCGGCATGGATGGCGGCGATACGCAAGCCTCCAGTCTGCGCACCGATAATCGCTTCCTGCCAGGCTGCAATCACACCGCTGGAGGCCACATTTCTGGGCAAGGTTGCCTTGGCGGGCGTTGCCACCGTTACGGTCAGCACGGTGCGCGTCGGGGCGTTCGCGTTGGCCTTGACCTTGGCGGCAGGTTTGAACAAAAGTCCGCCCGCACCAATCAAGGCGAGGAGCACAGCGGAAACGATCCAACGATAACGGGATTTCATTTCAATTCTCCTTGTGAATTCGTGACGGCGGACTGCCAGCCTCCACCCAATGCTTTGTAGAGGACGATCCATTGATCAACACGGATCTGGTTCACGCTAACAAGAGAGACTTCAGCTGAAATGGCAGTGCGGCGTGCAGTCTCCAGATCCAGCAGGCTGATAAGGCCTGCTTGCCAATTGATTTGGGAAGCGCGGAAATAGGCGCGGTACTGGGTAGCGCTGGAACGTGCATATCCCTCGCGGCGCGCGGCGCTGTCCAGACTGACCAAAGCCTGCTCCACTTCCTTCACCGCAGTCCGGACATTGTTCTTGTAGGTGGCAAGCGCGGAGTCGTAATCGGCCCGTGCACTATCCACCTTGGCGGCTAACGAACCCGCATTGAACAACGGTAGTGATAGCACGGGGGCCAAACTCCACGGCGTTGTCGTCACTCCGGCTGCTTGCGAGACAGCGATGCTGCCTGTGAGGTTCAGCGAAGGCCAACGATTCGCTTCGGCCACACCGATTTTTGCCATGGCCGAGGCCAGTTGCCGCTCGGACGAAATAATATCGGGACGCTGGCTGATAAGAGTGGCTGGAACTGATTCGATGCTCACCTCTGCCGGTGTCGGTAGCGGTACGCTATCGCTGCCCAGTAGTTCGCGTATGCGCATTTCCTCAAGCCCGGTGACTGCAACCAGTGCCTTGATGCCGAGATCGCACTGCGCCTGTTGATCGATGGCGGTGGACGAGGCTGATGCGGCTCCCGCTTCCGCGAGCGCCAGATCGGAAGGTGCGCTGAAACCGGCTTGTACCGATATACGCGTCATGCGCAACGTTTCCTGATAGGAGTTTGCTTGATCTTCGTAAGCGGCGAGCGTCAGACGGCAGGCGCGGTAGTCCACATAGTCGGTGGCAACTTCGGCAGCCAGGCTGATACGGGCGTTGTGCCAATCAGCCTCCTTCGCTTCCAAAGTAGCCTTGGCGGATTCGACACTACGGCTTACACCGCCGAAGAGGTCGATCTCCCAACTGGCGTCGACGCCGCTGCTGGTCGTGATTGCTGCCGAGGAAGTCGTGCCGACATAACCAGAGTTCGTTGCGCTGGCCGAAGCGCTAAGAGAAGGAATGCCGCTGGCACGATTGGTAGTGACGCTGGCGCGCGCAGATTTGATCGCCGCAACGGCGGTGTCCAGCGTCGGGCTGTCCTTCTGTGCCGCCTGCTGTAACGCGGTAAGCACAGGATCTTTAAACTGGTTCCACCAGTCGGTCATCTGCTCCAATTTGCCGCCATGCGGTACAGACGCCTGCCAATTTGCCGGCATGCGAACCTCGGGTCGTACATAGTCGGGGCCGGCTGCACAACCCACTAGCAGGCTGCTCGCCAACAAACAGATCATGTGGACATGAATGTGAAAATTTGTTTTCATAGCTAGGATATGCGTGATGGGTAACTGCCGGGTATGGAACTTCAAGGACAATGTAACCGCCGAATAAGATCGGAAGGATGAGATCAAATCTACCAGCATAGAGCAAGAGCTACATCGTCATCAATTAACAATACCTGATCACCCATCTCGATTCCCGTTCAATTCTATTAATCTGTTGATGTTATACAAGTGCAAATGGACGTCAAACAAAAACAATAACTTTTTACACGGATTTGCATTGATTCAAACCGAACTACATGGACGTCTTCCATAATGTTTTACATCAGATTCTGAAAATGTTTCATTCCATTTCACTATTACAAGGGGGCATAGACCGGTTGAGGGAATTCGTTCTGATCAACCAGGGGGCATGCTCTGAAAGCGGAGACAGAATATTGCATGATAAGTCCATTACTGATCCGCGGAATGAACGACATGATTTGTTAGGACGGTATCTTGCCAATATTTTTAGCTCAGCTACACAGCGCAACTAGCATTTAGGAGGGATAAATGAAGAACAACCAACCTGTTACAGGGATGGAGCAACCATTTCCTGCGGGCAAGACTGTCGTTTCTTACACTGATCAGAAAGGCCAGATCACCCGTGCCAATAAAATCTTCACAGAACTGTCCGGTTTCACGGAAAGCGAACTAATCGGGCAACCTCACAACATTTTGCGCCACCCCGACATGCCGCAGGAGGCTTTTCGCGACATGTGGGTTACGCTGAAGAAGGGGCGCCCGTGGACCGGTATCGTTAAGAACCGTTGTAAAAACGGCGACCATTACTGGGTACACATTCGCACAAACTGACGGTTACGACATAACCAAATCAAACCTTCCAAAGATCTATAACCCTTCTATAATCTCACCCTTGGCAAACAAAACGACAGAAACTCCATGATTGAAGACATCAAGAAAACCTTGTGGGCAACAGCCGATAAGCTGCGCGCCAATACGGATGCTGCCGAATACAAGCACCTCGTTCTCGGGTTGATCTTCGTCAAATATATTTCCGACACCTTTGCTGCGCGACGCACTGAATTGGCCAAGCGATTTGCCAATCCCAAGGATGATTACTATCTTGATGACGCTGCACTGATCGCCGAAGAGCTGGAAGATCGCGATTACTATAAAGAAGTGAATGTGTTCTGGGTGCCGGAGAGCGCCCGCTGGGAAGCGTTGCGCGCTGCGGCTAAGCAGCCGGATATCGGCAAACGCATTGACGATGCACTGTCTGTCATTGAAGCAGAAAATCCCAAGCTTAAAAACATTCTCGACAAACGTTTTGGTCGCGCAGCGTTGCCGGATGGCAAGCTGGGCGAATTGGTTGATCTTGTCTCCACCATTGGCTTTGGCGATGATGCAAACCTTGCGCGTGATGTATTAGGACAGGTGTATGAATATTTTCTAGGCATGTTCGCCAGTGCCGAAGGCAAGCGCGGCGGTCAGTTCTACACGCCGGCAAGTATCGTTAAAACGCTGGTCGCGGTACTCGCACCGCACCACGGAAAAGTGTATGACCCATGCTGCGGTTCTGGCGGAATGTTTGTGCAATCGGAAAAGTTCATCGAATCTCACGGCGGCAAGTTAGGAGATGTTGCCGTCTTTGGGCAGGAGTCCAATCCAACGACTTGGCGCTTGGCGGCAATGAATCTTGCCATACGCGGTATTGATTTCAACCTTGGCCGTGAACCGGGCGACACTTTCACCAAAAATCAGCACGCTGATTTGCGCGCAGACTTCATCCTCGCCAACCCGCCGTTTAATATCAGTGACTGGTGGCATGGTAGCCTCGTCGGTGATCCGCGCTGGGTATATGGTGACCCGCCGCAAGGCAATGCCAACTATGCATGGTTGCAGCACATGCTCTACCACCTGAAGCCAACTGGCCGTGCCGGGATTGTATTGGCGAATGGCTCCATGAGTTCCAGTCAAAACAGCGAAGGTGATATCCGTCGCGCAATGGTTGAGGCCGATGTGGTGGAGGTGATGATCGCGTTGCCCGGTCAACTTTTCTTCAACACCCAGATACCTGCCTGTCTCTGGTTCCTTGCAAAACAGAAGACATACCGTAAAGGCGAAGTATTGTTCATCGACGCGCGCAAGCTCGGCACCATGATTAGCCGGGTGCAGACTGAATTC